>ENA-OQBV01000244-OQBV01000244.1-human-gut-metagenome-genome-assembly--contig:-NODE-244-length-32327-cov-3.436584_pt1 | contig 32327 bp, 28 predicted proteins | sample MGYA00242750_ERZ504559 | MGnify/ENA primary metagenome ERZ504559 (study PRJEB26092, sample SAMD00036230) | human gut metagenome | host: Homo sapiens | study: EMG produced TPA metagenomics assembly of... | reverse complement strand
AGGGGAAGACTATGAAAAGAAAGACAAAAAAATGTATTTCATGGATCACAGTAGCTGCGTTATTGGGCGGAATTACAAGTCCTTTCAACAGTGGAGCAGCTTCCGTGGAAGCGGCGGACATACCGGAGCCATTGGTAAAATTTGATTTTGAGGATTTATCGGAAAATGCAGAAATCACTTACAAAAATGCAAAGGCTACCGGAGAATATTCGTTGGCAGAAAGTTATAAAGGTGGAGGTGAAGCGCTCTCTTTAAATGGGACGGGACAATTTTTAGATGTAAAGAAAAAAGATGGAGAAAGTCTGTTGACAGGAGAAAAAGAATTGACGGTTTCTTACGATGCCAAATTGGAAAAGGGAGCCAAAGGATGGATTTTGTATGCTTCGGACAGTAATAAAGCTCCGTCCTATCCAAATGAACGTTATCTTGGAATTCTGCATGGCTCGACCAATAGTGAAAACGAGATGATTGCAGAGCGCTATAAAAATAATGGGGCAAGACCAGTATCTGCAACTGCAGATGTATCTGAAATTTATACGAAGTGGGTACATATAGATGTTGTACACAGTGAAAAGGATACGACAATTTATGTAGATGGTGTAAAAAAAGCGACACAGGGAAGTGAATATGCGATTGATGATATTTTAGGAGAGAATAGTATTTTGCAAATCGGGAAGGCCAATTGGGGAACGGGAGAATATTGCAAAGGCTTGATCGATAATTTCCGCATATATGATACAGCACTCACAGCACAGCAGGTGTCAGCGGAATATAATGATTATGTTTTGGAGAGTGATTGTGCTTTGCTTACACTTCCGGAAACGACAGACCGCTCTTTGACGCTTCCAAAAACAGGGGCGAGTGGCATGACACAAATCAGCTGGAAGTCTTCGGCATCAGATGTAATGAAAGATGATGGAACGATTATACGAGGTGAGAAAGACAAAAAGGTAACTATGACAGCAACAATATCTCTTGAAGATCGTTCGGTGAAAAAGGAGATAGAGGTAACCGTACTCAAGAAAAATCCTGAGGAGGATGTGGTAACTTATACGAAAGAATTGACATTAAATACGGGATTTGTCTCAGAGGATATAGAGCTTCCGACAAAAGTGGGAGATGCGGATGTTGTTTGGGAGACAAGTGATGCATCAGTCATAACAAAAGACGGAAAGGTCAAAAGATCAGATGAAAATAAAACAGTTACATTGACAGCGACAATAAAAGTAAATGGCGCTTCAAAAAATGGAACAAAAGAGTTCCCGTTGACGGTCATTGCAAAAGGAGCAAATATTGCTGCCTATGTAAGTAATGAACCTGTAGTTGCACAAAATGGTGGTATGAAGATTGCGTTGCAGAAAGAAGGCGAGTATGAGGCGCTGCATAAAGATCAGCCGATTCTGTATTCTTCTGTGGGAACTAAATCTTATGTTGCTCCACAAATCTTTCGAAAGGCAGATGGAAGCTTTGGGGTTATTGCAGCGGATGGAGGAAACAGTGGCTCTGTTGTTCTCTATGATTCCAAAGATTTAATTACATATTCGAATCAAAGAATTGCCACGATTGAGGGAATTACTTCAATACAAAAAATGTATTGTGTATATGATAGTGCAGATGCAGTGTATAAAGTATTTATAGAAGCAAATGGACAGACTTATATTACAACTTCAAAGAATCTTACCGAATTTGAGGAAGCAAAAGTAACAGACTATGCGATTCCTGAAGCTGGTGAAGTGGCAGAGGATGCTGTTTGGGCAGAAAAAGAAGCATTGACACAAAAAGAATGTGACGCTATTGAAAAACAATTTACAACTCCGTACAATACATCACTTTCAAAAATAACCAAGGAAATTACGGTTGATACAGGAGCAGATGTGAAAACAGAACTGAAAAAGGCGGTTAGAGAAGTGACTGCACAGTATTCAAACGGAGAAGAAAAGACATATTCCGTGCGTTGGAATGAAGCAGATATTGAAAAAGCGGATACAGACAGAGCGGGAATGGAATATACTGTGCGAGGAACAATTGGAGGTTCTGCATATTACACAAAGGCAGATTCACCATTGATTGAAGAACGTGCAGACCCATATATTGTCTATGATGAAGAACGACAAATGTACTATTTTACAGCATCCTATCCGGTAAATGGAAAAGGCGGAGCAGATGGTTATGATCGATTGGTTATCCGTGAGGCAAAAACAATTGAGGGACTTGCTGATGCTGAAGAACACGTTATCTGGGATGAAAGCGAAGTGCAGGGATATGGAAGATGGATTTGGGCACCGGAATTACATAAAATTGGTGATAGCTGGTATTTTCTCAGCACAGCATCACTAGATGAAACAACTGGAGGAAACTTTAATATTCGTCCATTTATGATGAAATGTAACAATTCAGAGGAAATTACGAATCCAGACAGCTGGGGAGAACCAGAGCGTGTGAAGACGATGCAAGGAGACAAAACTGGATTAAATGCAATGTCTCTGGATATGACATATTTTGAAGCAGGAGGAAGACACTATCTTGTGTGGGCTGATTTCACTAAAATGACGGAAATCCTGCCGGTATTTCAAGTCTCTATATAGCAACGATCGACCCATCGAATCCTACTCAGCTGACAAGTACCTGCTCTGTTATTACAGTACCGGAATATGTATGGGAATTAGAGAGATATAAAGTAAACGAAGGACCTGCAGTATTACAAAAAGATGGGAAAGTATATCTGGCATTCTCGGCTTCGGGAACAGGCTCAGAATATTGTGTCGGACTTTTGACAGGAAATGCAGATGATGATCTGACAAAAAAGGAAAATTGGGTAAAAACACCATACCCAATTATGACAAGTGGTGATTTTAATGATGAACTATGTGGACCGGGGCATAACTCTTTTACAGTTGATGAATATGGAAATGCAGTGATTGTATATCATGCAAGACCGGCAGATACTCATGCAGGTCATACGGGAGATCCACTTTATGATCCATGTCGTCATGCATACGTAAAACCAGTTTTGTTTGGTGCTGATGGAGCGCCGGTTTTGAATCTTTCGGACGAAGAGTTTGTAAAAGGTGGTTCGGAAATTACAGTCAAAGTAAAAGTAAAAGGAGAGTCAGAAGAAAGTAAACCATCTTTGGAGTATAACTTCGATGAGGATTATACAGGAATTGTGAAAGACAGCGCAGGAAATCAGGATGGAACAGTGACAGAAGGTGCATCTTATGTATGGGATAAAGAATATGGTCAGGTATTATATTTGGATGGAGATAAAACAGATGGAGGACATGACAGTTATTTGGAATTTCCAGAGGGATATTTTGATGGAAAAGATAAAGTGACAATTTCAATGGATGTCAATGAAGTGACAAGAAGTGGAAACTACTTTACATTCGGTGTAGGACAGAATAATCAAAAATATCTTTTTTTAAAGACCGCACCGACAAGCACAAAACTTGCGGTCACTACGTCTGGATATCAGAATGAAAAGTTAGCAAATAGGAACTCGGTATATCCAAATAACAGCAGAACATGGATTAATATAAAAATGGTTGTGACACCAAAATCAATCAGCCTTTATCAAGATGGAAAATTAATTGCGGAAAATCTGAATACAAATATCTCCTTAGATGATTTGGGGAGAAACCTTAAAGCATATATCGGGAAATCATTTTATTCAGAGGATAAATATTTCCGTGGATATTTTGATAACATAAAAGTATATGATTATGCGATGACAGATGAAGAAGTGAAAAAAGTCACGAAAGAAGAAAAAGAAGCCAGAGAAAAAAAGATGGGAGAAGTTAAACTTGTAGCAGAGAAGTTTGAGATTCCAAATGCAGATAATATTAAGAGTAACATTACCCTTCCAAGTGAAAAAGATGGTGTATTGATTCAATGGTCTTCCTCTAACCCGAAGGTAATCAATCCCGAAAAAGATGGAGAAAAACCAGCAGGCGTTGTTACAAGACAGAAAGAAGATACAAAGGTAACACTCACGGCAGTTTTCTCAAAAGAAGGAAGTAAAGATGTGAAAAAAGAATATGAGGTGATTGTAAAAGCAAAGGCAAAGACAGTAAAAGAGGAAGATTATGCCGGTTATTTGTTCGTGAGGTTTAATGGAACAGAAGAAAATGGAGATCAAGAGCAGACTTATTTTTCACTGAGTGAGGATGGCCTCAATTGGACAGATTTAAATCAAAATCAACCAGTATTGAAAAGCACGATTGGTGAAAGCGGATTAAGAGATCATTTTATAGCTCGAGCACCGGAAGGTGACAAATTTTACATGATAGCAACAGACTTAAGTATTGCCTTAAATAAAGTAAATGGTGGAGCAGATTGGGGGTCAGCAGGAGGAAGCGGAAGCCACAGCATTGTCGTATGGGAATCTGATGATTTGGTAAATTGGAGTGAACCTTGGCTTGCGGAAATTGCACCAGAAGGAGCAGGATGCACATGGGCGCCGGAATTTATTTACGACGAAACAACCGGTGAATACATTGTCTATTGGTCTGCAACAACACTTCAGGTAGATGAAGAAGAAAATATTACACAGGAATATGAAAATCACGCAATTTATTATTGCAAAACCAGGGATTTCCGTACATTTACAGAAGCAGAATTATATCATGATGGTGGCGTAGACGCGAATGGAAAAATTGTAAAAGTAATTGATTCTACAATGATTCAAAATGGGGATACGTATTACCGTTTTACTAAAAATGAAAGCAAAGGAACCATTGTTATGGATAAATCGGATTCTATACTTGGAGAATTTTCAGAGATTGACTCTAACGTGCTTTCTTCGGAGCTTCCAGCAAAGAGGGGCGCAGTAGAAGGTCCGATTATCTTTAAAATGAATGAAAAAACAGAAGATGGAAAAGATCAATGGTGTCTGATGGTAGATCGTTTTGCAAGAGGACAGGGATATTATCCTCTCATTACCACAGATTTGAATTCGGGTGAATTTAGAATGTTGGATGACAGTGAATATAGTTTTCCAAGCAAATACCGCCACGGTTATGTAATGCCGGTAACAGAAAAGGAATATGGTGCACTGCAAAGACAGTGGGGAGACGGAAGCTATGATGACAAGTCCTTGTTAAAAGAAGATGATTGAAGAAGCGAAAGATATTTTGACAAATCAGAAACAAAACTATACCGAAGAAAGTATTCAGCAACTAAAAACGGCATTAGAGTCTGCCAAAAAAGCTTTGGATATAGTGACTACAACAGAGGAAGCATGATCAGGCGGCAGAGAATCTACGAAAAGCAATTGAAGCATTGGAAGAAAAAGAGGATATTCTGACCAGGATAGAGGTTACACTTCCAGATAAGACAGAATATCAGATTGGAGAAGAACTTGATTGACAGGAGTGAAAGTAACAGCGGTGTTTGAAAGCGGAAAAACAGCGGATGTGACAGAGGCAGCAACAGTTGATAGCGGTGCTTTCAATTCTCAGAAAGCAGGAAGTTATACTATTACAGTTACTTATGCAGAGAAGACAGAGACATTTGTTGTTACAGTGAAAGAAAACTCTCCTGAAATTCCAGACCCAGTACCGAGTCCAAAACCTGAACCTAATCCTGACTCTAATACAAAACCAAAACAGAACGAAAATAAAGTTGTAAAAACAGGAGATGAGCAAAACCCGCTTCTTTCGATTAGTATTTTTGCTCTTGCAAGTGTTGTAATAACCGGAAGTTTTATAAGGAGAAAAAAATATAACTTGTAAATAATTGAGAGAGGTAAGGATAAAACAAGAAGCCGCACTTCCCATGAGGCATCCTTACACTTTTGAAGGCAGAGAGTGCAGTACGAATTTGTTTTTATGGAATTCCAATATCCCCTCGTCGCGCATCTTTCCAAGCTCTTTCGATAGGGCGCTGCGATCCAGATTGAGATAGTCGGCAAGTCCCTGACGGTCAAACGGAATTTGGAATGTTGTACTTTTGGCTTTTGCCGCTTCTGTAGAAAGATAGATAAAGAGACGACTGCGAACGGTTTTAGGAGTAGTGCAGAAAATGCGTCTGGAAAGTATTAGATTTTTTTGCACAGAGATATAGAGAATATTCTGCATGATTTTAGCACTCCAGCTCTCTTTATCTTGAATCTGTTTCAGAGGTGCGATATTTAGAAAGAGGATATCAGCAGCTTCGGCAGTGACTGCGTCAACCATCATCGGTTCTTGACAGAGCGCGTAGGATTCGGCGAATACCTGTCCTGCTGAAATATTGCTTAAAATACTTTTGTTGCCCCAGAGATCAATATTTTCAATATTGACACTTCCGCTTAAGACGATACCGATTTCATGGATATGTTCTCCGGTGTGAAGGATAATAGTATTTTTTGCAAAGTGCTGTGTGCGCATGCAGCCAAGATCCAGCATGTGCATCCACTCATTTTCCGTAATGCCCTGAAATAAAACTGATTCAATTTTTTTCATAAAATCCTCATTTCCGTGGTTATAACCACTGAATTATTGGATTGATTATATTATACTCAGGTTACAAATGCAAGGAGGAAAAAATATGATTAGAAGAATTATTGAGATTGATGAAGATAAATGTAATGGGTGCGGAGCTTGCGCAGCGGCTTGTCATGAAGGAGCAATCGGTATGGTAGATGGGAAAGCGAAACTTCTTCGTGATGATTATTGTGATGGACTTGGAGACTGCCTTCCGACATGTCCGACAGGGGCAATCCGTTTTGTAGAGCGAGAGGCAGCAGCGTATGATGAACAGGCCGTTTTGGAAAATCAGAAAAAAGCAGCACCGGCGGGAATCCAGCCGTCACAGCTTGCACAATGGCCATGTCAAATCAAGCTTGTGCCAGTAAATGCACCTTATTTTCAGGGGGCGAAATTGCTGATTGCAGCGGACTGCACGGCTTATGCCTACGCTAATGTGCATCAGGAATTTATGCGAGGAAAGGTGACAATTATCGGATGTCCAAAACTGGATGATGTCGATTATAGCGAGAAACTGACACAGATTTTGGAGAATAATGATATCAAAAGTGTCACAATACTTCGTATGGAAGTCCCTTGCTGCGGTGGTCTTGAGATGGCTGCGAAAAAAGCACTTAAGGAAAGTGGAAAGTTTATTCCATGGCAAGTTGTCACGATTTCGATTGATGGGAAAATATTAGATTAAGAGCAATTTGAAATGTTATTAGGAGTAGTGTTTTAAGAAAAAAGCTGATAAAATAGGTATCTCAGATGAATGAGGTATCTATTTTTTTGTAACAGTTCAGTAAACTCGAGCTGTTATGACTGAACTGTTACAGATTGGAAGGAAAGGAAGGAAAAAATGGAAATCAGGCAGGCAAAGTTGGCGGATGTGCCAACCATTATGAAGATATATGAAAAAGCAAGGGTATTTATGGAGAACAGTGGGAATCCTACACAATGGGCGGTTGGCTATCCGGGGCAGCAGCTAGTTGAAAAGGATATTATAGAAAAAAATTGTTACATCTGTGAGGAACAGGGGAAAGTTGTAGGTGTGTTTTCGTTTATAGTGGGAGAGGACCCGACATATCAGAAAATCGAGCATGGTGCATGGCACAGCGCAGAAACATATGGAACAATACACAGACTTGCATCAGATGGACAGGCAAAGGGGATTGCAAAAATTTGTTTTGATTTTTGCAAAACAAAATGCCGTTATCTTAGGATTGACACGCATCAGGATAACAAACCAATGCAGGCGGCAATCCTGAAATACGGATTTCAAAAATGCGGAATTATTCACGTTGCAAATGGCAGCGAAAGGATTGCGTTTGATATTTCGTTTGATTGAAAAAAGATTCACTGCATGATATGATATTTAGGATTAGAAATATGGGAACGGCAAAGACAGTTAGTGAGGTGAAAATAATGCCATTAACAAAGATGGAAGCGGAGAACTTTACAGTATTTGAGAAGATATCAATCCCGTTTTGTAGAGGGTTGAACGTACTAGTAGGAGAAAATGGAGTGGGGAAAACGCATGTTATGAAGATTGCGTATGCTGCGTGTCAAGCATCAAAGCATGATGTGTCATTTTCGCAGAAAAGCGTAATGTTATTTAGACCTGATCAGTCCAGTATCGGACGTCTTGTAAATAGAAGAAAAAATGGTAATAATACGGCGAAAATTTCTGTTGAGTCAGATGTAGCAAAAATCGGAATGTCATTTTCTATTAAAACAAAAAAATGGGATGCAGAGATTAAGACTGAGCCAAATTGGGAAAAACAGATGTCAGATTTGACAAGTGTATTCATTCCGGCAAAAGAAATTTTATCAAATGCATGGAACCTTGATGCAGCAGTTAAAATGGGAAATGTAGAATTTGATGATACGTATCTGGATATTATTGCAGCTGCCAAGATTGATATATCAAGAGGTGTTGATACAGGGGCAAGAAAAAAATATTTGGAGCTTTTGCAAAAAATCAGTTCAGGCAAAGTTGCTTTGCACGATGATAGATTTTATCTTAAACCAGGTACACAGGCAAGGCTGGAGTTTAATTTGGTAGCTGAAGGATTACGTAAGATTGCATTATTGTGGCAGTTAATAAAGAACGGTACATTGGAAAGAGGTTCTGTTTTATTTTGGGATGAGCCCGAGGCAAATATTAATCCTAAATATATTCCCGTTTTGGCAGAATTACTTATTATGTTGGAACGTGAAGGTGTTCAGATTTTTGTTTCCACGCATGATTATTTTTTGTCTAAATATATTGAAGTCAAAAAGAAAAAAGACAGTGAAATTCAATATATTTCGTTATACAAGGATAAAACAAGTATAATAAAGTGCGAGGTAGAAAAAGAATTTGAACTATTAGAACACAATGCTATTATGGATACTTTTCGTCAACTGTACAGAGAGGAAATCGGGGTGGTGCTTCAGTGAAAGTAATACCAGAATCAGACATGAGATTTGGTCAATTTGAGGAAATGAACTTATTTCATATAGAGAACTCGCAGTTATATGAAAAAATGGGGTCTGGGATAAAGACGGTAGAATTTATTTTGAGATACAATAAAAATAGTATCATATTTCTAGAAGCCAAAAAGAGTTGTCCAAACTCAGACAATAGATATGACTCAGAAGAAAAAGAGAAAAAGTTTGAGGAATACTATTTAGCTATTACAGATAAATTTATTGAGTCATTACAAATTTATATTGCAGCTATATTGGATAAATATGAAGATATTTCGGAGATAGGAACGAAGTTATTAGATATCAAAAGTTTTCGGGGTATTCAAATTAAGTGTGTTCTCGTCATAAAAAATGCGGATGAAAGATGGCTTCCAGGTGTAATGGCAGAACTGAAAGAGCGTTTAAAAACCTATAGAAAAATATGGGGAATTGAAGTGGCCGTTTTGAATGAGGAACTTGCGGGAAAATATAAACTGACCTGTTAAGGGGAACGGAACCATATATAGAGACAAAGGACAAATATCTATGAGTATAAAAAACAGAATTCCAAAGGAGTTTTATAAATTATTTAACAGTAAGTACGTCGAGTATTTTCAGCGGATTTTGATTGCACTTTATGAGCAGTCGGCAAGTTCGTATTCATTGCTTGGACTTACAGAAGAGGAATGTCAGGACACGATCGAGATGGAGATTTCTACATTTACGATGGATTTTAGTCAAAGTGACCTGGAGGAAGAGGGAGAACTTCTCACGCGGGCGAATATGGCGTCAGTGATGCTTCGAAAGCTGGAAGAGTGGGGATGGCTCCGAAAGGATTATGACGAATCTCTGAACTGCTATGTCGTTTCATTTCCGGATTACAGCCAGATGTTCACAGAGTTATTTGGCAGGCTATATAATGAAGAAAGCAGTATGGAGCGTGAGAGTCTGTTGACGATATACAGCCATCTGTTTACATACCACTCTTCTAAGGAAAAGGACAATGAGATTTTGAAAAGTGCGCTGCAGTCTTCGAAGGCATTGCTTCAGATGCTCTCGAATATGCAAGAAGGAATTCGTGGATTTTTTGAGGAAATGACGAAGCAGAAGACATTTCTTGGAATTCAGGAAGTGCTTGTGCAGGAAATGAATAATACAGATAGCCAAAAGTATGCGATTTTGACGACAACGGATAGTTTTTACCGGTATAAAGAAGAGGTGAAAGAGCTTATTGATCAGAATCTGATGGGAAATGAGGCTAGAAAGCAGGAGTTGCTTCAGAGGAGAAAAGGGCTGGAGGCAGATTCTTTTGCGTGGAGAAGAAATGAACGTGGAGTACAGAGCTGCGATGAGGCAATGGAGATCTTGTTTCAGATCAATCGGGAGTTTGACGGGATTGAGCGCAGATACAATCGTCTCATTGATCAAAAGAGAGTATTTGCAAAACGTGCGGCGGCTCGTATCCGATATATTTTGGCGGAGGGTGATGTGGAGGAAGACCACACAAAAGCGCTGATCAGGCTATTAAATATGAGCGACCGAAAAGATGAGATATTGAAAAAACTTGGTGAACGTATGGGCATGACAGAGCGTTTTGCAGTGCTGAAAGAGAGGAGCTTTGCAAAACCGAGAGATGCGAAAAAGAAAGCGTTTGAACCACAGGAACTTGTAAAGACGGGACAAAGTGAGGAACAGTTGGATGAGTTTGTTGTAAAACCATTATATACAAAGGCACAGATTCGGGAATTTCGCAGACAAAATGAGGTGGATGGAGCATTTCAGGTGACAAAAGATACCGTTCACACAGTGGAAGATTTAGAGAAGCTTTTATTTGTATGGCAGGAAGCCACTGAGATTGCGCAAGAGACAGAAGAGATTGTGATCGGAGAGGAATTTACGACAGAGGAAGGCTTGCAGTATTCAGGATTTACAATCAGGAGGAAGTAATATGGAACAATATTTAGAAAGTTTATCTGTGACGGAAGCAGAAAAATTAAAGAAGACTATCTTGAGTCTGTTTCGCCAGACGTGTATTTTGCAGGAAAAATATGACCCGGTTACACTGGTCCCAAGTGACAACGAGCAGTTTGCAATATGCAGAACACATCGCAACTTTATTGAAAACTATCTTTCGGTTCTCGGATGTGAATTGCTGTATGATTCACAGGAGCGCATTTTCAGGCTTGTCGGAGAAGGCGTGGAGGCGGAGGTCCTGTCGAAGGAGACAACGATTATTGTTCTGCTCATAAAGATGATCTATCGGGATAAGATCATGGGAAAGGGACTTGCTGCGACGGTGACAAATTTAGAAGAAATCAGAGAGTACGGGAAGAATACGAATCTTTTGAATCAGAAACTTCCGGACGGTGAATGGAAGAGCGCTTTGGCGATTATGAAAAAACATCAGATTGTGGAGTATCCGGGGGCGCTTCGTGATCTTGAGGACGATACACCGATTTATATTTACAGCACGATTAATTTATATTGCAGTTCGGCGTTGATTAACGAGCTGATTGAGGCGTACAGAGAGGAGAATGCAGAGGATGAAGCAGGCAAAGAAGATATTTACACGAATTTTGATGAATAACTGGGGCGGAATTGACCATCAGGTACTTTGTCTGAATGAATATGTGAATCTGTTCAGCGGAAAAAGCGGTTCCGGAAAATCATCTGTGATGGATGCCATGCAGGTCGTGCTATATGGAAGTGTCGGAAATGATTTCCTCAACAGAGCGGCAGATGACAGCGCCAATAAAAGAAGTGTGTTAAGCTATTTGCGCGGAGAGCAAAAAGATGGTACGGCGAACCGTGAGAATCAGGATTTTTATGCCCATATTGTCTTGGAGATACAGGATACAGGGCGGAAAAGTTACACATGTATCGGAGCAGTTTTCGAAGTCGGAAAAAATGATATGGACCTGAAACGGTTCCGTTTTTTCAGCCATGCCGGAAAAATTCCGGAAGATGAGTATGTTACTGTGTCTGGAATTCCGTATTCAATTGCACAGATTCAGAAACTGGTCCATGAAAGAGAACAGTCAGAAGATGCGAAAAGCAGAGGAAATGTCAACCGGATCTATCCGTCCAGAGAAGCGTATCTGAACATCGTAAATGATATTATTTTCGGGTACGTAGATGCAGGTCGGTTTAAAACAATGCAAAAAAGTGCGATCGCGCTTCGCATGACAAAGGGAACGAGTCAGTTTATCAAAGACTATATGTTTCCGAAGAGCAAGGAAGATACGATCACTGCGATCAGTGAACAGCTTGCGGCTTACCGGGAGATAAAAGAGCGGGTCGAAGATTTGGAAAAACAGATTACCCTTTTAGAGGAGGTGCAGGCACATGACAGAAAGCTTACGCTTGCAAAGGCAGAGCAGGTAAAGACAGAAACGCTTTTACGGATTTTGGAGATTGAAAACAGGCGGGTACAACTTTTGTCAAAGACGGAGGAGTTCTCAAATACATGTGAGAAAATCGCGCAATTCGAAGAACAGATAAAAGATCTCGAGATGACATTGAATGGAAAACGAGAAGAACTGATTGGGGTGCGCACGGAACTTCGTGCCAGTGATTTTGAGAAAAAGAAAGAAGACCTTACAAAATTGCAGGAGACAATCCGTCTGTGCGGAAATGAGGCAAGAGAGTGGGGAGAATTGCTCAAGCGACTGAATCGTTGGAATGAGACAGACGGAGTCTGCGAGTATGTCAGTAACCCGCTTTGCAATCTTCTGGAAGAAATCGAAGAGAGAAATATCACAGAAGAGAATGTGAACGGACTGAAAAAGCGACTGAAGGAAACGTATGAGAGTATCAAATCTGAGGTGGAAGAGCTGAAGGCAGAGCGACGACGTGTGGAAGCGGACTATCAGGAACAGAAGGAGATGCTTGAGGATTTACAAAATGACAAAAAGCATTATTCCAAAGAAGTGAAAGTGGTCAGGAGAAAACTGCAGGAAGAATTGTCAGCAAGATACGGCAGAACCATATCGGTTGAAGTGTTTGCAGATTTGTTCGACATTACAGACGAGGCATGGCGAAATGCAATTGAGGGAAGACTTGGAAGAATCAAATACGGTCTTATTGTGGAGCCAAGATATGCTTTAGATGCAGCGAATATTTTCCGGGGAATGAAGAAGCGAGAATACGAGACGGTGGATTTGATCAACACGGCAGCAATACAGCGGGATGAGCCGCAGGCGATGGATGAGACGCTGTATGATGCGGTAAAGACGGACATTCCATATGTAGATTTTTGCCTGAAACGTTATCTTGGACATATCAAAAAATGTGAGACCGTGGAAGAACTGCATGAGGTCAAAGACGGTGTTACTCAGGATTGCTATTCATACAGCAATTACATGTTCCGACATTTGCGGGAGAAAGATTACAGATATCAGACAATCGGCAGAAAGGTTTCCAAAAAGCAGATGCAGGAACTGGAGGAAGGCGTATACAGGCTGAATGTGGAACTGATTCGTCTTGGCGGGGAAATCTCAGAGCTTGAGCAAGCGGAGGATTTTGAGCGTCTGCAGACATATGATTACGAGACCATGCTGCAGAAATCTAATGCGGCAAGCCGGCTGAAAGAGTACTACGAAGAAGAGGCGCGTCTGTCGGAAGAAATCCGAGAACTTCAGGCAGGTACAAGAGTTGCAGAGCTTCAGAAACAGGAACAGAGTCTGAATGAGTCCATTCGAAAGCTGGAACAAGAGAAAAATGGGGTACAGAAAGAGGTGACAAATTATTCGGCGACAAAAGGAAAGCAGGAACAGGATATAAAGGAACTCACAGAATACCTGGAGAAGCTTGAGGAAGGATTTGTCCCGAATGCAGAACTGAAAGAGACCGTTCTTGCGGTCATTGACAAAGGAAATGAATACCGTTTTGAGAGAGAGCAGAAAAAGACATTCGAACAGCTGCGCTCACAGGAAGAAGAGGAATTCAAACAAAGAGGAGATGCGAGAGAGCAATTCAATAAAGCATTTCCATCGTATGATTTCAGTCCGTTCGAGAAAGATAATACCGCCTATGATGAGTTGTTGGAAAACTGTAAGCAGAATTTTGAGCCGAAGTATAAGGCGGAGTTTGACAAACAGTATCAGCTTATCTATCAGATGCTGCGGGAAAATGTGATTGCGACAATCAACAGTGAGATTAAAGAAGCGAAACGACACCGCCGAGAGATCAATGCGATGCTTTCTGAAATCCGTTTTTCCGACAGTATTTATCAGATTGACATTTTGCCGACTGACGATGAAAAACGACAGTTTTATGAGATGCTGACGGCGGAGGAACTGAACATGAAAGTGATCGACCGAGACATGGAAGGACAGTTAAGTTTTGGTGAGGATGCCTTTTATCAAAAATACGAGGCGCAGATTAAGCGCCTGACTGACAAATTCATGCCGCCGAAGGAGGACGAGCCTTCTGCGAGAGAAAGACATAAACGAGATATGGAAAAATATGCGGATTACCGCACGTATTTGAAATTCAGCATGTACGAGCAGACCGAGGATCAGGACGGAAATATAAAAAAGAATTACGTGGATGATATGGCGGGGCGTGATTCCGGAGGAGAAGGACAGAATCCGAAATATGTGGCGCTGCTGGCGGGATTTGCTATGCTCTATCATCAACAGACAAACCGTGACACCAAAATACGTCTTGTACTTTTGGATGAAGCATTTTCCAAGATGGATAAGGAGCGAAGCGAAGTATGCCTTGCATATGCGCGCAAACTGGGACTCCAGCTTGTCGTGTGTGTGCCGGATGAGAGACTGCAGTCACTTGTACAGAACGTGGACTGCGTGTACGCATTCCGAAGAGCCAACAATCGGATTTCGATGATTCATATTGACAAAGGGGCATATTTGCGGATGATAGAGGGAGAAGCAGATGAAGAAGAAAACAGTGACGCTGTCACAGTGGCTCATCGAACAGAATGATACCGAAGCATATCGTGCAGGAAAACTTGCAGGGAAGAAACATCCGAAAGTAGACCAAAAACTGATTGATGCGGTCGGTGGGATGCAAAACCTTATCCGTCAGGCAAGAGTGCTTGAACAGGATGAGGCACTTGGCAAAAGCGGGATGATTCAATTTCGGTGGTGTAATTTAGGAAGTGACATCTCACAGATTGATTATGAGGTTGCCGCAATTCCATTGCTTTGCAGAAAGCTTGGTGTGAAAGATGTTCGGGAACACCAAGCGGAGTTGATAACACGGGTACAAATGTGGAAAAATAAGGTCAGCGAGTGTGAGTGGGTGGAAAACTATTATGATACGCTTTTGAGCAGGCTTACACTTGGCAAAAAAGTCTCAGAAGCAGAAGATGAGAAATTGTTTTTGTGTCTGAACGCAGTGGCAGCACAACAGGAATTTATTTGGGAGCGTGTGTTCAGCGCCAGAGTGTTCCACAATTCGAAGACATTTCAGAATGAATATAAGAACAGCATTGTTACGATTTTGAAAAATTGTTCTCCGTACTACGAGGAGGAAATAGACGCAGAGACGCTTCTGGCAGCACATAATATCCACTCCTATGCGCAGACACTGGAGTGGAAAGGCTGTCTTGAATATAGGTTGGATAATGGTAATGTTGTGGATACAGACGAAAACACTTATGGAACAGTGATTAATTCTCAGACGATGGAACACGCCAGCGTGACAGACCTTTCCGGATGCAAACGGATTATGACAATTGAAAATAAGGCAAATTACGAGAGTATGATTTTCTCAGAAGAAACGTTGTACATTTATTGTCATGGGTATTTCACGCCAAAAGAAGTGAGATTTTTAAAGAAAATCCCGGAGCTTGCTGACGCAGACTGCGAGTTTTTACACTGGGGAGATATGGATTACGGCGGAATCAGTATTTTTCAGTTCATCAAAAAGAATGTATTCCCAGAGTTGAAGCCTTATAAAATGGATCGAACCGCTTTTGAGGGAGCTTTGAAAGACGGTGCAGGCATTGTGCTGGAACATGAGACAAGGAAGAAACTGGAAGCGAAAGATGCGGGTCTGTTGGAAGAGTTGAAACAGGTGATTTTAGAGACAGGAAAGACGATAGAGCAGGAGCTGGTGAGAGGGAAATAGGGTGGAATTTTAATTGATACGCGGATAAAAATATGATAAGATAATTTACAGAACAATCGTGAACAGGGTAGGCTGACCTCTCATTTACATACGGGAGGTGATGCTAATGGACAACAAACATTTTGATTTCAAAGATTTGATGCAATTTGGTATGTTCATACTATCACTATTGACTTTTATTTACTTGATAAGTAATTAGTGCATAAAAAACCACCCTATAAAAAGTCTTGGCGGACTAGGGTGGAATTTTAATTCTCATTTAGAGGCCAACCACTTTGAACGGTTGTTCTTCTATAATCATATTATACACCTTCGGGCGTACCTGTCAAGAGTCATTGACAATCGAAATCGAGAGTGTTAAACTAAGAAAAACAAAAACATAGGGGAGCTTGTATTGGCAGGCTGAGAGGAAGTAATCAACTTCGACCCTTTAACCTGATGCGGATAATGCCGCCGTAGGAAATCATAATTGCTGATTTTTTCGGAGATATCGTATTAGGTATCTCCGTTTTTTTGTGGCAGAAAGGAAGTAGAGAAGATGAAAAGAGAACAGACGAAAAAATTATGTATGGCAGGAATTTTATGTGCCGTTGCAGTGGTCGGAAGCACACTGTCCGTTCCGGTATTTGGGAGCAAATGTGCCCCGGTACAGCATATGGTAAATGTGCTCTGTGCGGTATTGTTAGGACCTGGATACGGAGTTGGAGTTGCATTTTGCGCAAGTTTGATTCGTAACTTATTAGCGCTTGGAAGTATTTTGGCATTTCCGGGAAGCATGTTTGGGGCGCTGCTCTGTGGAGTTGTGTACTGGAAGAGCAAGAACTTATTATTGACACTGCTTGGAGAGGTATTTGGAACAGCGATCCTTGGAGGACTCTGTGCATATCCGTTGGCAGTTCTTGTCATGGGTGTGTCAGCAGGCGAAGTTGCATTTTATGCATATGTACTTCCGTTTTTTGTATCTACAGCAGGGGGAGCAATATTGGCGGGCATTCTGATCCAGATGCTGAAAAAAGCAGGAGTGCTCCGTATGGCAGCTAAAAAATAGGGAGAATGGAAACATGTTAGAATTAATGTCAGATCAGGTGAGAAAACATGCACCTTTGATACATAATATGACAAACCGGGTGTCGATCAATGACTGTGCGAACATTCTGCTCGCCTGCGGAGCCTCTCCGATTATGGCAGAAGCAATCGAGGAAGTGGAAGAGATCACGGCAATGTGTGATGGGCTTGTCTTGAATATGGGGATGCCGAACAGACAGAAGATAGAGGCAATGAAAAAAGCCGGAAAGCGGGCAAATGCACTTCATATTCCGGTTGTCTTAGATCCGGTTGGAGTCGGCGCATCGGCATTTCGAAGAGAAGCAGTATCCGAGCTGTTAAAAGAAGTCAGATTTACTGTCATTCGTGGAAATCTCTCAGAGATTCGGACGTTGATGTGTGGAGTGTGTGGCACAAGAGGGGTAGACGCAGAGCCTGCAGATCTGATGGGGGAGAAGAATCTGTATCAGAACGTAAAAATGGTAACTGCATTTGCAGAAAAAAGTGGTGCGGTTGTGGCGGCAACGGGAAAGAACGACATTGTATCGGATGGAAGAAAAGCATATTGGATTCAAAACGGACATTCAATGATGCAAACAGTCACCGGAGTAGGATGCCAGCTCTCAGCGCTGACTGCGGCGTATGTGGCTGCGAATCCGAAGCATACACTGGAGGCGGTGACAGCGGCGGTCAGTGCGATTGGAGTTTGTGGAGAGCTGGCGTATGAACGTATGAGTGATCTGGATGGAAATGCATCTTATCGTAATTACCTGATTGATGCAGTTTATCGGTTGGATGGAAAGAAGCTTGAGCGCTTGGCTCGAGTAGAAAAAGTAAATGAAGATGGAGAGAAAAAGTAATGAGATGTAGACCGGAGATGATGCGATTATATGCGGTAACAGACCGTACGTGGACAAAGAAAAAGTCCTTGATCGAGCAGGTGGAGGCGGCAATTTGCGGAGGTGCAACCTGCATACAGCTGCGGGAGAAAAACCTTGATGAGGAAGCATTTTTGCGGGAGGCGATGGAGATGCAAAAGCTGTGTGAGACCTATCAGGTTCCGCTGATTATCAATGATCATGTAGAGATTGCGAAACAATGCAAAGCAGCAGGAGTGCATTTGGGACAAAAAGATATGGAAGCGGGGAGAGCACGGGAGATACTTGGACCCAAAATGATTCTTGGAGTGTCAGCAAGGACGGTGGAACAGGCGGTGCAGGCAGAGCGCGCCGGAGCAGATTATCTCGGTGTGGGAGCCGTATTTCAAACGAGTACCAAGACCGATGCAAAAGAAATTTCCCATGCGATATTGAAGGAGATCTGTGAGAGTGTGAACATTCCGGTTGTCGCAATCGGCGGCATCGGAAAACAGAATATAGAAGCGCTTGCAGGCAGCGGCATCGCAGGAGTGGCGCTCGTGTCGGCAGTTTTTGCAGCGGAAGATATTGAGCAGGAGTGTCGGGGACTATTAAAACAAATAGAAAGAATCGTGTGAGGTGAAGAGAGAATGAAAACAGCATTGACAATTGCAGGAAGTGATTCCAGTGGAGGAGCCGGTATTCAGGCGGATTTGAAGACGATGATCATGAACGGTGTATTTGGGATGAGTGCGGTAACTGCATTGACTGCTCAGAATACAACCAAAGTGACAGGAATCATGGAAGTGCCGCCAGAGTTTTTGGAAAAGCAGATTCAGGCGGTATTTGAAGATATTCGACCGGATGCGGTGAAGATCGGCATGGTTGCAAGCAGTGAACTAATCAGTACGATTGCAGGCTGCCTGAAAAAAATATGGGGCAGACAATATCGTTGTGGATCCGGTTATGGTTGCGACGAGCGGTTCTAAGTTGTTAAAAAATGATGCGGTTCATACGTTGGAGTGTGAATTGCTGCCGTTAGCGACACTTGTTACACCCAATATTCCGGAGGCAGAGATTTTAGCGGATATGAAGATTACAACTCGGGAAGATATGATTGTGGCAGCTAAAAAAATCGGTGACAGATATCTCTGCTCGGTATTGCTGAAGGGCGGACATAATTTAAATGATGCAAGCGATCTTTTCTATAGGGAAGGAGCTGTTCGGTGGTTTGAGGGAAAGCGGATTGAGAATCCGAATACACACGGAACGGGCTGTACGCTATCCAGTGCGATTGCATCCAATCTTGCGAAAGGATTTTCGCTGGAGACAGCGATACAGAGGGCAAAGGAATATATTTCCGGCGCATTGGAGGCGATGCTTGATCTGGGAAAAGGAAGTGGTCCGATGAACCATGGATTTGATTTACAAGGAAAATTTGTGAAGGAGGAAAATTAAGATGTACCATACACAGATGGAAGCAGCAAGAAAAGGAATTATCACAAAAGAGATGGAAATTGTTGCGGAAAAGGAGTTTCGGACAGAGGAGGAAATACGTGATCTCGTTGCAAAAGGACAGGTGGCAATCTGTGCCAATAAACGACATACTTGTCTTGACCCAAACGGAGTAGGTTCTGCGCTTCGCACAAAGATCAATGTCAATCTTGGCGTGTCAAAAGACTGCAAGGATTATGACGTAGAGATGGAAAAAGTGATGGCGGCGGTTAATATGGGAGCTGAGGCGATCATGGATCTGTCTTCTCACGGAGACACACAGCCATTTTAGAAGAAAACTTACAAGTGAATGTCCGGCGATGATTGGAACGGTTCCGGTTTATGACAGTGTCATTCACTACCAGAGAGATCTTTCAACATTGAGCGCAAAAGATTTTATTGATGTCATCCGGCTTCATGCGCAGGACGGTGTGGATTTTGTGACACTTCATTGCGGAATTACAAGAAAGACGATTGAGCAGATCAAAAAGCATAAAAGGAAAATGAATATTGTTTCGCGTGGAGGTTCTCTTGTGTTTGCATGGATGAGTATGACCGGAGAAGAAAATCCATTTTACGAATATTATGATGAAATTCTGGAGATCTGCAGGGAGTATGATGTGACAATCTCGCTTGGAGATGCTTGTCGTCCGGGATGCCTTGCAGATGCGAGTGATGTTTGCCAGATCGAGGAGCTGGTTCGTCTGGGAGAGTTGACGAAACGTGCGTGGGAAAAAGACGTTCAGGTGATGGTAGAAGGACCGGGACATATGCCGCTTGATCAGATTGAGGCGAACATGAAGCTGCAGCAGACAATCTGTATGGGGGCGCCGTTTTATGTACTGGGACCGCTTGTGACGGATATCGCGCCTGGATATGATCATATCACTTCAGCGATCGGTGGCGCGATTGCTGCATCAGCGGGGGCGGCGTTCCTTTGTTATGTCACGCCGGCTGAACATTTGGCTCTTCCTAATGTGGAAGATGTCAAACAGGGGATCATAGCCTCCAAGATCGCAGCTCATGCGGCGGACATTGCAAAGCATATCCCGCATGCAAGAGATCTGGACGATCAGATGGCAGATGCAAGAAGAACATTCGATTGGGAGAAACAGTGGGAGTGTGCCATTGATCCCGAGACGGCAAAGCGCATTCGCGATGAGAGAAAGCCGGAAATCGAGGAGAGCTGTTCGATGTGCGGGAAATTCTGTGCGGTCAGAAGTATGAACAAGGCGCTGAATGGAGAGCATATTGACATTTTGTAGTTCGGTATTGATTTGGAAAATGAACATCTTTAAACTTCATTTAAGGTTGACATATTATATTCTTGCTATCATGAAACAAAAGAGGAGGAATGAGTGATGCGTTTATTGCTTGCAGAGGATGAAAAACCATTATCAAAGGCACTTACAGCAATTTTAGAAAGAAATAATTATTCCGTAGATGCGGTCTATGACGGTGAGGAGGCTTTGGAATATCTGGATGCAGACAATTACGATGGTGTGATTTTGGATATTATGATGCCGAAAGTAGATGGCATTACGGTATTAAAGACGATTCGAAATCGTGGAAATCTGATTCCTGTCTTACTGTTGACGGCAAAGTCAGAGGTTGATGATAAGGTGGCGGGGCTGGATGCCGGAGCAAATGATTACCTGGCGAAACCTTTTCATTCAAAAGAATTGCTTGCGCGGATACGGGCGATGACAAGAACCCAGACAGCACAGGCAGATTCCAAGCTTCAGATTGGAAATGGCACGTTAGACCGAGCGACTTTTGAGCTTTCCACACCGGCGGGAAGCTTTCGGCTGGCAAATAAAGAGTTTCAAATGCTGGAATTGATGATGAGCAATCCGAGTCACTTGATTTCCGCAGAACGGTTTATGGAGAAAATCTGGGGATATGACAGTGAAGCGGAGGTGAATGTAGTATGGGTCTATATTTCTTATCTAAGAAAGAAACTGACTGCGCTGCATGCCAATATTCAGATTAAGGCAACAAGAAATGTGGGGTATTCTTTGGAGGAAGTCAAATGATAAAGAAACTGCGTATGAAATTGATCATTGCATCTATGATGTCATTGTTGGCAGTATTGCTGATTATAGAAGGAATTGCGGGAGCGTTGAACTACAATAGAATTGTTGCGGAGACAGATCAGACGTTGGAGATTTTAGAAGAAAATAACGGAAAATTTCCGGATGTTCCACCGCCTGAGAAGCCAAGTGAAAAAAAGAAAGAGGGCAGAATGTCATCTGAGCTTCCATATGAATCCAGATATTTTTCGGTACTGCTTGACAGTGAAGGGGAAGTGCTCACAACAGATACAGGAAAGATTGCCAGAATTGATACTTCTGATGCGGTAGAGTATGCGAAACAAGTCTTAAAGAGTGGAAAAGAACGAGGATTTTTGGAGGGGTATCGATATGTTGTAGTGAATTCCGATTCCGAAGTGAGAGTGATTTTTCTGGATTGCAGCAGAAATCTTTCTACGTTTCAGAATTTTATTGTCACAGCAGTCGTGGTCTCCACCGCCGGTCTTTTGGCAGTACTTATCCTGATGATATTTCTGTCGGCACGGATTGTAAAGCCGTTTTCGGAAAACTATGAAAAGCAGAAACGTTTTATCACAGATGCCGGACACGAGTTGAAGACACCGCTCACGATCATAGATGCGGATGCGGAAGTATTGGAGATGGATTTTGGAGAAAATGAGTGGTTGAGTGATATCCAAAGCCAGACAAGGCGCCTTGCAGACCTTACAAATAACCTGATTTTGTTATCTAGAATGGAAGAGGAGCGGACGAAAGAATTGATGGTGGATTTTCCGTTGTCGGATGTAGCGGAAGAGACTGTTGGGACATTTCAGGCGCTGGCAAAGACACAAAATAAGGTATTGGAGAGTAATATCACACCAATGATTGCAATGAAAGGAGATGAGAAGGCTATCCGACGCCTGATCACCATTCTTTTGGACAATGCAGTGAAATACGCAAAGGAGAATGGACGTATATGTGTGACATTGGAAAAGCAGAAAAAACGGATTCGTTTGTCTGTATTTAACACGACAGAACAGATTTCCAAAGAGCATATGGAGCATTTGTTTGATCGATTCTATCGAACAGACAGGTCAAGAAATTCCGAGACAGGAGGATATGGACTGGGACTTTCCATTGCAGCCGCTACAGTGGAAGCACATAGAGGGAAGATTACAGCGACAACGGAAGATGAAAAATCCTTGTTGATCACAGTTATATTTCCGATTTCATAAAACGAGAGTTTGTTTGCAAAAATGCAGACAGGCTCTTTTTTGTCTGTAAAAGTATTTAAAAAAAGAAGTTAAATATTTTTAAGTTTGTTTAAGGTTCGTTGCGTATAGTATGTTTAACGAAATGAGAGAGGAGTAATGATTATGGCTTATCAAGCGACTTTTAAACGTTATGAATTAAAATATCTGCTGACACGGCAGGAAAAGCAAAATGTGTTGAAAAGTATGGCAGAACATATGAAGCTGGATGATTATGGGCGAACAACTATCTGAAATATTTATTTCGATACAGACACATACCGGCTGATTCGTCATTCTTTGGAAAAACCGGTTTATAAAGAAAAATTACGTGTCCGCAGCTATCAGCCGGCAGGACCGGACGATCCGGTGTTTGTAGAATTAAAGAAGAAATATAAATCGGTTGTCTACAAACGAAGATTGGTATTGCCGGAGGCACAGGTGATGAAGTGCTTTGAACACGGAAAACCACTTCCGATTCATTCACAGATCGGGGAGGAGATTGCATATTTCTGGGATTATTATGAAACGCTTCATCCGACCGTATTTCTTACCTATGAAAGAGAAGCGTACTATGCGCTGGATGGAAGCGATTTTCGAGTGATATTTGATGAAAATATCCTTTATCGGGAGGAAGATATTTCACTTGGAAGTAAGATATATGGCACACCGATATTAGGAGAGAATCAGACACTGATGGAGATCAAGACATCGGGTGGGATACCACTTTGGATGAGCGAGACACTTACAAAAAATACATTATTTAAAACATCTTTTTCGAAATACGGAACTGCATATCAGCAGATGATGGATGAAAAAGTACAGAGAGGAGTTCAATATGCTTAATAATATGTTTCAGGGGATTTTTGATACGGATATGACAACGGTGATTGCGGTGCCGGATTTTCTGCTTTGTGTAGGATGTGCGCTGGTGATTGGATTAATTTTGGCAGGAGCCTATATGTATGTGACACGATATACAAAGAGTTTTGTTGCAACACTTGCGGTACTGCCGGCGATTGTCTGTGTTGTCAGCATGATGGTAAATGGAAATGTCGGAGCCGGAGTTGCGGTGGCAGGGGCATTCAGTCTGGTTCGTTTCCGGTCGGTACCGGGATCCGCAAAAGAGATTGGAGCTATTTTCCTTGCAATGGGAACCGGTCTGGTAGCAGGAATGGGATATCTTGGATATGCATTTCTCGTTGCAGTGATTTTAGGAGGAGTGACCTTACTATATAATAAGGTGGATTTTGGAGCAGGGAAAAAAGCTGCATTATATAAGACATTACATATTACAATTCTGGAAAATTTGGACTACACAGGTGTATTTGACAAAATCTTAAAACAATATACAAAAACGTATGAGGTGGTGCAGGTAAAGACAACCAACATGGGAAGTTTGTTTAAGCTTACATATAATATTACATTAAAAAATGCGGAGGAAGAAAAGGCATTGATTGACGCACTTCGGTGCAGAAATGGAAACCTTGAGATTTCCGTATCAAAACAGGAGACAATTATTGGTGAACTATAGGAGGGATGCATATGAAAAGAAAGGTAGTATTAGCATTTTTACTGACTGGAGCACTGGTTCTTTCCGGATGCAGCAAGACAAATAACAGCAACGAAACATCATCTGGCAGTACGAGCACGGATTCATCAGCACAAGGCATCGATGTCTCAAACATGTTTTCAGACAGAGATAAAGAGATTGGATATGATGAAGAAAACAGTACAGTGATCAAACTTTCCGATGATAGTACGACATGTGATTCCGATGCGGTTCAGATATCAGGAAATACAGTGACAATCATCGACGAGGGAACTTATATTCTCTCAGGAACGCTGACCGATGGTATGGTGATCGTGGATGCGGAAGATACCGATAAAGTCCAGCTTGTGTTAGATGGAGTGGATATTACAAGTGCAGAATCTGCAGCCATTTATGTACGTGAGGCAGATAAGGTGTTTATCATGACGGCGAGTGATTCCCAAAATACACTCACGAATGGAGGTACCTACACTGCAATTGACGACAACAATATCGACGCTGCGATTTTTTCAAAATCAGATCTGACGTTAAACGGCGCCGGTTCTCTGACAATTACAGCAAAGGCGGGACACGGTGTCGTGTCAAAGGATGATCTTGTACTTACCAGCAGAACATATCAGATTGACGCGGCATCACATGGACTATCCGGAAAAGACAGTGTCCGCATCGCCAGCGGAAGTTATACAATTGTATCCGGAAAAGATGGAATTCATGCGGAAAATGCAGATGACACCAGCCTTGGATTTGTCTATCTGGCAGACGGAACGTTTGATATCACATCTGACGGGGATGGAATCAGCGCAGGAAACTGGCTTCAGGCAGATGGTGGTGTCTACACGGTCAAAGCAGGAGGCGGCAGTGAAAATGTCCAGAAAAGTGACGGAGAATGGCAGTTTGGACCTGGACAGCAGACAGAGAGTACCGATACGACAGAGGAAGACACTGTCAGCATGAAAGCGATCAAGGCGGCAGGAGAATTGATTCTGAAAGGCGGAAAGTATTCTTTGGACAGCGCGGATGACACGATTCATTCCAATGCAAATATCACAATCAGTGATGGGGAATTTACACTTGCTTCCGGTGATGACGGAATTCATGCAGATTCAGCGACAACCATTTCCGGAGGAACTATTGATATTACAGAAAGTTATGAGGGAATTGAAGGGCTCAGCATTGATATTACAGGCGGTGAAACTTATGTGTCAGGTCCGACAAATGATGGAAACAGTGCGTTGGATTACAACGGAACAGGAACAGTCACGGGAGGAATCTTTATTGCTGCCGGTTCATCCGGAATGGCGGAGAATTTCGGAGATTCTTCTACACAGGGAGTTATGATGGTCACAGTGAATTCTCAGGCTGCAGGAAGTGCGGTTTCTCTTTCTGACAGCAGCGGAAATGAACTTGTGTCATGGACTCCGGAGAAAGAATACACTTCTGTTATCATCAGCTGTCCGGAAATTACAACAGGACAGGAGTATACGTTAACAACAGGAAGCGATACGACACAGATTACGATGGACAGTATTGTCTATGGCTCAGGAAGTGGAATGGGAGGCAACCCAGGAAATGGCGGAGGTCCGGGAAACGGTGGAGATATGGGACAGAAACCAGATGACGGCAATGGAACGGGCAAAGGCTCGGGAGACGGCGGAAACATGGGAACGCCTCCGGAAAAAAGTTAATAATCATAATAAAGAAGGAAGGTGATAGAAATGCAAAACAGACGAGTTGCTTTGATACCGGCTTATCAGCCAAATTCGGATATGGCACAGCTGGTGCAGGAGATCAAAGATACGGGATTTCAAATTGTTGTGGTAGATGATGAAAGTTCACCCGAGAAGGAAGAGGTGTTTCGAATGGCTGCGAAAAATGCAGTCATTCTGAAACATAATGAGAATCGGGGAAAAGGACGGGCATTGAAGACCGGACTGGATTATATTTATTCGAAGTTTTCGGCAGACTGTGTTGTAGTTACAGTAGATGCAGATGGTCAACACAAGCCAAATGATGTGGAAAGAGTCTGCAAAGAAGCAGAAAATCATGCAGGCTGTTTGATACTTGGAAGCAGGAAAATGAAGGGCGATATTCCACTGCGGAGCAGATTCGGCAACACAGTGACTCGTCTGATCTATCAGCTTTTTACAAAAATTCGGGTATATGACACGCAGACAGGACTTCGAGCTTTTGAAGGAGTACTGATTCCAAAGTTTTTGGGAATCGTGGGAGAACGCTATGAATATGAAATGAATGTGCTGTTAGAATGCTCAGGATGCCATATTCCAATCAAAGAGGTCGCGATTGAGACGGTGTATTTAGATAATAATTCGTCTTCCCATTTTGATACACTAAAAGATTCTTATCGCATCTACAAGGAAATTCTGAAATTCTCAGCGGCGTCGTTTGGAAGCTTTTTGATTGATTACGGAATGTACAGCCTGTTGACTGCGATAACAGCGACCGGATTTGCAAATGGTGGTGCGGTAGCCTTTTCAAACATAGGGGCAAGAATAGTAAGCGCAGTATTTAATTATATGGTCAATCGCAATATGGTGTTTCAAAGCAAAGAAAATCCGGTGAGATCGGCGCTGAAGTATTTTACACTTGCAGTTGGAATTCTGGTGGGAAACACAATTATGCTGGAGATACTGGTCAATGCAATCGGAATGAACCATTATGTCGGTAAACTGTGTACCGAATTTATATTTTTCTTTGCAAGCTGGTTTATACAAAGTCATTTTATCTTTCAAAAGAAGGAGGAATAGTATGCATCGATTCAAAAAACATTGGTGGGGAATGATTAGCAGTGTCATTTTGATTGCATTTACCGGATATATGCTCATGGATACATTTCTGCTTACAAAAGTCTATGTCGTTGCCAATGATAAAAAGGAAAACAAAAGTGATAATGATACGGAAAATGAGCAGCAGGAAGCTGTTTCGACAGGGACAACGTACAGTGACGACAACATACAGATTACGCTGACAGAATATCGGAAAATGACACCACCGTTTATGTGGCAGATGTTGTGCTCTCCTCACCGGAATATTTGCAGACAGCATTCGCGCAGAGCAGTTATGGGCGAAATGTGACAGAGAAAACATCTGAGATGGCACAAGATGCGGGCACGATTTTGGCAATCAACGGAGACTATTATGGAGCACAGGAGAAGGGATATGTGATCCGTGATGGCGTATTGTATCGGGATACGGGCAAAAACAGACCAGCAAGATCTGGTAATCTATGAAGATGGGACAATGAAAATTATCTCGGAAGATTGAGGTGACGGCAGAAGAATTGCTGAAGAAGGGGCGAAGGAAGTACTTTCATTTTGGTCCGGCGCTGATCACAGATGGTGAGATTGCGGTGACGGAGTCCGATGAAGTCGGAAAAGCGATGGCGAGCAATCCGAGGACTGCGATTGGAATGATTGATGATTTACATTATGTGTTTGTAGTTTCAGATGGGCGAACAGAAGAAAGTGAGGGATTGTCACTTTTAGAACTGGCGGAATTTATGGATTCCCTCGGGGTAAAAACAGCTTATAATCTGGATGGCGGCGGATCTTCCACAATGTACTTTAACGGCGAGGTCATCAATCAACCGACCACAAATGGGAAAAGTATTCAGGAGAGGAGCGTGAGTGACATTGTCTACATCGGCTATTAAAACAGGATTACAATATTTTACGGCAGCTCTGTTCTGCGCTCTGTTCGGAGCAGTCTATGAATTGTTCAGTCACAGTGTATTTTCCTATTATATGTTATACGCATTCATGATTCCTCTGGTGGGCGGAGCATTGTTATTTTTCCTGATGGGGTATTTTCAGTGGAAGATTCCCGGGAAAGTTTCTCGAAGCTTATGGCAGTTTGGGATTGCAGCATTGACTGTCGGTTGTCTGCTGCAGGGCGTTTTGGAAATCTACGGCACGACCAACCGGCTGATGATTGTTTATTGGGTGACAGGAGGAGCATTTCTTATCGGAGGAGCAGCTGCATATTTTGCAGGCGGCAGACGACGTATGGAGTAACGGATAAAAAGGAGTGGTATTTTGACCTTAGAACAATATTATGGTGAAAAACTGCAGATGCTGCGAAACGGGCAGCAATATCTATCAGATATGATCGCGGAATATCCGGTGAAAAAGACGGCGGACGGGATTCAGCCGATTCTTTATATAAATTCTCGAATCAAAGCGCCGGAAAGCCTGATGCTAAAATTGCAGAAAAAAGGACTGCAGGCGGATTGTGATACGGCGCTGAGAAAGATACACGACATCATCGGAGTCCGGGTGATCTGTTCTTTCGGGGAAGAAGTATATCGGGTTGCACAATGGATTTCCAATAGAGAACATGTGGAAGTGATAGAACGTAAAGATTATATTGCCTATCCGAAACCAAATGCTTATCGAAGCCTTCATTTGATTGTAAAGTTTACAGAAAAAGGAATGGAACAGATTACCGCCGAGATACAGCTTCGGACAATTGCCCATGATTTTTGGGCTGTGCTGGAGCACCAGATGAAGTATAAAAAAAGTGTAGAGCATGAGACTGTAATCAAAAGTGAGTTGAAACGATGCGCAGATGAAATCGCATCACTTGACGTGTCCATGCAGACCATTCGGGAGCTTTTACGGGAGTGGGAAAGTCACAAATAATTTTTTTGCACTAATTATTTTTTATGCAGTTGCTATAAATGGATATACCTCTGGACTATGCAAATGTTGAAAGAAATGGTAAACTAGGGAGTGTTGATCAAGTGAGCTAATTACATAAAGACTTTATTTTAGGTGATTTTTGCGGACGCGGAAGTAATGATTATTGCTATTTTAAAGGCAATTCGCGTTCTTAAAAATATTAGCTGTGAAGCAATGACTGGACAAGTCATTGCTTCCGTTTTCAATTGAAGGTTAGAGAAGACTAAGGAATATAAGGAGGGAGCAACAAATGAAGTTAAGTGAATTATCAATAGGAAGCACTGCAACCATACTTCGTGTGGGAGGGGCAGGCGCACTGCGCCAGCATTTTTTGGACATGGGGCTGATACAGGGAACGGAGGTCACTGTCGTAAAATATGCACCGATGGGAGATCCGGTGGAATTGCGTATCCACGGTTATGAACTGACGATTCGATTAGCAGATGCAGAAAATATCGAGACCAGTGAGCCTCATAAGCCAAAAACCTCGAAAAAGAAAGTGGCAAAGCCAGAGAAACATCATCCGGGATATGGTGAGGGAGGAAAATTCCATGATAGAAATCACGAAAATCCTCTTTCGGACAGTGAGACACTCACATTTGCCCTTGTAGGAAATCAAAACTGTGGAAAGACCACATTGTTCAATCAGTTGACCGGCGCCAAACAACATGTCGGAAATTTCCCGGGTGTGACGGTGGATCGAAAAGATGGCGTAATCAAAGGACATGACAATACACTGATTACAGACTTGCCGGGAATTTACTCTATGTCTCCATATAGCAGCGAGGAGATTGTGACAAGAGAGTTTGTTATCCATGAAAAGCCAAAGGGAATCATCAATATTGTAGATGCGACGAATATCGAGCGAAATCTTTATCTGACCATGCAGCTTTTAGAACTGGGAATCCCAATGGTTGTCGCCTTGAACATGATGGATGAGCTGCGGGAAAATGATGGATCTGTACTTGTCAATGAGATGGAGGAAGAGCTGGGAGTTCCGGTTATCCCGATTTCAGCGGCAAAAGGAGAAGGAATCGAAGAACTGATTCGGCACGCAATTCATGTGGCGAAATATCAGGAACAGCCTTTGGAGACCGACTTTTGTAAGCGGAGGAAGGTATCCACAGAGGAATCCATGACGGTCATGCATCTGATTGAAGATCATGCGGAAAAAGTGAGGATTCCGGTGCGCTTTGCGGCGAGCAAGGTGATGGAAGGTGACACGAAAATTTTGGAACAGCTGAAGCTGACAGCGAATGAGCAGCATGTTTTGGAAGAAATTGCAAAACAGACAGAGGAAGAGACCGGCATGGACCGTGCGGCCGCGGTTGCCCAGATGCGTTTTGATTATATCGAGGATATCTGCGGCGAGACTGTCATCAAACCCAAGGAAAGCAAGGAGAGGGTAAGAAGCAGAAAAAGCAGATGAGTTCCTGACCGGGAAATATACAGGAATTCCGGCATTTATCGGAATCATGGGAGTTGTGTTCTGGCTCACGTTTAATGTGATCGGCGCGTTTTTACAGGGGCTTTTAGAATCTGGAATCACAGCTTTGACAGATCTGGCGGACAAGGCGATGCAGGCGGCAAATGTCAACAGTGTGGTACATTCTCTTGTGATCGACGGAATTTTTAGCGGTGTCGGTGGAGTCTTAAGCTTCCTGCCGATCATTGTGACACTCTTTTCTTCTTATCAATTCTGGAGGATAGTGGATATATGGCACGTGTGGCATTTATCATGGATAAATTACTTCGAAAACTTGGTCTTTCCGGAAGAAGTATTGTGCCGATGCTGATTGGATTCGGGTGTACGGTCCCGGGTGTTATGGCGAGCCGTACATTGCCATCAGAGCGAGACCGTAAAATGACGATTCTGCTGACGCCGTTTATGAGCTGTACGGCAAAGCTTCCAATCTATGCATTTTTTACTGCAGCATTTTTCCCGGATCATGGAGCTTTGGTGATGATTGCACTGTACGTGTTTGGAATTGTGATGGGAATCGTTATGGCGCTGATTTTCAAAAAGACAGCGTTTAAAGGAGAGGCAGTGCCGTTCGTCATGGAACTTCCAAACTATCGTATGCCGGGAGCAAAGAATGTGGGACATTTGTTATGGGATAAGGCAAAAGACTTCTTGCAGAGAGCATTTACGGTTATATTCATTGCGACGATCGTCATATGGTTTTTGCAGAACTTTGATACAGGGCTGAACATGGTATCCGATTCACAACATAGTATTCTGGCTCTTGTCGCAGGAGCACTTGCTCCAATCTTTATTCCGGTTGGATTTGGAGACTGGAGAATTGTGACAGCGTTGATCTCAGGATTTCTCGCTAAAGAAAGCGTGGTCTCATCGCTTACAGTGTTGTTTGGAAGCACAGTGACTTTGCAGGGAAGCCTGACGACAGTCGGCGCAGCTGCACTCTTAGTATTCTGTCTGCTTTATACACCGTGCGTTGCTGCAATCGCATCTGTAAAACGTGAACTTGGCGGGAAATGGGCGGTGGCTATGGCCATCGGACAATGCGTAATCGCATGGATCATGGCGTTTGTGGTATATCACATTGGAATGCTGTTTTAGTGGTAAACGACAGGGAAGAAGTACAGTATAGAAAGAATTAACCGATAAGGACTTGTAAATCAAACAAAGCTCTTATATAATAAATCTATTCATTAAAAAGTAGGAGGATATTTTTGTGAAGAACGAAACGGTCATCGTCCTTGACTTTGGGGGACAATACAATCAATTAATTGCAAGACGTGTCAGAGAATGTAATGTATATTGCGAAATATATTCTTACAAGAAAAATCTGGAAGAAATTAAAGCGATGAATCCAAAAGGAATCATTTTGACAGGCGGACCTAACAGTGCGTATGAGGCAGATTCACCGACATACGACAAAGAATTGTTCGAGCTTGGAATACCGGTGCTTGGAATCTGTTACGGTTCCCAGCTGATGATGCACCTGTTGGGTGGAACAGTAGAGAAGGCTCCGGTTCGCGAGTATGGAAAGATTGAAGTGACAGTGGATACAACATCCCAATTGTTTACAGATATTTCCGAGAAGACAATCTGTTGGATGAGCCATAACGACTATATTTCAAAAGCAGCACCGGAATTTGATATCATTGCGCACACGGCAGACTGTCCGGTGGCAGCAGTACAGAACGTAGAGAAAAAATTATATGCAACACAATTCCATCCGGAAGTACTTCACACACAGGAAGGAAAGAAGATGCTTTCTAACTTCGTATATAATGTATGTGGCTGCTCAGGTGACTGGAAGATGGATTCTTTCGTGGAAAACTCAATCAAAGCAATCCGCGAGAAAGTAGGAGACGGAAAAGTGCATCTGCGCAACTGTCATGGTGGTGTGGATTCCTCTGTGGCAGCAGTTATGC
>ENA-OQBV01000239-OQBV01000239.1-human-gut-metagenome-genome-assembly--contig:-NODE-239-length-32924-cov-7.113273_pt1 | contig 32924 bp, 26 predicted proteins | sample MGYA00242750_ERZ504559 | MGnify/ENA primary metagenome ERZ504559 (study PRJEB26092, sample SAMD00036230) | human gut metagenome | host: Homo sapiens | study: EMG produced TPA metagenomics assembly of... | reverse complement strand
ATCTATTTTTACAGCTTTTTTTATGTGTACTGCAATTTTATAAAAGAAGGACAGCAGTATCATCAAATTGCTGTCCTTAGCGGTTTATTATAGCTGGTAGTGTATAAGCGTGGGTTCATCATATTGTGTGGTATCTTTAACTATGGGAACTCACGTTCCCATTTGGAACTGACTTATCACTCTTACCCAGTTTTCTCAGCAAGCTGTTTTTGAGTCATACCAAGTTTTTTCTTTTTTCTGCAATATAGCTTCCGATTTTCACAAGGTCCATAAATACTTCCCCCTTTCAGAATTATAGTATCTATTTTGTCCCAAAAAGTACACCCCTTAATGGTAGAATCGTATTATACATGCAGAATCTCATCCAATTTCATAAAAAATGATAAGATACTATTTCTCTGTTTTCCCATTACCCAGGTTGCATCCTATTACGCTTCCGTATCCGTTTCTACTTTCTGCACCCACTCTTTTCGCATAGCAGCAGCCAGAAAGCATTGAAGCAGTTTCATAGAAAACGCTCCACATTCACCATTTATAATCATTCTTACCGCTTCTCCATGTCTCAATTTGTCTGTTTCTTTGTTACGATAATCATACTTGGAATATCCTAATTCCTCATCCAGTTCTTCATCCAAAGCACCTTCCAAAAGGACAGACATCATGTCACGCATCATTTCTCTCATTGCTGCTTTTTGTGGGCTGTCTTTTCTTCTTGCCATAAAAATAACCTCCAAACTGAGTAATTTTATCTTACATCAGTTTGGAGGTTTACACAAACTTTGGGATACTCCCACATCCTGATACCGCACCTCTTTTAATTTTTCATAGTAGAATTTTTCATGTGCTTCACTGATAAATACAATTTCCTGTTTCTTTGTGTTTTTTGCTCCTAACGCTGTGTTGTTCATGTTCTTTTCCTCCTGAAATAAAATAATTGACTATAACAGAAAAGGACGAACTCATCTTCTAAAATGAATTCGTCCTTTCAGGCACAGTTATTAGGTTGTTTCAATACATCTCACAGGTTATTCCGTATTATTGGGTAATTTTTTGATGTACTAACCCTCATTTGATGTACTATTTCAGGAAGAAAAACCCTTTTATTCTTCTGCAAAAAGTTTCTGCTTCCGCTCAATCATCTCATCAATTCTCTCGATATACTGCCCGACATCCTTGACATTCTCGCATCGTTCGATCCGATGAGTGCCGTCCGGATTTGGCTGATTCCAGACACGTTTTGTCGAAGCTCCTGCTCCGCACGCCACGATGGTCTGTTTTTCCTCCATGATCAGAATATTATAAACTCCCGCTTTTCCTTCTTTCGCATAACCGACATTCTCAAGGTTTCCCGCCATTCCCTTCTGGCGGTACAGATAATAAGGGAACAGGTCCATCTTCTTCGCATAGGAAGCGGTCAGGTCCATATGTTCCTGCGTGTTGACCATCTTATAATCTTTATAGTCTTCCTTGAACATATTTAAGCGCGCCGCGCGTTTTAGTGCCAGAGAGTGAACAGTCAGATTGTCCGGTTTTAACTGCATGATCTGCTCTAATGTATCGCGTACGTCCTCTAAAGATTCTTCCGGCAGTCCCATAATAAGATCCATATTAATATCATCAAATCCAAGTTCTCTTGCGATCTTAAAACTTTCCACAGTCTGTTCTACCGAATGGCGCCTTCCGATCAGGTCGAGCGTTCTCTGCTGCATGGTCTGCGGATTGATGGAAATTCGTGTGATTCCCCATTTGCGCAGCACCTCTAATTTTTCTCTTGTGATGCTGTCCGGTCTGCCGGCTTCCACGGTAAACTCAAGGCAGTCTGACAAATCAAAACTACATTTAATTTTACGGATCAGACGGTCTAACTGATAAGGCTCTAATGTTGTCGGCGTTCCGCCACCGATATAAATGGAATTTAAATGCTTGTGATAAAACTTTGCCGCCGTATAATCAATCTCTTTTTCCAGTGCATCTAAATAAGCATCCACACGGTTCTTCCAGCTTACAAGCGGATATGATGTAAACGAGCAGTACAGGCAGGTCGTCGGACAGAACGGGATTCCGATATAAAGACTGTATCCGTTGTCATAATCAATTTTCTTTAAGATCGCATTTTCTCGTTCTGCAATATCGGTTGCAAGTTCAATCTTCTCATCGGAAGCAAAATAGGTATCCTTCATATACCGGTAGATCTCCTCCCGGCTTTTTCCTTCCTCCAGCAATTTCATAGGAATCTTCGTTGGACGGATTCCGGTCAGGTTTCCCCATGGAAGTGTTCGTTTCGTATAATCACAGAGCATACGGTACAGCATCTGCTTCAGCTGATTTTTCGTCCGCACACGATCCGAAAAATCTACCTGAATTGTCTCACCCGGTATCTCTTTTACTTCTTCCTGACCCGGTTTTTCATTTGCCTGCGCATCCTCATTTGCATGCACGATCTCCTGCCATGTGATCTGAATCGTATCTTCCCCGTAGTTTACCTGCATGCGGATATCGATTTTTTCATCATATTCTTTTTTTTCTGCCGATACACCCACATACTGTTCCGGGAAAAATGCCTTGATCAGAGAATGAATATCATATTCAAATTCCGGTTTATTTAATAAAACTTCTATCATCCCAAAACCTCTCACTTACAGATACGGATTATACATCCGCTCTGTCCCAATCGTTGTAATATCATTGTGTCCGGTGTACACGGTCGTTTCATCCGGAAGCGGCAGAAGTTTCTCCTTAATGGAGCGGATGATCTGTGCTGCACTGCCCTTTGGAAAATCGGTGCGTCCCACCGATGTGCAAAAGAGGGTGTCCCCGGAAAAAACTACATTCTGATACGGGAAATAATAGCAGCAGCCACCCACCGTATGTCCCGGTGTATGGAATACACGGATATGAAAACCGGCAAGGTCGATCTCCTGCTCATTCTTCAAAAATACATCCGCATGATAGGTCTTTTGTACACCTTCCCAGCCGCTTAAATTGAGAGACGGCGTATCTAAGGTCTCTTTTTCATGCTCCTCGGCATATATTTTGATATCAAAATGTTTTGCAAGTTCCTCCGCTCCACCCGCATGGTCAAAATGTCCATGTGTCAGCAAAATTGCGATCGGTGTCAGCTTTTCCTGACAAATCTTCTTGGCAAGTTGATCTGCACTTGCCCCCGGATCGATAACCAGTACTTCTTTTGTGTCATCGTTGATCGCAAAATAACAGTTTGTCTGTACCGGACCAACTACATATTGTTCTACTTTCAGTGGTGCCATAGTTTCCCCTTTCCTGTCTGACAAAATCTTTTTCTTTACAGAAAAACTGGCTGCCCATCTGGATGCGGTTCATGTTTCCCACAACCTTCTGACAACCAGTTCTTTTAGCCCGTCGTTCTCTCTATATCAATGATACTCTCGATCTGCCGCAGTCTCTCCACAACGCTTGTAAGTTCTTCCCTGCCCTTCGTGCTGAAAGATACATCGATTGTTGCAATTCCCTGCTTGCTTGTTTTGGAGTGAATCGAATCAATATCGATCTCACGCTCTGTAAATATCTTTGTGATATCCACGAGAAGACCGGTTCGGTTATTGCCGTAGATCTTGATCTCTGCACGGTACAGGCCACTGCTGCCGGACTCTTCATCATGCTGCCACTCGGCATCGATCAGACGCTCACGCTCCATATCAGACAGATTGATAATGTTGATACAGTCTGTTCTATGGATGGAAACACCTCGGCCTCTGGTTACAAATCCAACGATCTCGTCTCCCGGTACCGGACTGCAGCACTTTGAAAAATGCACTGCCACATCATAAAGTCCTTTTACAATGATACCGCTCTTGGAATGTTTCTGTACGACCTTATCTTTATTCTCGGCAATGGTCTCAAGCACTTCATCATCCGTGATACACGCAAGATGGTCTTTTTTGTATTCCTCATACATGCGGTTTACGATCTGACCTTCTTTTAAACCACCATGTCCGATCGTTGCAAGGCAGGAATTCCAGTCATGGAAACCATATTTTCTTAAAATTTTCTCCTGATATTCCGGCTTATTGATATCCGGGAAATTGATTCCCTTGGATTTTGCCGATGCGATCAAAAGTTCCTTGCCGTGTGTAATATTTTCTTCTTTTAACTCACTGCGGAACCACTGATTGATCTTATTTTTCGCCTGGGTGCTTTTTACAATATTTAACCAGTCACGGCTCGGTCCCTTTGAATTCTGGGAAGTGATTACTTCCACACGGTCACCGTTCTGGATGATGTAGTCGATTGGAACCAGTTTTCCGTTGACTTTTGCACCGATCATCTTATTGCCGACCGCAGAATGAATACTGTAAGCAAAGTCGATCGGCGTGGAACCGGTCGGAAGATTCTTGACATCTCCGGTCGGTGTAAAACAGAATACCGTATCGGAAAACAGGTCAAGATCGCTCTTTAGCAGGCTCATGAACTCTTTATTATCTGACATGTCGCGCTGCCACTCTAAGATCTGACGGAGCCAGCTCAGCTTTTCCTCTTCGGTAACGGTCATTGGCTGTGACACACCGCCATTGTTACTTGCCTCTTTGTACTTCCAATGGGCAGCGATACCATATTCAGCCGTACGATGCATCTCAAAGGTACGGATCTGTATCTCAAACGGCTGACCGGTCGGTCCGATCAGAGTCGTATGGAGTGACTGGTACATGTTCGGCTTAGGCATCGCAATGTAGTCTTTAAACCGTCCCGGAATCGGCTTATACATCTCATGAATCACACCGAGTGCTGCATAACAGTCCTTGACGGAATCCACGATGATGCGGATGGCAAACAGATCATAAATCTGGTCTAATGTCTTGTGCTGATTGACCATTTTTTTGTAAATACTGAAGAAATGTTTTGCACGTCCGTCAACCTGTGCAGGAATTCCTGCATCTTTGATGTGCTGACGCACTTCTTCCACCAGTTTCTGTACATATTCGTCCCTGACACTCTTGCGCTGTGCGATCTGATGTACCAGATCATAATAGGCATCCGGCTCTAAATACTTGAGTGAGAGATCGTCCAGCTCGATCTTGATCTTGGAAATACCAAGACGCTGTGCGATTGGTGCGTAAATATCCATCGTTTCACGCGCTTTTTCCTTCTGCTTCTCAGGTGTCATGTATTTGAGCGTACGCATATTGTGAAGACGATCCGCAAGCTTGATCAGGATAACACGGATATCCTTTGCCATTGCAAGGAACATCTTACGAAGATTCTCTGCCTGAACCTCCACTTTATCCGCATCATAAGAGAGCTGTCCTAATTTGGTAACACCATCTACCAGAAGAGCAACCTCATCTCCAAACTCCTGTGCAATCTGTTCATCCGTCATAACAGTATCTTCCACAACATCATGTAAAAGTCCTGCAACGATCGTCTCCTTATCCAGCTCTAACTCCGCTAAAATAATCGCAACACACAATGGATGGATGATATATGGCTCGCCGGACTTTCTTGCCTGTCCCTCATGTGCATCCCTCGCAACATGATATGCTTTCTCGATCAGCGATATATCTGTCGATGGATGATACTTTCGCACGCTGGCGATCAGTTCGTCATATAGTTTTTCCGGACTCTCAAACTCTTTCATCGGCTTGATGTTATCGTCCTCTTCTTTTACTTTTTTTTGCAGATCCAGTGATTCTGATGAAAAATCCGCCATGTGCCTCACCCACTTTATCCCTTTTTTAGTAGTTTATATTATATTTTATTTTTATGGAAAATGCAACGTTTATTGATGATATCATGCCCCGCTTTTGCTTATGGTATAGCGTTTCATGCATTTTCCGTCCAGATCCATTTCCTCCCGGAACATAAATCCCAGTTTTTCTGCCAGACATTCCGATGCTTTATTTTCTTTCTGGATCAGACAGTTTAATTTATCGAATTCAAGAAAATTCCATGCGTAACCGATCACAGCAAGACAGACCTCTGTTGCATATCCTTTTCTCTGATACGATACGTCGATCATATATCCAAGTTCCGGCTCACCGTCACACGCCTCACGATTCTCGATCCCGACCCGCCCGATCAGTTTTCCCGTCGCCTTTTCGATCACGACCCACATGCCGTACCCATAAAGGCGGTACATATAGTTAATATACGACCGCTGATACTCTTTTTCCTTTTCGTATTCATACAGCGGGTCTAAATATTCCGTCATTCCCTCCCCGGCATACAGTGCAAACAGGCCGTCTAAATCATCCAGCGTGATCTCCCGCACGATGCAGCGTTCTGTCGTGACGATCGTCCACGGAATACCATGTTTACGTTCATACGCACGAAGCAGAAACGTTTCATCCACTTCCTCAAGACCTTCGATTAACATAACCGCAGCCTGCATTCCCTGTTCTTCGATTCCCTCCGTCACTTCATCTGTGCTGTCATTACAATTCACGTTCTGACTACCAATTTCTGTAATCACATCGTCCGGTACTTCTCCTGTGCTCTCATTCTCTGCTCCGCCCGGTCCGATATATCCCAGCGTTGCCATTCCAAGCTGATCCATATTAGAAATAATGTGCCCATCTGTAGAGATGAGCACACTTTCTTCTGGCGGGAACAGAGAAAACTCTGCTCTGCGATTGGCATTATTTTTCCCTGTTACCACCAGTTTCAGATCCGGTTCCGGTCTGATATTCTGTTTTAAATAATCCAGTTCCCGCTCCGGGAGTCTGTCTGCTATTATAAATCTTAATTCCGGCATCGTATTTCACATTACCTCAATCGCTTATTCTAAGGTATCCTCTTCTGTATCCGGTTCCGGCACGACCGGATCTGTGGCATAATCATATTTGATATCATCATATCCCCATCCGGCAATGATATCTTTTGGTTTGCCATCTACCATAACTGTTTTATAGGTCGTTATTCTTACAAAATAGCGTTTGCCCTTGGTAAGTCCCTTGATCGTATATTTTAATTTATTGCTGTTTTTGATCTTGATCAGATGGATATCTTTTTCCGGTGTCGAATAAAAACCACCTTCTCCATCCGTATACTGGATCATATAACCGGTAATCTGCTCTTTGGTCTTCTTTGGTACATTCCAGCTTACCGTAGCAGAATTTGACGTCATCACCAGATCATTCAGCATTGCATTCTGCGGTGCGATCGTAAACTCCCGGATGATCGTTCCGCGGAAATCACCTTTTAATTTAATCTGAATACGATGCACTCCGATACTCCTGCAGTCTGTCAGATATTTTACGGAATAATTCTTTTTCGGAACCGTCTTTCCGGTATAATTACGTTTTACCGTTACTGCAGGTTTATGTTTCTTTCCGTCGTAGACATAAGTTGTCTCTCTCTGCCAGTTATCATCCGCAAGACACACATACAGGCTGGTTGACTGTACTAGCGGCCATTTGTTTTTGATGGAACGGTTATTTTTAAAAGTAGACTTTTTAATTCCAGGAATCTGTGTCCATGAACTTAAGTCTGTATAGGAGAGAAGATTCTTCGTCTTATCCAAAGACTCCTTTGAATCGATCACTTTAAATGTATTATATATTTTACGCTCTCTGCCATTGATATCGCGAAGTCCCCAGTAAAAGCCCTGATCCACATCCGACTGCGGTTCGGTATCTCTCGCATAGATAAAGGATTCGATCATCTTATTGCCTTCGCTGATATAGTAAGCATACGCATATGTTGCTGCCTGCAGCTCTTCTCCCTGTGTCGAATTGAACGCCTGCTCTGCAAGCATGATCGTTGCATCTTTGCCGATCTTCTTTTTTACATATTCCGTCAGGACAGAAATATTTTTCATGGTAATGATCCTGGAATCCACACCACTGCCTGCTAAAGAGTCATCCCAGAATTTTGGCTCCACAAGTCCCTGTGAATATGCATGATATGCAATGTTTGGACAGATCTTACCCTGCGCTTTCAGTTTCGAATAAAATGTGTCCAGTGTATTCTTCGTCGAGAAAAAGCTGTTTCCGCCTCCATCGACATCCTGATTCCAGTTATAATCAAGGCTGATATATACCTTTGAATGGCTGCTGACACTCTTTGTGGCATTATATGCAATGCGGAATGCCCGCGCATAATCATCCATATACGCACTTAAACTTTTTCCGCCCGCATAGTTCCAGTCATAAGGGCTGTCAACCTCATTTCCTAAGATCCATCCGGACACCAAATGCTGTTCATTGCCAAATTTCTCTGCCATGTAACTCATAAATGCTTCCCAGGTACGGCATCCTGCTGCTGATGTTGTCTTAATGGAAGAGAATATTTTTCCACCGCCATAACTCATTTTGCCCGCCTGGCCTTTTGCGTCTTTGCCAAGAAGCAGGATCACATATACTTTGGATCCATCGTCAATATACTGACGCACCTGATCCTGCAGCCAGTTTACACGATCCCTGTCAAATGTATATTTTTTCCCGCGGTATTTATACACCTCTTTATTTCCGCAGTCTTTGTTTAAAATTTCTTCAATTGACCAGTTTAAGACAACATGCTGTGTACGAAGCTTTTTTACGGATGTATGGTCTGCCCAGTCCGGCTGCAGTCCCTTTTTAGAGGTAGTCTTTACGCCGGTTCCGGTGTAGGATGCTAATACTTCCGGATTGGTAATGTACTGTGCACCGCTTATTGCTGCATATTTTTTCCCTTTTTTGTATGCAGCCACAAATTTCTGACAAAGCATACTGCTTTTATATTTTACGGAAAATGTAACTGTACCTTTCTTAAAGTTGGCCGAAGCCACCGGTTTTCCGGTAAGCTTTGCATTCTCTTTTACATTGGCATCCACCGAAAACAGGTAAAGCTTGTTTCCCATTCCTTTCTGTTTTCCGGCAACTTTTGCTTTTACTGTCACCTTGCTGCCACCGGAATTTAGTTTACAGGATACTAACTGTACCGGCTTTCCAGCTGCATAAACCTCTGTCTGTGCACCGGGAAAAAGCCCTGCTGCCAGGATTGCAACGAGACAGATACAAATGATTTTTTTTAATATTTTCATAACTTACATTCCCCTGTGATTTATCTATCGTGTACTGCGCCTACGAGTTCTTTGATATCTTTTACCTGATAACGCTCCATATAATCGCGGATTCCGTCAACAATCTCCATGGTTACCTGTGGATTGGTAAAGTTTGCTGTTCCGACAGACACTGCCGTTGCTCCCGCAAGGATCATCTCGATCGCATCATCTGCATTCATGATCCCGCCCATACCAACGATCGGGATATTTACCGCCTGTGCGGTCTGATATACCATGCGCACTGCAACCGGATGCACGGCAGGACCTGACATGCCGCCCGTTCTGTTTGCCAGTGCAAACGTGCGTCTGTGGATATCGATCTTCATTCCTGTCAGCGTGTTGATCAACGATAAACCGTCCGCACCGCCGGCTTCTGCCGCACGCGCCATCTCCGTGATGTCTGTTACATTCGGTGAAAGTTTCATGATGACAGGCTGTTTTGCATGCGCCTTGATCTCTCTTGTGATATCTTCAACCATCTTTGGATTCTGTCCAAAGGCAATTCCGCCCTCTTTTACATTCGGACAGGAAATATTGATCTCTAAAAGATCGACCGGCTGGTCTGCAAGTCTGTCCACAACTTCTATGTATTCCGACGTTGTATGTCCACATACATTGACCACAATTCTGGTATCATATTTCTTTAAGAAAGGAATATCGCGCTCAATAAAAAGATCAATACCCGGATTCTGAAGTCCGATCGCATTTAACATGCCCCCGTATACCTCAGCCACACGCGGTGTCGGATTTCCTTCCCACGGTACATTGGCAACACCCTTTGTCACAACAGCACCAAGACGGTTTAAATCCACAAACTCCGAATATTCTTCCCCGGCGCCAAACGTTCCGGACGCAGTCATGACCGGATTATTTAATGTCACTCCACATAAATCTACTTTCATGTTCATCAGAATTCTACCTCCTGTGCAAGAAATACCGGTCCCTCTTTACAGATTCTCTTATTTTTTACATTGCTGTGTGCATCTTTTTCTTTTGACTTGCACACGCAGGCAAGACAGGCTCCGATACCGCATGCCATGCGCTCTTCCATGGAAATCCAGCACTCGATGTTCTGCTCTGCGGCATATTCTTTGATTGCACGCAGCATCGGGGTTGGTCCACAGGCATAAATGATGTCTGCATCCAGTCCGTTCTCACGGATCGCATCAAGTACATTTCCCTCTGTTCCGGCACTGCCATCCTCCGTTGCAATATAGATCTGTCCGCGGTTACGGAAATCTTCCAGCAGGAAAAGCTCATCCCGGAATCCAAGCACGATCTGTTTCTCGCAGTCTAACTCTTTGGCAAGTTCTAACATTGGCGGGATTCCGATTCCTCCACCGATCAGAAATGCCTTTTTGTTTTTCTGTGGGAATCCATTTCCAAGCGGTCCTACCACTTTTAACTGCATACCGGTGCGCATGCCGGAAAATTCTGCGGTTCCCTTTCCTGCCACACGGTATACCAGACGGATCGCACCGTCCTTTCTGTCGATCTCACAGATACTGATCGGTCTTGGAAGCAGTCTGCTTCCCTCATTGCAGTAGACAGAAACAAACTGTCCTGCTTTTGCATGTGCTGCGATGTGCTCTGTGCGCAGCCACATACTGTAAATATCGTCCGCGATTTCTTCCTGCCGGATGATGATCGCAGTTTCCTCAAATTTTGTGTCCTTTGTCTGCATGAATTTTCTCCTTTTATCTACCCGCTTTTTTATTCCTCATATACGATATGACCGCCAACGATCGTCATTTTTACTTTTCCGGTCACCGTTCTTCCGTCAAACGGGGTATTTCTTCCCTTGCTTGCAAATTTGTTTTTATCGATCTTATAAGTTTCATTCGGATCAAAGATCACGATATCTGCTGTCTTTCCAGGAGCGATATCGCCCTTGTCAAGTCCGACGATCTTCGCCGGATTATAACTCATTTTTTCTGCCATCTGCATCGGTGTCAGATAACCGCCAAGTACCAGTTCTGTATAGGTTAAGCATGCTGCGGTTTCAAGTCCGACGATTCCAAACGGCGCATTCTTCATGGAGGTATTTTTATCTGCAAATGTATGCGGTGCATGATCGGTAGAAATCACATCCATAATATTGTCACGAAGTCCCACTCTTAGTGCCTCCACGTCTTTTTTAGTACGAAGCGGCGGGTTCATCTTAAAATTAGTATCTGCATCCGCATCCGCAGCAATCACATTCTTTTCCACATCCATTTCCGGTGCGATCTTGCGTATATCATCCGAAGTCAGTGTAAAATGATGCGGACATACTTCTGCGGTAACTTTTACATTCTTCTGCTTTGCAAGATCGACCATCATGACGGAATCTTCCGTCGAGCAATGACATAAATGAAGTTTTGCCCCGGTGTCGTGGCTTAGCATGATATCTCTTGCAACAATGATATCTTCTACGGAATTGGTGATTCCCTTTAATCCAAGTTCTCTTGCATGCTCATCCTCATTCATGACACCGCCATTGACAAGATTTTTATCCTCACAATGTGCAAGTACCACAATGCCCAATTTTGCAGCTTTTTCCATCGCCTCGCGATATAACTGGGCGTTCATGACGGATTTTCCGTCCTCACTGATTGCAGGGATTCCAGCCTTTACCATTCCCTCAATATCCGCAAGTTCTTTTCCTTCCTGATTTTTTGTCACGGCACCCACCTGTAATACATTTACAAGTCCGACCGTTTTTGCCTTATTATGCACATAATTTACAACATCCGGATTGTCAACAACCGGTTTGGTGTTCGGCATTGCAAGAATCGTTGTATATCCACCGTGTGCTGCTGCGCGGCAGCCTGTTTCGATCGTTTCCTTTTCCTCAAATCCCGGATCACGCAGATGCACATGCATGTCAATAAATCCCGGCATGACAAAACATCCCTTCGCATTGATCTTCCGGTCTGCTTTCTCTTTGATCCCTTTTTTCGATCTTAGAAACAACACCATTTTCCACCAATACATCTGCAACTTCATTCATCCCTGTGGCAGGATTGATCACCTGTCCATTTTGAATTAATATTGTCATAATTTCTCCATTCCGAAGCACGCTTTCATCGCTTCTGTGCAAAATTTTGTCTGTATTCTGTCAAATTTTATATCAGTGTACCATATGCAAAAATCTTCGTAAACACAAAGCCTCTATAAACTGCCATAGATTTCCGGCGTGACATAGGCGCGGATAAAAATGCCCTCCGGCCGGTACTCTTCCTCTAAAAGTTCTCCACTCTTTCTGATCTGCTGTAAAATTCCAGCCTCCTGATAAGAGATTGTACGCTCCACTAATATTTTATTATCCCGCAGCAGCGTACAAAAAAGTTCTTTCAACTCCTCTAATCCTGTTCCCTTTTTTGCGGAAACCGCCAATGTATAATCTGCCTTAAAATCACGGATCGGCTCCTCATCTGTGACCTGATCCTGCTTATTAAATAAGGTAATGATCGTTTTTTTCCTGATATCAAGCTGGTAGAGTGTATCATACACTATGTGCATCTGCTTGTCCCGCTGTGGATTGGAAGCATCTACCACATGCAGAATATAGTCCGCATATTTGGCTTCCTCTAAGGTACTCTTAAATGCTTCGATCAGATGATGCGGCAGTTTCCGGATAAAACCGACCGTGTCCGTCAGAAGAATTTCCTGTCTGCCCGGCAGTTCTAAGACACGCGTTGTCGGATCTAAAGTTGCAAACAGCTTATCTTCCTCTAACACTCCCGCTCCCGTTAAGTGGTTTAAAAGTGTTGATTTTCCCGCATTGGTGTATCCGACGATCGCAGCCACAGGAATCTGTTTCTTTTCCCTCTGGGCGCGCGTGATCTCACGGTGTTTCCTCACTTCTTTTAATTCACGGTTCAACTGCGCAATACGGTCTTTGATCAGACGCCTGTCCATCTCCAACTTTTTCTCACCGGGGCCTCTGGTTCCGATACCACCGCCAAGTCTTGACATGGAACGCCCGAGACCGGTCAGACGGCTTAGTCTGTATTTTAACTGCGCCAGCTCGACCTGGATCTTTCCCTCGCTTGTCGTTGCCCGCGCTGCAAAAATATCAAGAATGATCAGCGTCCGGTCCATGACTTTTGTGTCTAACATCTGCTCTAAGTTTTTGAGCTGTGCCGGCGATAACTCATCATCACAGACGATACCGGTCGCACCTAGTTCCGCGATCATGTCGGCGATTTCCTGCACTTTTCCGGTTCCAACATAGGTGCCCGGATGGATCAGTTCACGTTTCTGAATCAGCGTACCGACGGTAACTGCTCCTGCTGTCTTTACAAGTTCTGCTAATTCTGCGACGGAATCTTCCGCATCGTCACCATCCTGTTCGCTGACACCGACTAAAATGACACGCTCTTTTACTTCTTCTATTTTAATGGGTTCTGGCATGTGTTCCTCCCTTGCTGTCTCTAATTCTAATTTCCTGTATCCTGTGAAGAACTGTCTCCCGCAGTATTATCCCCTGTCGAATCACTCTGTGCTGAACGATTCTCCGCAGAACTATCTCCTGTAGAACTATCATTCGTGGTATCACTTTGTGCAGAGCTATCGTCCGTGGAACTATTTCCCGTAGAGTTTTGCCCTTCATCTGAAGAATCCGTACTTTCTGCATCGCTGCCCGCATCCGTATTCTGGCGGTTCTTTAAAAAGATATATTCTCTCTGCGCCGCCTCATCATCCGGATAAAGGGAAACGTACTGCTGAACGACATCCCACGCAGATGAAAAATCACCGCTGTACTCATAAGCAATGATCTGATTTGACAAAAGCTCCTGCTGATTTGTGACATTATCCATCGCAAGTCCCTGTCTGATATCCTCTAACGCCGCTTCATAGTTGCCTTTTTCCATCTGGATCTCGGCAAGCGCATTCATTGCCACAGAGTCCGCTGTACCACTGTCGACATATGCCTGATAATATTTTTCCGCATTTGCAGAATCTTCTTCCGCTTCATAGACCTGTGCAAGGTAAAGGTTTGCTTTGGCACTGTCCTTTTTGACTGCTCCTTCTAACTCTTTGACTGCATTATCATATTGTCCGAGCAGATAATAAATCCTGCCGCGCCAGGTAAGATTTTCTGCGGAATTTCCCTTGATATCAAACGCTTTGTTTAAATATTCTTCCCCTTCCTCAGTCATATTATTACCGGCAAGGTTCTCATAAATCCCAACATACAGTTCATAATCATCCGGGTTATATTTGACAGCATTGGCAAAATCTTTTTTTGCCGTATCCGTATCCTGCTGCTTTAGACTCAGACATCCATGCAGATAATATGCGTTGCCGTTTTCCTCATCATAATCGATCATCGCCTGATAAGTAGCAAGAGCTCCCTCTATATCTCCACCGGCATACTGTGCTGCCGCCTTATAATAGCAGATGTCGAGTTCTGTATCTGTAATCTTCCCCACACACTGGGATAGTGCGCTGTTAAAAGCAGCCACTGCACCTTCATAATCACCGGACTGCATACTGTTAATCCCAATCTTGCGGAAATCCAGTTCATCTTCTAAGCGCTCATTGGTACATCCGGTAAAAAGTGCAGCAAACAATACTGCCCCTGCAACCATGTATGGCAATCTGTGTTTCTTCATATTATAATAATTCCTTTTCCCTACAATTCTTCAAATACCAGCCGCATATCATACCACACGGCTCCCCCGTGCTTTGACATGGACTTTCCTTCATTTACAAAACCAAATCTCTCATAAAATGGAATAAGACTCTCTTTACACGTTAAAACGATCCCTTTTCGTTCCTGCTCTTTGACATCCGCGATCACGCACTCCATGAGTTTCGACGCACATCCCATTTTCTGATACTCCGGCAGCGTTGCCACTCCAAAGATCATCTGCCACTGTCCCTCTTCACGGTGCATTGTGGCATCCTCAAACATCTCATCCCGCAGGATTGGAATATCTGTCGTCATTCCATTGATCATGCTTGCCAGTTTCCCGGAATCCTCCAGTAACCAGAAATGATTCGGGAATACGGTCAGGCGTTTTTCAAAAGAATCCTTTTCTGCTGCTTCTTCCGGTGGAAAACACTGTCTTTCCAACTCTGTGACCGCATCTATATCATTTATTGTTGCAAATCTTATGTCCATTGTTTTTGTCTCCATTTTTAATTCTTGCTGCACTTCATTCCGCAGTGCACGTCCGAAAAATCAGAGATTTTCCGGACTGACGGGCTTTCGCCCTATCAACGAAGCAAACAATAAAAAAGTGCCTGCAAGCAGTCATTTTTTATTGTTCACTTCGTTGGCACTGCTCAATGCTTACGCACATTATACCATACCTTTTTGATGTTTTGCATTGATTTTGAAACTTTTTGTGGTTATGCTATATCTAATAGTCAGATGATTCGAAAGAATCAAATATTTGCAAAGGAGGATCTGATCTTGAAATTCTTTTCCGGAAAAGAAAAAAAACATACAGCAGAATCTAATGATGATCTCATCGAACGATTGCTGCTTGAGAATTACAACCGCTACTATCATCTTGCATACAGCTATGTACATAATCCCGACGATGCCAGTGACATTGTACAAAACGGAGCCTATCTGGCGATCAAAAACAGTGCTTCCCTAAGGCAGCCGGAATATGCGGCGACCTGGATTTACCGCATCATGTTAAATGAGATTTTTCATCATTTAAAGCGGCCGGATACCATTTCTTACGAGGATTCACTGATCGCAGAGGGAAAACCGGACCAGTATCAGGACTTAGATCTTAGAACTGCGCTCGATTCTTTGTCCCCGGAGGATAAGGCGATCGTGGAACTTCGGTATTTCGAGGACTTAAAAATCGAAGATATCGCCCGCGTCTTAAATGAAAATGTCAATACCATAAAAAGCCGTCTGTACCGCAGTATGCAGAAGTTAAAACTGAAAATGGAGGTAACCGAATGAACACCAATGATTTTTATGAATTAAAAAAATCCTATGACACCTCGCAAATGCCTGAAAAGGAGGTCATAAAAATGAAAGAAAAAATGAATCAGGCGAAAGCCGAGAAGAAGAACAAACACAATAAAACCATTATCACAAGAATCTGGGTTGGCGCTGCCGCAGCGATCGCAGCGTTTGTCATCCTGCCAAATACTTCACCGAGTGTCGCCTATGCGATGGAACAGATCCCACTGCTTGGAAATTTGATCGAGGTCGTCACATTCCGCGATTACCAGTACAGCAGCGACAGAAACAACGCCGATGTCAATGTTCCACAACTGGTACCGGAAACTGTCGCTTCCACTGAAAAAACAACGGAAGACCCGGTTGGGGAAAATTTAAAGAAATCAACCGATGAGATCAATGCGGAGATTGAAAAGATCAGCGACAGCCTGATCGCAGAGTTCAAACAGAACATGAACAACGAAGGTTATCAGGATATCATGATCAAACATGAGGTCATCAACACAACTGACGACTATTTTACCTTAAAACTGATGTGTTATCAGGCTGCCGGAAGCGGTTATGAGATGGATTATTATTACACGATTGATTTAAAGACCGGGGAACGCCTTGCGTTAAAAGATCTTTTTAAAGAGGGATCTGACTATATCACTCCGATCAGTGAAAACATCAAATCCCAGATGCGCGGGCAGATGGATGCCGATGAAAATGTCTCCTACTGGCTGGATGATACGGAAGTTCCTGAATGGAACTTTACCTCCATTAACGATGACACTTCCTTCTATATTAATGCTGACGGAAATCTCGTCATCAGCTTCAACGAGGGCGATGTCGGTCCGATGTCTATGGGTGTTGTGGAATTTACGATCCCGCACGATGTGATCGCCGATATTTTAAAATAAGAAATGTCTATGCAGTAAAGGATCCTGGCATGGTATTTAGCAGTCTCAACTTTACTTTTACTTTTTTTGCCATTATTTCTGTTTGCCTATTATGTCACACCTGCTGCTTTCAGAAACAGTACGCTCTTTGCAGGGAGCATCCTGTTTTATGCAGTCGGAGTGATCAAACAGCCATATGCACTGTTTCTGTTAATGGTTCTGACCTATCTCAATTATGTGTTCGGAATCCGCCTTTATCAGATACACAATCCAGGAAAAAAGAGACTCTTTTTTGACAAAAGTTAATTTTTTTTCGATTTTTTATGGTTGTTTTTGTTTAAATATTCCAGGCATTTATCTCTGCCGCTCGGAATCAGTTTTTATACGTTCCAGCTGACTGCATATCTTTTTGATATCTATTACGGACGTATTTTACCGGAACGGGATTTTGTGACATTCGGCACTTACATCAGCATGTTCCCAAAATTAATTTCCGGACCAATTACCCCGTATGAGATGCTGCGCAGGCAGCTTCACAGCGCAAGACGCTTTCTGCCCGAAAATCTGGCGGAGGGTATGAAACTTTTTATCCGGGGACTTGGCTTAAAAGCGATTCTGGCGAATCAGTTTGGCAGTCTGTGGGCAAATGTTGGCACGATCGGATATGAAAGTATCTCCACGCCGCTTGCATGGCTTGGAATCTACGCATATTCTTTCCAGATTTACTTTGATTTTTATGGTTATTCCCTGATGGCAGCAGGTCTGGGCAGAATGCTTGGTTTTAAGCTTCCCATAAACTTTATGCACCCCTATCTCTCCACAAGCATGACAGAATTCTGGCGGCGCTGGCATATTACACTTGGACAATGGTTTCAGACCTACATCTATATTCCACTTGGCGGCAACCGCACAGGTACCTGCAAATGGATCCGCAACCTGCTTGTCGTGTGGATACTTACCGGAATCTGGCATGGCACAGAATTTCATTTTATTCTGTGGGGATTTTCCCTGTTCGTCATTGTATTGACAGAAAAACTGCTGTTGAAAAAATTGACGGACCGATACGCGCTGGCCGGACATCTTTATATGGCAGTTCTGATCCCATTGTCGTGGATGCTCTTTGGAATCAGTGATCCCGGCAGTATCGAAGTCTACACCCGGAAATTATTTCCATTTTTTTCCGCCGATGATGCCATTATTTATGTGAATGATTTCTGGAAAAATTTAAATGATTTCCGCTTTATCATCCCTGCCGGCTTCCTTTTTTTCTACAAGGCTTCCGGTCCGCTTTTTAAAAAAAATCAGGGGCTCTGTGCCAGAAATTTTTGTCTATCTGGCAATTTTCTGGGCTTCTGTTTACTGTATTTACGTTGGCTCTAATGACCCATTTTTATATTTCAGATTTTAACGAAGGAACACTATGCGAAAAAAAATATCTGCCATATTGTTTTATTTTTTCTTTTTGATAAGCTGCCTTCTGATTCCACTCATTTACTTATATGTAACGTTAAACATAAATGCAGCCAAAAATACGTCCTTGTCCGTGTCTTCTGTCTCCGCCGCACAAAAACAGGACACCACGACACCATCGGACACTTCCGGTGCGCCATCTGACAATACAGACCGGCAGGATATCCCGGACACAGAAGTTCCGATGACAGAAATGACCACTGTTGATGCAGATTATTTCGATGACGCTTTAATGATCGGTGATTCCCGCACTGTCGGATTAAAAGAATATGGTACGTTGGGCAATGCCACCTTTTATTGTGATTCGGGTCTCAGTATCTATGAGCTGGAAAACAAAAAAATTATGGTGGACGGTATCGGAAAGGTCAGTATCTCTGATCTTTTAGCCAGCCATACCTATCATAAAATATATATGATGCTCGGCATTAATGAACTTGGCTACGATGTCACACAGACATTTGAAAAATATGCGTCGTTTGTAAATTTTCTGCAAACCATGCAGCCGGATGCGATCATTTATGTGGAAGCAAATCTTCATGTGACTGCACAGCGCTCAGACTCGGATAAGACATTCAATAATGCCAATATCAACGCCTTTAATCAAAAAATTTCGACATTAGCCGATCAACGGACCATTTATTATCTGGACATCAATGAACTTTTTGACGATGCAAACGGCAATCTCGGCACACAGTACAGCAATGATAATGCGCATCCCCTCGGAAAATACTACGCAGTATGGTGTGACTGGTTAATGGAGCACGCCGTTGTCCGTGACGGGAAATCATAACCCCTTGCACCGGTTTTAAAATTTCGTTATAATATTTCCTGCAGATTACGGGGACATGAAACAGCCTGCGCTATCTTTTGTATGGCATCCCCTCAGAAACGGAGATATAGATTTATGAACAAAAAAGATATTTTAGAATTAAAACGGCGTTTTAAGAAAGATGCCTGCACTTTTACAAGACTGTGCGGCTGCTATGTGGATGCCGACCACAATAAGGTAACTTCTTTCGGGGAGACATTTTTAAATCTGGAAGATGAGGAATTTTACAAATACTTGGAGATTGCAAAAAAAGTAATGTCCGGTACGATTGGAAATAACCTTTTAGAGCTGGAATTTCCGACTGCGGAGGAAGCTGCCGGCGGCAGACAGCAGTTTTTGATGGGACTGCGCGAGAGTGCCTTAAAAAATGATGATCTGATGGATGCATTTTATGATCTTGTCATTGACAGCTACGACTATGTCGGAAACTATCTGATCCTTGTATTCCACGATGCCTACGACGTTATGACAAAAACTTCTGATAATAATAAATTAGACGAGTCCGAGGAAGTTTACGAGTATCTGCTCTGCGCGATCTGCCCGGTCAACCTGACCAAACCGGGACTTGGCTACCGTGAGGATGAAAACCGTATCGGACCGCGTATCCGCGACTGGGTCGTTGGAGCTCCGGACACCGGATTTGTTTTCCCTGCTTTTACCGACCGGAGCACTGATATCCACTCTGTCATGTTTTACACCAGAGACACCAAGACACCGCACTCCGAATTTATGGAATCCGGTCTTGGCTGTGGCTCTAAATTTACAGCTACCGAACAGAAACTTACGTTCCAGAGCATTGTAAAAGAAGTCATCGGGGAAGATGATGACGAAAGCGATGCCATTTTCATGGATATCCAGGACAACTTAAATGACCTGATCCCGGTCGCTTTAGAAGATGAACCAGAACCGGAACCGGTTCCTGTCACAAAGAGCACAATCTCTTCCGTACTCGCAGAGAGCGGTGTGACCGAAGAACAGGCAGCTGTGATCGAACAGACCTATGAAAATGTATTTGGAGAAGAAGTCCCGGTCGCAGAACATTTAGTAGATCCGAAACTGGTGGAGGCAAATGCCAGACGCAAAGAAAAATTAGAGTTGGTACAGCAGGTTGAAAATTTGAAACAGCAGTTAGAAGAAACACGCACTCTTCCGGTAGAAGAATCTGACGGGGATGACGTCCCGGCAGTCAAGACCTACGACGTCATTCTGCGTGTCAAACCGGAAAAAGTCGACCAGATCCACTCCCAGGTCATCGACGGCAGGAAATGCCTTGTCATCCCGATGGACGAGGATGAACACGCTGCCGTCAACGGCGTGAACACGACGATCTGACAGTTACATAACAATCCCTTCTAAAAAAGGTGGACAGCTTCCAGAATTGATCCCAGGATCAAATTTCTGCCAGCTGCCCACCTTTTTTTCTGACGATCCGTCTGTCTGTACACTCACTATCCGGTCAAATCCCTTCCTTACGAAAGTCTCTCTCTGATATAATCTTCCATCTTTTCCCTCGGTACTCCAAGCGTCAGCGACAACTCACCATACAGTCCATTTTCGGCCGCTTTCATATAGCGTTCATCCACTGCAGTTGCTTTCTTTCCCTGTGCCAACCGCTCTTTTTTCCGCTGATACAAAGTCTTTACAATGCTCACCCATGCATGATAATCACAGGTACGGAGTGCCTCTTTGTATGTTTCCTCACGCTGTTTGTCATCCGGCACCCACAGAAGTTCAATCTGCGGTAATTCGTCAATCAGCCTCTCTGCCTCTTCTTTTGAAATCGTTCTGCGCATTATAATCTTTTCACTGTCCGTCGGAACATAAATAGTCCCATTCTTATCTCCGACCGGGGCTAAAACGTAATACAGCTTCTCTTTGTCTGCTCCCGACATATCAATATGGGTAATATCCCTGATCTGACAGACACCTTTCGCGCCACACACAACATATTCTCCGATTTCAAACATTCTTCTGATTCTCCTTTCTCCAGTTTCCATTTTAAACGATAACATACAGGTAATTCTCCACCCAGTATTTTTACTATACCATTATTTTCCCCAAAAAGTCAGCAAAATAAGCGTTTTCAAATTATTTTTGTGAAAACTGCAACACATCCGGCTGTACCATATTAGACATATTTTACACAAAACGGGCGGCACAAAACTTTATGCCGCCCGTTCGTGATCCCTGATTTTTCCCTCAATGCCGATACCAGAGGATTATCGCATCTCAGGTCATGTGTCCGTATGTTTCAGGTTTTCAATTATTTAACTTTTACTTTGAATGTTACTTTCTTACCATCTGCTGTCTTAGCTGTGATCTTTACAGTTCCTGCTTTCTTAGCTGTGATCTTACCGCTCTTGCTGATGGTTGCTACTTTCTTATTTGAAGTAGTCCATTTGATCTTCTGGTTTCCGGAAGTAACTTTCTTGCCCTTTGCATCTGTTACAGTTGCTTTTACAGTTGCTTTCTTACCTTCCTTTAAGGTATAGGTCTTACCTGTTACAACCTTCTTGCCTACTTTTAATACAACTTTCTTGGTTGCCTGTTTTACAGTTACCTTAACAGTTGCTTTCTTGCCATTTGCTGTCTTAACTGTGATGGTTGCTTTACCATTTCCTTTTGCAACGATCTTACCGTTCTTATCTACAGTTGCAACTTTCTTGTTAGAAGAAGACCATGTAACAGTCTTATCTGTTGTGTTTGTCGGATTTACTGTTGCTTTTACTGTCTTAGATGCACCGATAGAAGTTAAAGTTACTTTGCTTGCGCTCAGTTTTACAGAATCAGCTTTTACTGTTGAAACAGTTACTGCGATTGTTGCTGTCTTGCCGTTTGCTGTCTTAGCGGTAACATTTGCAGTTCCTTCTGCGATTGCATAAACCACACCATCAGATGTAACTTTTGCTACTGCTGTGTTGTCGGAAGACCATGTAACATTCTTATCTGCTGCATTTGCAGGAGCTACTGTTGCGCTGACCTGTCTGGATTCACCAACATTGATCTTTAATGCAGTTGTGTTTACAGTTACACCTGTTGCTGCTACTGCATTTACAGTTAATGTTCCATCTACTACTGATGTTACATCGTAGTTTTTCTGATCTTCTACAGTTGCACGGATCTTATATGTACCAACTGCTAAGTTCTTTGTTGACTGAACAGCTTTTCCATCTGTACCTAATACTGCATAAGTAACTTTTGCAGTATCTTTGCCAACTAAACCTTTTACGGTTCCGTCAAGTGCTGCTTCCTGACCCTGCTCGATCGTTACATCTTTTGCAGTTACGGAAAGAGGAGCTTTTGCAACATTTACATTTGCTTTTAATGTTACCTTTGTATCTGTTGTGTAGTTTGGATCAACAACTGAAACAGCTACCTCTTTGCTTGTATAACTTCCAGCGTCTGCTACTGTGTTATCAACAAATGCAAAATCTAACGCTGCATCGATCTCTGTGTCATTGTAAATGATCTTAGCATCGCTTAACTTCTGACCATAAGTAGCATCCTCAACTTTAAGATTCTTGGAATTTAATCCGGTGATCTCTTTCTGAGCTACTTTGATATCACCGATCTCATAGCTTGTTGTCTCTTTTCCGGCTGTAACCTCTAAGTAGATTCTGTATGTACCAGCATCTAAGTTACCAAGGCTTTCGGAAATTGTTCTTCCACTCTTGAACAGGAAAGCTTCATCTTCATTTACGGATTTCTTTGTGATGTCTTTTGCTTCACCTAAAGACGGTTTATTTGCTACTGTAGTAACCTGTTTGTAATATACACGATAAGCGGAAACATCATCTGCAGTAACCTTTGCGATAGCCTTTACATCTGCTGTAGCACCATAAGTGGCTTCCGTTTTGCTTAAGCCTAAACCTGAAGTAGTAGTATCAACTGTAATCTTAGTAGCCTCAACCGTAACTTTGTTTGTTGATTTTACCAGTTTGCTGTATGCTTCAACCTGAGCATCTGTTGCATCCGGAAGAAAATCTTTTACAGATCCTTTTACATCTGCTGTGATCTCACAATAGTATGTACCTGGGATATCAGCAAATGTACTTGTCGTATAAGTTTCAGTTGTTGCACTTTTAATTGCATCATACTTATTTGTTTTCTCATTCAGTTTATACCACTGATAAGTAACATCATAATTAGCAGTTCCAAGTTTCTTTTCATTGTAAGATGCTTTCAGCGTAAGCGTATCTCCATCTTTAAATTTATCTGCTGTTAAATTCTCAGATTTATTTTCTGCCTTAACATCTGTTAATACAGGCTGTGTGATAGAAACACCGCTTAAGGATACATATTTATATCCATTTGCATCTGCACCGCTTAATGTGTATACATTTTTTGCGCTGTCTTTCAGAGAATATTTTACCTGATAATTTGCAAGTGTTCCGATGTTTGGAATTTCATTTTCAAGATCTTTATCTGCGATTGTTTTCCATGCACCATCTACTTTTTTCTGAACTTCGATATCAAATTCAGTAACATTTTTTCCAGCTAAGATTTCACTTAATTTTGCTCCGGCAGCATAACTGCTCTCTAACTTACCAGTTACCGCAGAAGCATCACGATTGATCACTGCTCTGTTGATTACAACATCGTATGTCTTCTCAACTGTTTTCGTATCCCATTTTGTTTTTCCATCAACCGGTGTAAGACCAGCATCATCACTTAATGTGAAAACAATTGTCAAACCGTTTTTGATTGTCTGGGAATTTTCTGTATTGGTTTTCAAAGAAGCTACAGTTGAAGTCTTATCTACACCGCCAACAGAATCAATTGTTTCTGATGTATCTTTAATGCTGTAAGTACCAATTGTGGTCTTTTTGTTTAATGCAGCCACATAATCTTTGTAGTAATCTTCAAGATCTCCGGCTCCCTCATAAGTAATCTCAGGAAGTTTGGAATCAAATGAAATGCTGTCTGCATTGATTCCCTCTTTTACAGCAACTTTGATCTCGCCAACTTTCTGGGTTCCGTCTGTTGTTGTTGCAGTAATTGTTACCTCTTTCCCAGCCTCTGTTTTAGAAACTGCTGTGATAACAGCTTCATTGTCACCAGTTGCTGTAACTTTTACTTTGCTGGAATCACTGGATGTCCATGTAACCTTTGCATTGGAAACAGTATCACTGCCTGATCCTGCTGCAACTTTTGCTGTCAAAGCTTTCTTATCGGTGGTTGCCATCTCTACTGTAGCTGAAATAGCACCGTTTTCATCCTCAATGGAAACACCTGTAGCAAGCTGAACAACTTTAACAGATACTGTTTTTTCATATGTCTTATCTGTCTCTACTGCAGCAGTATCACTGTTATCAATGGTATATACACCGTCTGTTGCTGTGAATGTAAAGACAATCTCTTTTGTAGCTGTTGTAACTGTCTCATCTTTCACAGTCCACTTACCATATGCTTCATCTAACTTATTTGCTGTCTCAAGTGCTGCTGTTACTTCCGGAGCAGCTGTAGTATTTAAAGCAGCTCCATCTTTATTGCTAATGGTAGTAACTTCCGGCACATGAAGTCTGTTTGTTGCGATAGATGCTGCTTCGATAGTAAATGCATCAAGCGCTTTTTCTGCATAATATTCATTTTTCTCGCTTGCATGTGTGAACACTGCTTTTACTTTGTACGTCGTATCTTTCTCTGGTGCAAATACAAATGTACCATCTGCACTGGTTGCAATTGTCGTGTCAACTGTAGATTTTGTTGCAATCAACTCATAGCTTTTTACTGTAAGAGTACCATTAGTTAATTTATCCCCTTTGACAGTTGTTGTTACAGTAACTGTCGCACCTGCTTTTACTGTAGTTGCACTTGTTTTTGTTTCTACAGTAACATCGGAAGAAGCATCCTGCTGTGCACTCTTTGTCACGTCTTCTGAATCTTCTGTTACCTCAACCTCTGCTGCTGTCTCAACCTCTTCTGTTGTTTCAACGTTTAAAGCTTCTGTTGCCGCATCCCCAGCTTCAACATTTGCTACCGGCTCTGCAAATGCTGTAACGCCGTTACCAGTTACCGCTAACGTTGCAGCCATCATTAAGGCTGTTACTTGTTTTGCCCTCATTTTTTTTCCTCACTTTCCATGTGTGTGTGTTCTTCATATGCACGTATTTTCACAGAAAATACATTATGTCTTTATGCATTTAAGACATAACCTTTCTACATATGAGTTTAGTAACATAATACAATATTTTGTTGCATCTATAATCCAAGATTATTAAGCTTTCTACGTTTTTCTTCTACGGTAGACGTTGTATAGATGCGGGTCGTTTCAATGCTCGTATGCCCTAACAGATCTGCAAGCTCTGCAAGGTTTCCATAGCGCTCCATATAGCTGATTGCGAAAAAATGCCGAAAACTATGGGGATGAACCTTTTCTTTTTTAATCCCAACCATATCCCCAAGATATGCGATCATTTTATAAACAGTGATACGGTTGATCGGATCTCCTCCTCTTCCCCGAAATATGATTCCATCATTTTCTTTTTCCTCTCTGCAAAATTTTTTTAATTCACGGATCAGAACATCCGGTAAATAAACGTCTCTGATTTTCCCTTTATTATAAACCTGCACTCTTCCGGTCTCTAATGTTTCAACTGTAATATATTGGAGCTCACTGACACGTATTCCGGTAAGTGCCAATGTCCTCATAATATAATAATATTTTTCCCTGCCACTGCGTTTTGCATAATTTAACAATTCCTGATACTCTTTCCGGCTAATGACATTTTCCACACTGCGTTTTTTCTGCACTTTTAATGTCTTTATAGATGCCTGCCCGCATTCTAAATATCTTAAATATCGATTTACCGCTATAACATAAAGATTGATCGTCGCAGGAGAAAGGTCCTCCTCCCGTAATTTTTCTCTGTAAAGCATCGTCCGATCTTTTGTAATTTCCTTTCCATTTAAATACCGGACAAATTTTTCCGCCTCCCTCAGATACACCTGCCTGGTCTGTTTCGAAAGTTCACTCTGCTTTAAATATTCTTCATACCCTTCAAACTGTTTCATATGACTACCTCCATTTTCCTAATAGTTTTTCCACAAAATATAAAATTATCATACAGAGGAAAATAACAAAAAAACTGCCGTTTCATGTTGGCTTCATGAAACGGCAGTCCGTCATTGTCTGCACAGTCTAAATGGGTAAAAAGACCACGCATTACCTGCTTGTCACAGGTGTTATATTAAATTAGGGAAAGGAATTAACAAAATGATTTTGTCGTAATTTTATTATCTCTGAACACGTCCGGAAGCATCTCCGCCAGCTAATTTCTTAACTTCGTCAACGCTTACCATGTTGAAGTCACCTTCTACGGAATGTTTCAGACAGCTTGCTGCTACTGCGAACTCGATGGTATCCTGTGGAGCATAATCGTTTAAGCATGCGTAAATTAATCCGCCGCCGAAAGAATCACCGCCACCAACACGGTCAACGATGTGCATTAAATACTCTTTGGAGAAGTAGCTCTGTCCATCCTCGTAAAGCATTGCTGCCCAACGGTTATCATTTGCAGAGATAGATGTTCTTAATGTGATTGCAACTTTCTTGAATCCGAAACGGTCTGTTAATTTCTGTGCAACCTCTTTGTATCCTTCTTTATTTAACTCGCCTGCAGTTACCTCTGTACCTTCAGACTTGATACCGAATACGTCGTTTGCATCTTCCTCGTTGGAGATACATACGTCTACATATTTGCAAAGTTCACCCATAACCTGGCCTGCTTTTTCTTTGGACCATAATTTATTACGGTAGTTTAAGTCGCAGCTTACAGTGATTCCTTTTGCTTTTGCAGCTTTACATGCCTCTAAGCAGATTGCTGCCACATTATCGCCAAGTGCCGGTGTAATTCCGGTAAAGTGGAACCAGTCTGCACCGTCGAAAATTTTATCCCAGTCAAAATCAGCTGTTGTAGCTGTTGCAATGGAAGAACCTGCACGGTCATATACAACTTTGGATGGTCTCTGGCTTGCGCCCTTCTCCAAGAAGTAGATACCAACACGGTCACCACCGCGAACGATGTCAGATGTGTCAACACCATACTGTCTTAACGCATTCACTCCAGCCTGTCCGATCTCATGTGCCGGAAGCTTTGTAACAAAGCTTGCATCCATACCATAGTTTGCTAAGGAAACTGCAACGTTAGCCTCTCCTCCGCCGTATGTTGCGCCGTAGGATGTAGCCTGTACAAAACGATAATATCCTTCCGGTGCAAGACGAAGCATGATCTCACCAAATGTAACAACTTTCTTTGCCATGATTTTAATCCTCCTAAAAATAATGTTTCACATTGTGAAACGTCGTTTCAAAATTTATATTTTTATTATAACACCGAAAAACAGAATGTCAAACATGTTTTTACTTTAATGCATTTTTTATAGGTTCTGTTATTTTTGTTCAAAAAAATTGTGAAATATTTGCAATTATCTCTTTTTTATTTTTGAAATATGTTATATAATACATATGTATTGGTTCATAATATAGAACTTAGTTTTGTAATATGAAACTATTGGATATGATAACACTGATTTATGTTTTCCAAAATGTTTTGCCGTAAATCAGGCATACATATATATCACACTATCTATTTTTAAGGAGGGTTTTCCATGGACCGCAAATATGATGTCATCACATTAGGAGAGATTCTGCTTCGTCTTTCCACCCCGATCAACGGACGTCTTGCACAGGGCGATACTTTAATGAAACATTTAGGAGGTGCCGAGTTAAATATCGCTTCCGAGATCGGACAACTCGGCTTAAAGACAGCAATGATCTCTAAGATTCCTAACAATCTGCTCGCCGCATTCATCAAAAACCAGATGAACGCTTCCCGCGTCAGTGAAAATTACCTGATCTCCGACACAGCAGATGACAGCCGCATCGGTGTTTACTATTACGAATATGGTTCCTATCCGCGCAAACCGCGTGTCGTCTACGACAGGAAACATTCTTCCATCAATAACATCGACATCAAAGATGTGCCGGAAACCATGTTTTATAACACACGCCTGTTCCACACCAGTGGGATCACCTTAGGTCTTGGCGGCAACGCACAGAAATTTGCGATCGAATGTATCCGCAAATTCAAAGAGCAGGGAACCCTGATCTCTTTTGATGTCAACTATCGTGCCAATCTCTGGACCGGCGAGAAGGCAAGAGCCTGCATCGAGCAGATTCTTCCTTATGTAGATATCTTCTTCTGCTCCGAAGATACCGCACGCCTGACTTTCGGCAAAACAGGCACGATCGAGGAAATCCAGAAGTCTTTCTGCGAGGAATATCCTATCTCTGTGGTTGCCTCCACAGAGCGCACGGTCATCACTCCAAAGAAACACAATTTTACTTCCATTATCTATTCTGCAAAAAATGATTCTTACTACCGCGAGGAACCATACAACAACATTGATGTGGTCGACCGTATCGGAAGCGGTGACGCCTATGTTTCCGGTGCTCTCTACGGCTACTTAAAACACAAGGACTGCAGAAAAGCATTAGAATATGGAAATGCCATGGCAGCGATCAAGCACAGTGTCATCGGAGATATGATCACGACCGACCTTGAGGAGATCGACAGTATTATTGCAGAACACAAAAATACGGGGTATCATTCGGAGATGAACCGATAGAATGCACGCTCTATGAACATTCTATTGTCGTGAATTAAAAAATCGGAATATCCATATCAGTTTTCCCTGGATATTCCGGTTTTTTTTCATTACAAGATGTTGAAGTTTGTATGCACTATTTGGTGTCAACATCTTTACATTTTCTCACATCACTTCACGGATCACACGCTCCACATTTTTGTATGCGATCTTTTCGAGTGCATCCTCACTGAACCCTGTTTTCTGCAGTGCATCAAATAATTTTTTCATATCCGTGCAGTCAGCGATCTCAAATTTTCCCTCAATCCCATCAAAATCCGTCCCGATTCCGACACACTCAATCCCGCCAACATTGACCAGACGCTTTACATGTTCACACATTGTTTCGATCCGGCTCACTTTATCCACAGGATCTGTATTTAAAAACGGTGGATAAAAATTAAGTCCTGCCACACCACCATGTTCCGCTAATACCCGTATCATATCATCCGTCAGATTTCTCGTTGCAGGAGCAAGTTCCCTGCAGTTTGAGTGTGATGCCACAAACGGGCCCCTCACAAGTTCTGCCACATCATAAAAACCACCATCCGATAAATGGGACACATCCACAAGGATTCCAAGCTCTGCCATATATGTAACAGCTTTCCTGCCAAACGGTGTCAGTCCAAGCTGCATCCGTTCTGCCTCTTTTGCATGCGGATGACCGAAACAGTTATCATCATTCCAGGTCAGCGTAATCAGCCGGACTCCCATCTGATAAAGCTTATCGATCCGTTCCATTTTTCCATCCACAATACATCCGTTTTCAACAGTCAGAAAGGCAGAAACTTTTCCCTGCCGCCAGTTGCACTGTAATCCTTCGTAGTTATAAGCCGGTGCAATAATGTCCGAACAGGTTTCCATGGTATTTTGGTATACTTCGTACATATCCTGCATCTGTTTCCGGATCTCTGCATCGGTATACCAGAGATTATTTTTTTCCGTATATGCCAGTCCCGGATCACTCCAGTTTTCTTCTCTTTTCTGCTGTAAAAACATGGCAAAAAACTGTGCCTTTGCGCCACACTGGTGCAGTCTTTTCGCATCCACCATCGTGTTTCTTAGTTCCCCTGCCGTCTTTTTTTGCTGTGCGGCTGCTTTTGCAAGCGTATCACAATGCATATCGATGTAATTCATGTCGGATATACCCTTTCTTTCTGATCTTTAAACCGTCGCATTTTTCTTTTCGCTGCGCGGTTCTTTTAATATCATTTTATTCCGCAGCACGCAAAATAGCAACCCGACGTAAATCCCGTTGACTGCCGCTAAGATCACATTTGTGGAAAAAAACGGAACTGCCACTGTATAAATTACGCCATATCCAAAATTTACCATAATATAAATTACCATCACACGCACGATCAACCCGATACTGCACGCCATCCCCAACAGAAAGCCCATCCGGTTGCCCTGTAGTAGAGACTGACGCAGCGCATGGATCAAAAACCACACAAAAGCAGCAATGACCAGAACGCCCGCAATGATCCCAAAATAACAAAATATATTTCCCAGCAAATATTCGCCGTCCGATCCTGTCCCCTGCATCAGAAATGTCCGGTTTCCAAACAGGCTGTATCGAGCAACCGCATCTTTTATCATTCTGTTCTGATATCCAAATTCACCTGTATGCGTAAGCCTGGCGAGCACATAGCCGCCTGGCAGGAACGTATACTTATAAAAAAAAGCCACACCAGCCCCCAGAATACCAGCCACAAGCAATGCCAGCTCTACAAGGTATTTTTTCTTTTCGTTTCCAAATATTCCACGAAGCACAGATGCCACCAGCAGGAACAGACAGACCACGGCATTTTCCACAACCGCCCCATTACTCTTCGGCAGTGAAATGAGCCCTGCTGTTAATACCATAAACGGGATAATGATCCAGCCGGCTGATTTTAAAATTCCCCGAAATCCCTGTCCCCGGTACTGATAAATAATTCCCGCAAAGATCACTGGCAGCAGCACCTGTACACTGTAACTTGCCAGCAGCGCTGTCTGATAGTTTCCAAGGATGCCACCCGACCACACCAGACACAGGCAGATCATATACAAAGCATATACCGCACGGATATGCAAAAACAGCCATGTGTAATCGAAATACATGATCACAAAGATCATTGCAAAGCTGACTGCATTGACCATAAACAGCGAACCGACCTGCGCCGCCTGTACTCCGTCCTCATTGATTTTCGCGTCAATAGTCAGTGATATCAGCATGGATGCCCCGGTCAGAAATACCGCCAGCACAAATAATTTCCACGGAAACGCCGGTCTGTGGATCCGGTTTAAGGCACAGCCGGTCTCCACCGGATCGCCCATCTGCCGCACGGCCTCTCTCTCCGCATCCTCTTTACTCATGCCCTCCGCCTGATACTCTTTTGCCTGTTCCTCGATGTGTCCCCGGATCTCTTCTGCCACAAGCGATCTTGCACGTTTATTCTGGATCTGCTCTTTCAGAGTTTCCATATATTCTGTGTATTCCATGAATATGTTTCCTTTCCCTTTTTTCGCATTTCGTTTGTTCTCGTATTTTTTATGTATTTTTTGAACATTTTCCTGCGTTGTTCCAAAATTTTATTGCCCCAATATTTTTATGCATCATTCCAACTTCTTGCTGCCTCAATATCTTTCTGTGTTATTCCAATATTTTTATATAATCCAAATACAGTTTTCTCTGGTTTTCAGACACACGCCTCCGCTCCCCTGCAGGAGAGCACATTGGTGACTGCTGCGGCATAAGTGTTCCACTCTTCTTTTTTCTCTTTTAAAATGCGTCTGCCTTCTCTGGTAATGTGGTAATATTTGCGTGTTTTTCCGCTTGCGTCATCCTCGTAGGCAGTGACCAGATTATTTGCCTCTAACGTATGTAAAAGTGGGTAAAGTGACCCTGCCTTTAACTCAAATACATTTTCCGATCTGCTGCGCAGTGTCTCGATCATCTCATAGCCGTACATGTCTTTTTCATCTAAAAGACGCAGGATCAGCATGGAAAGGCTGCCCTGGATCAGTGATTTATTTAACATATGAATCCTCCCTCGTTTTCCCGCTTTATTTTTGTTCGCTTTACTATATATAGACTGTCTATGCATATATATTATATAGATAGTCTATATATGTCAAGACATTCTTTGCTTTTTATTGTAGAGATTTCTTATGGATTTTTATAGAAATGGATGAATCTCTCATATATTTTAAGATTTTCACCCAAAATATTCTCTCTATCTGCCATTAAACCTGCCGATTGGGCGAAAAAACACATTTTTGAATATTAATCTCCCAAAGATTATGGAAATCACGGGCGAATTAAAGTCATTTTTTTATAATTCACCCATTTTTCAATATTATGTAAACTAATTTCAAAAAAATCGGGCGAAACCAGACTCTGCTTTTCTGATTTCGCCCACAGCTTTCTAATATTATAAAATCATGTTCCACTCACAGCATATTCCAAGCCATTTCAGCCATTTCAGCCATTTTCCTATATAATATGCCGGATTTCCTCACAGATTTTTCTCGCAACCAGTGGATTATTCATAGTATATAAATGTATTCCATCGATATCACTCACAAGCAGATCTATGATCTGACTTAATGCGTAAGACATTCCTGCATCAAAAAGCGCTTCTTTATTATCCTCATATTTATGAATAATTTTCTGAAACCGTACCGGAAAAGAAGCTCCACACATCGTTACCATCCGTCTGATCTGAGCCGCATTGATCACCGGCATGATTCCCGGAATGACCGGAACATTTATTTCCGCAATCCTGTAATCATCAACAAACCGGAAAAATTTCAAATGACAGACTTTTCTTTTTCTTAGTATATATCTCGGAAATTTTCATATCTGTACTCCATTTCTATGCCTGTTCTGCCCTCAGTTTTTTCGCTGCCTCCACCATATTTCTAAGGCTCGCATCCGTTTCCGGCTTTACACCGCTGTGTGTCAGACGAAACGCCGGAATAGGTTGTCCATAGCTTAAAACTATAGACAACCTATATAATCATTTATTTACAATTTCATTATTTTGAAACCAGGATCATCCTATTCCCGGTTCCATATATTTTTTTAACGCATTCAGATAAGCCGTTCCGATTCCTGCTCGTCATTCCCTTTCAGATGCATAATGTAACCGATCCGCATCTCACTCTCGTCCG
>ENA-OQBV01000233-OQBV01000233.1-human-gut-metagenome-genome-assembly--contig:-NODE-233-length-33572-cov-4.128001_pt1 | contig 33572 bp, 28 predicted proteins | sample MGYA00242750_ERZ504559 | MGnify/ENA primary metagenome ERZ504559 (study PRJEB26092, sample SAMD00036230) | human gut metagenome | host: Homo sapiens | study: EMG produced TPA metagenomics assembly of... | reverse complement strand
CCGCAGGTCTGTCCGTAGTATTCTTTAAATTTTGCGGAAAAGTGAGAATAACTCATGTGAAAATTCCGTGCTAGAGTTTCGATACAAATGGGTTCTTGATAGTGTTGAAAAATATATTCTGCCACTGCGGAAAATGTTTCGTTCTGAGAGTGCTGCAATGCATTACTTGTAATTGAAAATCCCTGTTTTTCCCAAAGTTTGAGCAACTCTGTGATAAGGATACAATAATATGAGTGTGCGAGAATGTCGTAACTAAAGTTTTTTCTGTAACGATTTGGATCATTGTATCAAACAGGGAATGTAAGGGAATATGCTCCAGCTCGGATTTTTGAAAAAAACAGGAAAAGCGCTTGTCAAGTATCGATCATATGAAGCAGCGTGGAAATGGAAGGGAGACTGCTTCCCGGAATATTTAGATGTACGGGATCAAATTTCAGCACCTGATATTGGAGGGGAAAAAGGACCTGCAGCATAAATGGCATGAGGTGTCTGCGGGTGGAAAACAATCAAATCTCCGGGTTCCAGAACATAATTGTCTGTATCGGTTTCGATATAGGCAGTTCCTTTCAAAATATACAGAATTTCCATAAAATAATGCCAGTGCGGAGAAACCGGGAAGTTGTTTTTTTGAGCGTCAAAAAAGAAAGCTTCATAAGGATTGTTTAACGTATCAGAGTATTCGAAAATGGGGTTCATGTCCTCCTCCTTTGTGAAAAAACAGTAAGATGCAAATGTTGGGTAATCATAGATTTATACAATTTTTTGCGAGAATCATTATATCATGCATAAAGGGAATATGCTATACTTTCGGGGAATTTAAAGGAAGGGGATTGCGCATATGAAGTTTATAAAAGGAATTACATTTGCTCCGTTTTACAGGAAAAATACATTGAATACAGAGCAGGCAAGAGAAAGCTTTGATTATATGATAGAGAATACGGGAGCAGATTTTGTGATACTGGCACCGGGAGGGCTGCAGGATACAGCACATTCAGAAGAGATTTGTTATAGTTCCAATGCTACTTTTTCGGATGAGGAACTGGCAGATATGATCTGTTATGCAAAGAAAAAAGGAGTCAGAGTCGGATTAAAGCCTACCGTGAATTGTAAAAACGGAGAATGGAGAGCATATATCAGCTTTTTTGAACATGATGTACCGTGTGAGCAAAAATGGGGAAACTGGTTTTCGTCCTACACGAAATTTCAGACGCATTATGCGGAGATTGCACAAAAAGAAGAATGCGATATGTTAATCGCAGGGTGTGAAATGGTGATGTCAGAACATCGAGAGAAGGAGTGGCGGGAAGTGATTGCTGCAATCAGAGAGTGTTACGATGGGACAGTATCATACAATACGGATAAGTATCAGGAAGACCGGGTTAAATGGTGGGATTGTGTAGATGTGATTTCATCCAGCGGCTATTATCCGATTCAGGACTGGGAGCAGGAACTGGATCGGATCGAGGCTGTAGTAAAAGCTTATCATAAACCGTTTTCTTTGCAGAAGCAGGATGTATGTCCAGAACAGGATCAAAACACGTTCCGAATAACTGGGGGATTGAAGGAAAGTTACGGTTAGAGGAACAGGTGGAGTGGTATACAACTATGTTTGAGTCATGCAGAAAAAGAGAGTGGATGCAAGGGTATGGGTTGTGGGAATGGGCGCCTGCAGTACCATCAGCAAAACAGGCATATAAGGATGACAGTTATCAAATCTGCCAGAAGCCGGTACAGGAGATTATAAAGAAGTATTATAAGGAATAGACGGGGAAAAGCAATGGGAAGAGAAAATGAAAAAAGTAATATAACACAAATGTTTCGAGAAAACAAAGGTCACAGTTTAAAGACATTGTTGCTTTTGTTTCGCGGGCGGTATCTGGCGCTGTTTGGATCAGTTTTCTTTTTTGTAATCAAGCATTCTCCTACGTGGGTGCTGCCAATCGTCACAGCAAATATTATCAATGCAGTGACAGATAAAGAGGGGGATATTGTGCGGATTTTGACTGTGAATACGATTTTAATGCTCGTATTTCTTGTCCAGAATGTAGCAACAAATTATATTCATACCTGGCTCTATGCGAAAAGTGTAAGAGGTGTGGAAAAGGAGTTAAGAGAGGCTTTGATTGTAAAGCTGCAGCAGCTTTCGATCACGTATCATAAAGAAATGCAGTCCGGAAGGCTTCAGTCCAAAATTATGAGGGATGTGGAACAGGTTCAGACACTGGCGTCTCAGATTTTTATCTCTTTGATTACGATTATTTTGAATATTGTAGTGTCATTTGGGGTGGTTATTTATAAAAGCAAGATTGTATTTCTGTTTTTTGTATGTACGATTCCGGTGGCGGTTTTAATCATTGTAGGATTTAAGGGGAAAATAAAAAGTCACAACAGGGAATTTAGAGAGGAAATGGAAGAAACATCTGCGAAAGTGATGGAGATGGTGGAAATGATCCCTGTTACAAAAGCGCATGCAATGGAAGATAAAGAAACAGAAAAAATGGAACGGCAGTTGAAAAGAATTGCTCAAAAAGGGTTAAAGCTGGACATGGTCCAGACCTATTTTTCATCGATCAGCTGGGTGGCATTTCAGATTTTTCAGGTGTTCTGTCTGGTGTTTACTGCTTACATGGCGTGGAAAGAGTTGATTCAAATCGGAGATATTATGCTGTATCAGACCTATTTTTCATCTATTGTTGCACAGATTGCAAATGTGATGGCATTGCTTCCGATTATTTCCAAAGGGTTGGAATCAGTTGAGTCGATAGGAGAAGTGCTGTGTGCAAATGATATTGAAGATAACTGGAAAAAAGAGAAGGTAAAAGAAGTAGAAGGTGAAATTGAATTTGATGAAGTTTCGTTTTCTTACAGAGGGGAAGAAAAGAAAATACTAAATGATTTAAACTTGAAGATACGAAAAGGAGAAACAGTTGCATTTGTAGGAGGTTCTGGATCAGGAAAGACGACGATTTTGAATCTGGCAATTGGTTTTCTGAAAGCAGACAGTGGTCAGGTACGGATTGATGGAAAAAATCTAATGGAAGTGAATCTGCAGAGCTATAGAGAACACATCGCGGTTGTGCCTCAGCAGTCCATTTTATTTTCGGGAACGATTCGAGACAACATAACATATGGAACAGAAGGGATTCCGGATGAAAAACTCTGGGAGATCGTCCGGGCAGCAAATTTGGAGGATGTGATTAAGAAAATGCCGGATGGATTGGATACGATGATAACAGAGCATGGGGATAATTTATCCGGAGGCCAGAAACAGAGAATTTCAATTGCCCGGGCATTTGTGCGAAATCCGAAAATTTTGATTCTGGATGAAGCGACTTCTGCTCTGGACAGTGTTTCAGAAAAGAAGATTCAGGATTCCATCCAGAGATTGGTGAGAGATCGAACCACGTTAATTGTCGCACATCGATTGTCTACGATAAAAAATGCAGATAAGATTGCAGTGATTGGAAATGGTGGAGTGTTAGAGTATGGAAATTACGAAGAGTTGATGGAACAAAAAGGGGAGTTTTATCATCTTAAAAAATTACAGAGTTGACAAAAGTGATAAAAAAAGATTAAAATTATAATTAAATAAGGTTAAAATCAAGTTAAAAAAGAGAAGGTGATGTGAATGAGAGTTGTGTTTGATGAAAAAAATAAGGTATTTTTGCTTCATACACAAAATACTACATATGCAATTGCGGTGACTGAAGATAAGTATGTGAACCATTTATATTATGGAAAAAAACTGGAAGATACGGATATCCGATATTTGCTTCGAGAGGATGAGGCTCCGTTTACTCCGGGGGTGAATCGAAGAGAAAAGAATTCTTATCTGGATTTTGCTCCGATGGAGTATCCGGAAAGTGGAATGGGAGATTACAGAGAAAGTGCGATCTGTGTCAGAAGTATGTCCGGTTACAGAGCAAGCGAATTGATTTATGAAGGATATGAGATCAAGAAAGGAAAGCCAAAACTTCCGGGACTTCCTGCAACATGGGGAAATGAGGAGGATTGTATCACACTGAGTCTTTTGACAAGGGATCCTGTTCTGGGAATGAAGGTGGTGCTTCGGTATTCTGTCTTTCGGAATCAGGATGCCATAGCAAGATCTGCGACAATCTGCAATGAGGGAAAAGAGGCATTTTATCTGGAAAAAGTACTTAGTGCCAGTCTGGATATGGATGACAGAAATTTTGAAGTAATGGGGTTGTTCGGTTCGTGGGCAAGAGAGCGGCATATTCAGAGAACACCTTTAGGATATGGAAGACAGAATATTGCATCCTTTAAAGGGGAGTCAAGTCATCAGGAAAGTCCGTTCATGGCTCTGGTAACTCCAGAAACGAATCAGGATGTGGGAGAAGTTTATGCAATGAATTTTGTGTATTCCGGAAATTTTATCGCACAGGCGGAAAAAAAGTCAATTTGATTCTGTGCGTATGATGATGGGGATTCATCCGGAAGGATTTACGTGGAAATTGGAACCGGAGGAGTGTTTTACGGCTCCGGAAGTGATTCTTGTCTATTCTGGGAAAGGTCTTGGAAAGATGACGAGGACATACCATGATCTGTATCGGAATCACCTGATTCGCAGTCCGTACTTGCACCGGGAACGCCCAATCCTGATCAACAACTGGGAAGCAACGTATTTTGAATTTGATGATAAGAAACTTCTGGACATTGCACGTGAAGCGTCCAAACTCGGAATTGAGATGCTGGTGATGGATGATGGGTGGTTCGGAAAAAGAAACAGTGATGACAGCTCTCTTGGAGACTGGGTAGTGAATGAAGAAAAAATAAACGGAGGTCTTCATAAGCTGGCAGAGGATGTAAAGAAAACAGGGATGAAGTTTGGAATCTGGGTGGAGCCGGAAATGATTTCTCCTGATTCAGATTTATATAAAGAACATCCGGACTGGGCGATTCAGATTCCGGGCAGAGAGATTACACAGAGCCGCGCTCAGTATGTATTGGATTTGTCCAGAGATGAGGTGGTGGATGAAGTCTATGAAAAGATTGCTGACGTATTAAAAAGCGCTGATATCGCTTATGTAAAATGGGATATGAACCGTCAGTTGACAACGATGGGGAGTTGTGGACTTCCGGCAGACAGGCAGGGGGAACTGTACCATCGCTATGTGTTGGGAGTCTATAAAATGCAGGAGCGGCTTTTGCAAGATTTTCCAGAATTGCTTTTGGAAAATTGTTCAGGCGGCGGTGCGAGATTTGATGCGGGAATGCTGTACTACAGCCCGCAGATATGGTGTTCTGATGATACAGATGCAGTGGAAAGGCTGGCAATTCAGGAGGGAACAGCGATGGTATATCCTGTTTCAACAATAGGAGCTCATGTCAGTGTTTGTCCAAATCATACAGTTGGAAGGATAACGCCGTTTGAAACAAGAGGAAATGTTGCGCTTCTGGGAACGTTTGGATATGAGTTGGATATTACCAAACTGTCGGCAGAGGAAAAAGAACTTGTAAAAAAACAGACCGCAGATTATCATAAATACAATGAGCTGATTCGCGAAGGAGATTATTATCGACTTGCATCGATTGCGGAAAACGGACGTTATGACAGTTGGATGATTGTGGAAAAAACGAAAAAGAAAGCGCTTGTATTTTATGTGCAGGGAATGGCTGCGGCGAATGGAAAGAGCAGATTCGTAAAATTAAAAGGTCTCAAGGCACAGAGTCGTTACAGAATAGATGGAAAAGAATACAGCGGCTCCGTGTTGATGCAGGCGGGGCTTAAAGTAGCGCAGGAATTTGGAGATTTTAAGAGCAGGATATTCCTTGTTGAAGAGAATGTTGATTGAAAGGGGAGCTATGGGTCAGAAAAAAGAAGTAAAGCTGGAAGATATTGCGGACAGCCTGGGAGTTAGTATCGTAACCGTCTCGAATGCACTGAAAGGAAAGAAGGGTGTCAGTGAAGGGCTGCGAAACAGAATCAAAGAGGCTGCGCAGAGAATGGGATATAAAACACCGGTTTATGAAGAGAAAGAAAAGGCGAGGTCTCATATTATAGGGGTTCTGGTTGCAGAGCGCTATGTGAAGGAATTTCCGTCTTTTTATATGGAGATATATCGCAGAGTTGCACAGGAGACTGCCAAAAGGGGGGCATGTGACTGTTCTGGAGGTGGTTACCTGTGAAAAAGAAAACTTGAGTGCAGATGCGATGGTGTTTTTAGAACAGTCCATGGATGGGCTGATTGTGATTGGAGAATTGTATCAGGAATATATGAAAATGCTGCGCAAAGTGAGCCGCATTCCAATTGTGTGTGTGGATTATTACGATGTTTACGATGATATGGATTACATTATAACGGATGGATTTGGCGGTATGGAGCAGATGACCAGACTGCTCTTAAAGGAAGGATATCGAGATTTGATTTTTGTGGGCAGTCCGAATGCGACCAAGAATATTACAGACCGATATTTTGGGTATTGCAAAGCAATGCAAAGGGCAGGCATGGAAGAAGAGCAGTTTCGGTTCGTTGCGGACAGGGAATGTGGAAAAGGGAATTACCGGCTGGAGATTGAATTGCCGGAAAAACTGCCACAGGGATTTGTCTGCAATTGCGATAAAACGGCAGTGCTGCTGCTTGAAAGACTGAAAGAGCGGGGGGTACGTGTTCCGGAAGATGTTTCTGTTGTAAGTTTTGATAATTATTATCCGCAGGTTCAGGATGGAGTAAAATTGTGTACGTATGAAAATGATGAGAAAGTAATTGCAAGGATCAGCGTCAGCACGCTTTTGAAAAGAATTGAGGGAAAAAGCAGGCCGGAAGGTGTAAGAATCGTGGAAGGCAGGATCGTGCCCGGAAATACAGTGAGATTCAGGGGGGACTGTTGATATGGCAGAAGTGAAGTTAAAAGATATCGCACAGGCGGCAGGTGTAAGTACGGTGACAGTATCCAATGCGCTTTCCGGAAAGCGGGGGGTAAGCAATGATGTCCGTGAAAAGATCGAGGAAATAGCAAGGAATATGGGATATGATTTTTCCAGATATGAGAAAAAAGAAGGGGGCTATCGCATCGGAGTGATCGCTTCCGAAATGTATATGGAAATGGGAACCTCTTTTTACTGGGCCATGTATCAGCAGGTTGTGTATGCTGCGTCCAAAAGCCGGAGCCAGACGATGCTGGAGATTCTGGATACAGATATGCAGAGGCGGGATGAGCTGCCGAAACTGATGCGGGAAAAGATGATCGATGGATTGATCGTTATTGGATGGCATTTCAAGTCATATGTGGAAAATCTGGTAAAAAAATCTGAAATTCCGATTGTACTTCTGGATTTTCAGATAAAAGGGCTTAAGTGTGACGCAGTAATGTCGGGAAATTATATTGGAATGTATAAGATGACACACTATCTTTTGGAAAAGGGACATCGGGATATCGCGTTTGTGGGATCGGTGTATGCCAATGAAAATATTATGGATCGTTATTATGGATATCGGAAAGGTCTGGAAGAAGCGGGAATACCGTTTCGAAAAGAATGGGTTCTGGAGGATCGAGATCTGATTGTCGGCGATATGCGGGTGGAACTTCCGGATAATATGCCGACGGCATTTGTGTGCAACAGTGATTTGTCAGCGGGATATCTGTATGATGCTCTCACTGAAAAAGGATTCCGAATACCGGAAGATATTTCTATTGTCGGCTATGACAACTATTTGTTCGGGCATAGTTTTGCAGACCGTCTGACTACGTATAATGTAGATATAAAGCGGATGGGGGCTATTGCGGTAAAACTTCTCATGGGAAAGATCAGAGGAGATGAAAAACACTGGGGGACCCGATATGTGGACAGTGTGATTGTGGAACGTGACAGTGTCAAAGAACTAAGGTGGTAAAGGAAAGAGACTTTTTGCTGAAGAAATTAAAATTTCAGTAAAAAGTCTTTTTTTAATTAAAACAACGTATTGGTTTAAGTTTAATTAATCTCTTAAACAAGCTTTAATGAATGGAAAATAAAGGGTTTTCTATTTTTGATATGTTAAAATATACAAAAATAAGGTGTCAAAAATGTGAAAAGAGTAGAAATAGAAATTAAAACAAACAAAAACTTGAAATTAAAATAGATTAATGATAGGATTAAACCAAGTTAAAAATAGAGGAGGAAATAAAAAATGAAAGCAAAAAGAGTATTGGCAGTTACGATGGCAGCCATGATGATCATGTCATTGACAGCGTGTGGGAATTCCGGGAATTCGGGCGGAAAAGAAAAAACGAAGATTGATGTCACCTTTGACCAGATCGAAGTGGGGAAAGACTACACGGATATCAAAGCTGATTTGAAATTCCTTACACATAAGACGGATGTAATCGATACAAAATTCCAGGAGTATATTAAAGAATTCCAGAAAATGTATCCGAATGTAAATATTGAATATGAAGGGGTAACAGATTATGCAAATGGAGTCACCACAAGGCTCTCTACAGGCGACTGGGGTGATATTTGTATGGTTCCGACTACAGTTGATAAAGATGAACTGGAAAATTATTTTACAAGCTTCGGAAGCTATAAAACATTAAGTGAAAGTTATGATTTTGTAGATAATCTGAAATATGAAGATGATGTATACGGTATCCCTTCCATGGCGAACGTACAGGGAATGGTTTACAACAAAGCCGTCTTTGAAGAAGCGGGAATTACAGAATTGCCGAAGACACCGGATGAATTTTTAGAGGACTTGCAGAAGATTAAAGACAACACAGATGCGATTCCTCTTTATACCAACTTTGCAGCTGATTGGACGATGAATGCATGGGATGCATATATTGACGGAAATGCAACAGGAGATCCGGATTTTGCAAATGAAGGAAGAACCAAAGGAAAAGATCCGTTTGCAGATCATGGAGACGGAACTGGTCCATATGCAGTTTATAATACTTTGTATGAAGCTGTGAAGCAGAAGCTTACAGAAGATGATCCGACAACAACAGACTGGGAAGGCAGCAAGGGAATGATGAATCAGGGAAAGATCGGATGTATGGTACTTGGTTCATGGGCAATTTCTCAGATTCAGGGAGCCGGAGATAATGCAGATGATATCGCATATATGCCATTTCCTATTTCTGTGAATGGAAAACAATATGCAGCAGCTGGCCCTGATTACTGTTATGGAATTAACTGCAACAGTTCAGAGGATGAACAGATCGCGGCAATGTGCTACATCAAATGGCTGACAGAAAAATCCGGTTTTGCGGAATCAGAGGGTGGAATTTCGATTGTAAAAGGAATGCCGTATCCGGAAACACTTTCTTCGTTTGAAGATATTGACCTGGTGATCAACACTCCGGCGCCTGACGGAGAGGAAAATCTTATGTCAGATATTAATAATGAGTCTGAGCTTGGTATCAATGTGTCAGGATATATACCGAAAGAAGTTCTTCAGGCAGCGATCGATGGAAGCAAAACAATGGAAGAAATGTCTGCAGAGTGGAATGAGAAGTGGACAGCGGCACAGGAGAGCAACGGTGTTACGCCACAGGAGTATGATTATACGAAATAGTCTGTGTCAGTGGAGATGACGGATGGATCAGGGGCGGCGGGAATGAAAAGGTTTCTGCTGCCTCTGTTTGAAAAGGAGAAGATTTATGAAGCAGAAAAAGGGATTTGTAAAGTGGATACAGAGCGGAAAAGTGAACCGCAGGCTTTGCATGATAGTGTTTATGTTTGCGCCACTTGCATTGCTTTTTACATTTACATATCTGCCGTTTGCGGAGATGGTACAATTCAGTTTTTATGATATGAAATATATCGGAGAAAGAACATTTGTAGGGCTGGAGAATTATGTGGAAGTATTTTCGAGAGAAGACTGCTTCAATGCATTAAAACTCAGTTTATATTATATGGGAGCTTCTTTTGTGCAGCTGGCGCTTGCGCTGTATTTTGCATCAATACTCAGTTTTAAAATAAAAGGTGCGGGAGTTTTTAAAGGTTTTTTGTTTTTCCCATATCTTGTATGCGGAATTGCAGTAGGATTTATCTTTAAATTCTTTTATACAAGAGGTTTTGTTTTAGATACGGTATTGCAGTGGTGTGGATTTGAGCTGGATAATCTGCCGTATTGGCTGAAGGATACAAACATTAACAATATTTCCCTGGCTGCAACATCTGTATGGCGTTATATGGGGCAGAACATGGTTCTTTTTATCGGAGCGATCATGTCTGTGGATTCTTCTCTTTATGAAGCAGCAGCGATTGATGGTGCAAGTGGATGGCAAAAATTCCGTTATGTGATTTTTCCAAGTATCAAGACGATTATTGTATTAAACATGATCTTATCGATCACGGGATCGCTGAGTGCTTTTGAACCGCCGTATGTTATCACAAAAGGTGAATTTGGAACAGGAACTTATTTTGTAATTATGGATAAGCTGGCACATGCAAGCCAGAAGGTAGGATTGGCATCGGCAATGGCGGTTGTACTTCTTATTATCATCCTGCTTGTGACATTCATACAAAAAGCTGCATTTAAATATTTCTTCGGAGAGGGTGAGCAGGAAGCCATCCGTACGGTAAGAAAAAGAAAAAACTGGCGAAGAAAGAACAGAAAGAGCTGTCAGTAAATTTAAACAGGGAGGTGAGCAGAAATGTCAGTGGCAAAGCTTAAAAAGTAATCTGGACGATTTTTAAATATGCGACACTGCTTCTGGCAATTTTCATAGCAGTGCTTCCGCTTGTATCCTGTGTGATCACAGCATTTAAAACACCGGAAGAGTATGCTTCAACCAATGTGATGCAGCTTCCGCAAAGCTGGACGTATTTTGAGAATTTTATTCAGGCATGGAAGCAGGCCAATATGGCAACAGCATTTAGAAACTCATTTATTATCCTGGTATTTGTCCTTTTTGGTTCAATTATGACAGGTTCCATGCTTGCATATGTGCTGAGCAGATTTAAATTTAAGGGAAATGGACTGATCCGTAATCTGTTTTTGTTTGCAGCGCTCCTTCCGGGAATTGCGATGCAGGTGCCGGTATATCAGATTATGTATACGCTTGGGTGGATCAACAGTCTCCCGGGGTATATTATCCTCATGTGTGGAACGGATGTTATCTCCATTTATATTTTCATTCAGTTTTTTGAGAATATACCAACTTCACTGGATGAATCAGCGATCATGGACGGATGTACCTATTTTGGAGTGTTTTTCCGTATCCTGTTGCCGCTCTTAAAGCCTGCGATCATAACAGTCATGATCTTAAAAGGCGTGGGAACATATAACGAATACTATATGGCGAACCTCTATCTGCAGGATCAGAATTCACTGGTTACAGTGGCAACATCTTTGTATAAATTTACAGGACCGATTGGAAATCAATATAACTATATTTGTGCCGGTGTACTCATCACCATGATTCCGGCACTGATCATCTTTATTTTATGTCAGAAACAGATTTACAGTGGGCTGACACAGGGAGCCGTTAAGGGCTAAAAACAGAAATTATGGAGGAATAAGAGATATGAGTAATATAAAGATCATAGGAGCAAATGTGCCGAATATGCCATGGCAGGACAGACCGGAGGGAAGTGGGAATCTTCCGGTATGGAGATACAATGAGAACCCGATCATCGGACGCAATCCGGCAAAAGGAGTTGCGAGAATCTTTAATAGTGCAGTTATGCCTTACAAAGATTCATTTATCGGAGTGTTCAGAGGGGAGCAGACGAACGGGATTCCATATATTTATCTTGGAAGAAGCAAGGATGCGATTCACTGGGAATTTGAGGAGGATAAGATTCCGTTTAAAGACGAGAATGGAAATGATTTTATGCCGAGATATGCATATGATCCAAGACTGGTTAAGGTAGAAGATACGTATTACATTATGTGGTGTCAGGATTTTTATGGCGCTTCTATCGGAATTGCTAAAACACAGGATTTTGAGACATTTACAAGAATTGAAAATCCGTTTATCCCGTTTAACCGTAATGCCGTTCTTTTCCCGAGAAAGATTAATGGAAAATACATGATGATGTCGCGTCCGAGTGACAGCGGTCATACTCCGTTTGGAGACATCTTCTTGTCTGAGAGCCCTGATATGGTTTATTGGGGCCGGCATCGCCATATGATGGGAAACAACAGCGGTAACTGGTGGGAGAATGTCAAGATTGGCGGAGGTGCAGCTCCAATTGAGACAACCGAAGGATGGCTGTTATTTTATCACGGTGTAACAGGTACATGTAATGGATATGTGTACAGTATTGGTGGAGCAATTCTTGATATTGATAATCCGTCAGTGGTGAAATATCGCTGCAGTACATTCCTTTTGACACCGGAAGAGTGGTATGAAGAGCGTGGATTTGTACCGAATGTTGCATTCCCATGTGCAACGATCCATGATGCGCAGAGCGGAAAAATCGCAATATACTATGGATGTGCAGATACTTATGTAGGACTTGCATTTACGACTGTGGAGGATGTTGTTTCCTATATTAAAGAACATAGTGTTGTTTCTGAAACAGATACTGAGAGCGGAATCCGGTAAGGAGGAGTATGATGTTTGTACAGGAAGTAAAAGATCATCTTATTCATAAGATCATTCCGTTCTGGGAAGGCTTGAAGGATGAGGAATTTGGCGGATATTACGGATATAAAGGGTTCGATCTTGTGACAGATAAGGAAGCGGTCAAAGGGTGTATCCTGAACAGCAGGATTCTCTGGTTTTTCTCCAACTGTTATATGCTGACTGGAGATGAGGAGTTGATGCAGCATGCCAGACATGCATATTGCTTCTTGAAAGAACACTGCGTTGACAGGATTAACGGAGGAATCTACTGGTCTCTGACATATGACGGAAAACCGGAAGACACAACAAAGCATACATATAATCAGGCGTTCGCTATCTATGCTCTTGCTTCCTATTACGATGCATCAAAAGATGAGGAGGCCCTGAAACTGGCGCTGGCACTTCGAGATATTATAGAAGAAAAATGTAAAGATGAATATGGATATCTGGAAGCGTTCAATATCAGCTTTGTGCCGGAGGACAATGAAAAGCTTTCTGAGAATGGTGTCATTGCGGAGAAAACAATGAACACACTGCTCCATGTTTTTGAAGCTTATACGGAGTTGTATCGTGTGACGAAGTTGGATGAGGTGGGAGATAGTATCCGTTTTATGCTTGATATCATTGCGGATAAAGTATATAACTCGAAAGAGGGGCGTCAGGAAGTATTTTTTGACAGGACATGGCATACCCTGATCGATCTGTATTCCTATGGTCATGACATTGAGACCGCCTGGCTTGTAGATCGTGGTCTGGAAGTATTGGGAGATCCGGAGTATACCAGAAAGCTCAGTGTGATTACAGAGTCAATCACAAAGAACATTTACGATAGAGCATATATCGATCATTCTCTGGTAAATGAGGCGGAGAATGGTATTGTAGATACGACTCGGGTCTGGTGGGTACAAGCAGAAGCGGTAGTCGGATTTATCAATGGCTGGCAGAAGTGCCCGGATCATATGGAATATCTGGATGCTGCAAAAGATATCTGGAATTATATCAGTACATATCTTGTGGACAACAGAGCAGGATCTGAGTGGTACTGGGCGCTTGACAAAAATAGAAAACCCCATGAAAAGCCGATTGTGGAGCCATGGAAATGTCCGTATCACAATGGAAGAATGTGTATAGAAGTGATCAGGAGGATGCAGAAGCATGCATAAACAGTATTATATAGAGCAGAAAAAAGTAGAAAAGCTGATCAGCAGAAGAAATCAAAAAGCAGATTTCTATAACGGAATTTATGATCGTTACGAGTATCCGGTACTTACAAGAGAGTTTGCACCGGTACACTGGAGATATGATCTGAATGAGGAGACGAATCCTTATTTTATGGAACGTCTCGGTATTAATGCGGTGATGAATTCCGGGGCTATTGAGTTAGATGGAAAGTATTATCTTGTGGTCCGAGTGGAAGGAAATGACAGAAAATCATTTTTTGCAGTAGCGGAGAGCGAGAATGGGATTGATGGATTTCATTTTTGGGATTATCCGGTCGTACTTCCGGATACCTGTCCGGAAGAGACAAATGTATATGATATGCGTCTGACAAAACATGAGGACGGATGGATCTATGGAGTATTCTGCTCTGAGAGCAAGGATCAGGAGAATCCGGATCTGTCGGCTGCGGTTGCGGCAGCAGGAATTGTCCGTACAAAAGATCTGAAAACATGGGAGAGATTGGACAACCTGACTACGCTGCACTCTCCGCAGCAGAGAAACGTGGTGCTTCATCCGGAATTTGTGGATGGAAAGTATGCATTTTATACAAGACCGATGGACGGTTTTATTGAGACTGGAAGTGGTGGAGGAATCGGCTTCGGTCTGTGCGATGATATCGAACATGCAGTAATTGATGAGGAAAAGATCATAAGCCACAGAATCTATCATACACTGACAGAATCAAAAAATGGTGCCGGTGCAGTTCCGATCAGAGGGAAGAAGTGCTGGATTCATATTGCACATGGTGTACGCAATACAGCGGCAGGTTTGAGATATGTGCTGTATGTATTTGGTACGGATCTCCATGATCCGGCAAAAGTGATCGCACGTCCGTCAGGGGTATTTCTTGTGCCGCTTGGAAATGAAAGAGTGGGGGATGTCTCCAATGTAGTTTTCACAAACGGGGCAATTGCAAGAGAGAACGGAGATGTATATATCTATTATGCTTCTTGTGATACGAGAATGCATGTGGCAACAACTACGATAGATAAGTTGGAAGATTATCTGTTTCATACACCGGAAGATCCGCTGCGTTCACCGGATTGCGTGGCGCAGAGATGTGAATTGATCCGAAACAATCTGGAACTGCTGAAATAGAATACAACATATTACGGCGGTCTTGAAAAAGACCGCCGCTATCTGGTTTAACATGTATTACAAAATAGAAAGAGGAATCAGAAGGAGAAGAGAGATGAGAATATTACCGGATCATGAAAAGCTTCAATACAGTGGAAGGATTGACTGGACAGACAGAAAGGCGCCTGTATTTGTATTTCCATGTACTTTTGTGAGAATGCGTTTTACGGGAGAGATGCTCAAGATCTATGTGAAGAATAAAAAAGCATATTGGGAAAATTATCTCGGGTGTATTCTGGACGGGAAGCAGACAAAGCTTCTGCTTCCGGATGATGGGGAAGGGGTTCTGGAGATACCGGTCAGTACTGTAAAAGATGGAGTGCATGAGCTATTGCTGTTTAAGCGTCAGGATTCCTGTCATGAGATAACCTTTTTGGGATTTGAAATTGAAGATAACGGTGAAGTTCTGGAATCTCCACAAAAGTCGAATAGAAGGATAGAAGTGTATGGGGATTCTGTTTCGGCAGGTGAAGTGTCTGAAGCTGTGGAATATACAGGGAAACCGGATCCGGAGCATAACGGGCAGTATTCTAACAGCTGGTATTCCTATGCGTGGATGACTGCGCGCAGGCTGGATGCCGAGATTCATGATATTGCACAGGGAGGCATTGCACTTTTGGACGGTACGGGTTGGTTTCACGCACCAGATTATGTAGGTATGGAAAGTGCATGGGACAAAATACACTACAATCCGGTATTTGGAAAACAGACAGACTGGAGTTTTGAAGAGTATACACCCCAGGTTGTGATCATTGCGATTGGTCAGAATGACAATCATCCGGATGACTATATGAAAGAAGATTATGACGGTGAAAAAGCACTGCATTGGAGAAGCAATTACGAAAAGCTACTTGGCAGGATCAGAGAAAAATATCCAAATGCATGGATCATATGTATCACAACACTGTTGGAGCATGATCCCGCATGGGATCGGTCTGTGGAGGAAGTCTGCAGAAAGATACAGGATGAAAAAATCCGCCATTTTATGTTTCGGCGCAATGGCAAGGGAACTCCGGGACATTTGAGGATTCCTGAAGCAGAGGAGATGGCAGAAGAATTATCTGCATATATTGAAAATCTGGATATTGAGTGGTAATGAAAGAAGTACGGATATGAAGATTTCTGTATCTGAGAAAGGCGGAAAAAAATATGTATAAATCAGATCTTACAAGATTGAAAGCATGTATGAGACGGGCGGAAGCCGGAGAGGATGTTACTCTGGGATTTTTTGGTGGTTCGATTACGCAGGACAGCCTTGCTACAAAGCATGAATATTGTTATGCATATCGGGTATTTCAATGGTGGGAGAAGACATTTCCAAAAGCAAAACTGCATTATGTAAATGGGGGGATTGGAGGTACAACTTCTCATTATGGGGTATCCCGCGTGGTAACAGATATGTTGATGTATCAGCCGGATTTTGTAGTGGTAGATTTTTCTGTGAATGATGAGCCGGAAAAAATTCTTTCAGGAAACGTATGAAGGGCTCGTTCGAAGAATGCTGACATGGAGTTCGGTTCCGGCATGTTTTGCTTTTTAAAATAATGGTTTTTTTATGATACGGGAAAGAATGCACAGGAGTATCACAATCAGATCGGAGAATGGTATCGTCTGCCCTATGTGAGTATAAAAGATACGGTGTGGAAACGAATAAAAGCCGGAGAATTTATACGGGAAGAAATATCACCTGACGGACTTCATCCGAATGACAAAGGACATGCTCTTGTGGCATCGGAGATTACAGCATATCTGGAAAACGTAAGAAAATCAATGTGGGAAGATGAGGAACAGACATCTTTGCCGTCTGCGATGACGGATAATGCATATGAAAGGGCACAGAGACTTACGATCAGGGAAATCTGTCCAAGGCTGGATGGATTTCGGGCAGATACTAACGAGAAAGAAGGGCATCTGGATCATTTCAAGAACGGCTGGATCGGCAGCAAAGAGGGAGATCGTCTGTTATTTGAGACAGAGGCATCTTGTATTGCAGTTCAGTATCGAAAGACAATCCGACACCCGGCGAGAAAGGCAGAGCTGATTCTGGATGGGGATACAAAACATCCGGTGTTGCTGGATGGAAACTTTGATGAGGATTGGGGAGACTGCCTGTATCTGGAGCCGGTGCTTCATCATGGCGAGTATGGAAAACATACGGTAGAGATCAGAGTACTTCCAGATGAGTTTGAGAATGCAGAGCCGTTGTATCTGATGGCTTTGATTATCGCATAGAAAACTGCTGACAGGGAAAATGGAGGAAATGAAAGATGGATGCAAAAAAACGATATGAGGATTGGCTGGAAAATCCGTATTTTGATGAGAATACAAAGAATGAACTGAGAAGGATTGCAGATGACGAAAAAGAAATTGAAGAAAGGTTCTACAAGGAACTCGAATTCGGTACGGGAGGTCTGCGCGGAATCATTGGTGCCGGCACAAACCGGATGAATATCTACACGGTAAGAAAGGCAACACAGGGGCTTGCAAATTTTATCCTCAAAGAGAATGCTGAAAAAAAAGGTGTGGCGGTCGCATTTGATTCCAGAAACATGTCTTTGGAGTTCGCACAGGAAGCAGCGCTCTGCCTTGCGGCAAATGGAATTAAAGCTTATGTTTTTTCATCACTTCGTCCGACACCGATGCTCTCGTTTGCACTTAGAACACTTGGATGTACGGCAGGGATCGTGATCACTGCAAGTCACAATCCACCGGAATATAATGGATACAAGGTGTACTGGGAGGACGGAGCTCAGATTACGTATCCAAAAGATGTGCAGATCATCGAAGAAGTCAATGCGGTAACAGATTATGCAGGTGCAAAGACGATGAGTAGAAAAGAAGCAGAGGCGGCAGGTTTGTATCAGGTAATCGGAGATGAGATAGATGATCAGTATATGAAAGCGTTGAAGTCTCTTGTCATCCATCCGGAGATTATCAGAGAAGAAGCGCAGAACCTGAAGATTGTTTATACGCCACTTCACGGAACCGGAAATATACCGGTACGCAGGATTCTAAAAGAGCTTGGTTTTGAAAATGTATACGTAGTAAAAGAGCAGGAGCTTCCGGACGGGGATTTTCCGACGGTGTCTTATCCAAATCCCGAAGATAAAAATGCGTTTTGTCTGGCATTAAAGCTTGCCAAAGAAAAGGATGCAGATATTGTACTGGCAACAGATCCGGATGCAGACCGGCTCGGAGTGTATGCAAAAAATACAAAGACAGGAGAATATCAGAGTTTTACCGGAAATATGTCGGGTATGCTGATTCTGGAATATATATTGTCACAGCGGAAAGAACAGGGAACTTTGCCCGAAAATGGTGCTGTAGTAACAACGATTGTTTCAGGCAAGATGTCAAAAGAGATTGCAAAGGACTATGGCATGACACTCATTGAGACGCTTACGGGATTCAAATACATTGGGGAGCAGATCAAGTTTTTTGAGCAGAAGCAAGATTATGAATATGTGTTTGGTTATGAGGAAAGCTATGGATGTCTTGTAGGAACACACGCAAGAGATAAGGATGCAGTTGCAGCAGTGATGGCGCTTTGTGAAGTGGCGGCGTACTGCAGACATCAGGGGATTACGCTTTGTGATCAGATGGAGAATCTTTTTCAAAAATATGGATATTACCAGGAAGGGCTTTGTACAGTGACGCTGAAAGGGCAGGAAGGTGCAAAGAAGATCCAGTCCATGATGGAACAAATTCGGGAAAATATACCGGAAAAGGTCGGCGGATTGAAGGTGATGAGGTTTCGGGACTACAGAGAAGATATTGTAAAGGATTGTGTGACAGGAGTACAGACAGTCACAGGACTTCCGAAATCGAATGTGCTTTACTTTGAATTGGAGAATGAAGCATGGTGCTGTATCCGTCCGTCAGGAACAGAACCCAAAATCAAATTTTATATCGGTGTAAAAGGAACCAGTGATGCAGATGCCGCAGAGAAGCGAAAGGTGTTGACAAAGGCAGTGGAGTCACTGGCAGAGTAAATGTATCAGGCAGAGAAATAGAAAAACAGAGGGCACAGGAGGAATTACATATGGGATTTTCTGACAATTTGTCTGGGGTGCAGCTACCAGCGCTTATCAGATTGAGGGCGGTGTAAAAGGAGCAGGCAAGGGAATGCATATTTGGGATGTGTATACAAAAGAATCCGGAAAGGTATATGGCGGGCATACAGGAGAGACCGCATGCGATCATTATCACGTTTCGCGAGGATGTACGCATTATGAAAGAAATCGGATGAAGGCATACCGGTTTTCTATTGACTGGACACGTGTTCTGCCCGAGGGGACAGGGAGAGTAAACGAGGAAGGAATACGGTTTTACAGCGATCTGATCGATGCTCTGATAGAGAATAATATTGAACCTTATATTACGTTGTATCACTGGGAACTGCCATATGAGCTGTACAAAAAGGGCGGCTGGATGAACAGAGATATTGCGGAGTGGTTCGGAGAGTACGCCGGACTGGTGGCAGAGCGCTTCAGTGACAGAGTAACCCATTTCTTTACATTAAATGAACCCCAGTGTTTTGTAGGTCTTGGTTTTCTGACAGGGGTACACGCGCCTGGATTGAAGTGCCCTGTACGGGATACCTTTGAAATGGCGCATAATGCGCTGCGTGCGCACGGCAGAGCAGTTCAGATGTTAAGGCAGCACGCAAAACAGCCATTGACTATAGGTTATGCTCCGACCAGTGGCATCATTTATCCGGCTTCTGACCGTCCGGAGGATATTGAAGCTGCCAGAAAGAAATATTTCTCCATGCCGGAAGATGATTCGAACTGGACATGGAATGTGGCATGGTGGTCAGATCCGGTTCTTCTTGGAAAGTATCCGGAGGAAGGGCTGAAAAAATATGAGAAATATCTTCCGAAGATCACGGAGAAGGATATGCGTCTTATTTCTGAGCCGATCGATGTGTACGGGCAGAATATTTATAATGGAAGAGCATTCCGCATGGGCGCAGATGGAAATCCTGAGGAGGTCGGGCGTGTGCCGGGAGCCGGTAAAACTGCGGTCAACTGGCCGGTAACACCGGAGTGTCTGTATTGGGGGCCTAAATTTCTTTATGAGAGATATAAGAAACCTATATATATTACAGAGAACGGAATGGCATGTCATGATGTTGTGTCATTGGATCAGAGAGTCCATGATCCGAACAGGATTGATTTCCTTGCCAGATATCTGCATGAGTTGAAGCGCGCCGCAGAAGAGATTGATCTGCGCGGATATTTCCAGTGGTCGCTCATGGACAATTTTGAGTGGGAAAAAGGCTATGCGGAGCGGTTTGGTATCGTATATGTTGATTTTGAAACACAGGAGAGAATTTTAAAAGATTCAGCATACTGGTACAGAGACGTCATTCAAACAAATGGAAGGGATCTTTAAAAGAGGAGTGAGAGTATGAGCGTTTTAAAACTGAAGCCGAGCTGTAAGGATTATTTGTGGGGCGGACACAGGCTTGTGGAAGAATACGGAAAAGAATATGACGGAGAAATTCTTGCGGAGACATGGGAATTGTCCTGTCATCCGGACGGTCCTTCCACGATTGTAAATGGTGCATATGCAGGTAAAACACTGGAGGAGTACATAGAGGCGGAAGGGAAAGAAGTGTTGGGAACCAACTGCAGGAGGTTTCGTGATTTCCCCATTTTGACTAAATTTATTGATTGCAAAAGCAGGATTTATCTATTCAGGTTCATCCGGATAACAGATATGCCCTTAAAAATGAAGGGCAATATGGAAAAACAGAAATGTGGTATGTAGTGGATGCCGGAAAAGAAGCGTTTCTTTATTATGGATTTAAAAAAGAAGTCAGCAAAGAAGAATTTGCAAGAAGGATCCAGGAGGACACACTTTTGGAAGTGCTCAATGCAGTACCAGTACAAAAAGGAGATGTTTTGTTCATAGAGTCGGGTACGATTCATGCAATCGGAAAGGATATTCTGATTGCGGAGATACAGCAGAATTCCAATGTCACTTATCGGGTTTACGATTACGGGAGAGTGGGAAAAGATGGGAAAAAGCGCGATTTGCATATAGAGAAGGCAATCGCTGTTACCAACCGAGTGCCTCTGATCAAAAGCAGGAGCAGTTATCCCCATGTGGCAGACTGCGATTATTTTACAGTAGACAAGTTGAATCTGGATGGCCGGATGATGTGCAGGGTGGAAGGCACTGTTTCAGAGGAATCTTTTGTCAGCATACTGATCCTTGACGGAGAGGGAGTTGTCTCATGTGGAAATAAAGTGTCTTATCAGAAAGGAGACAGTTTGTTTCTTCCTGCGGGAAGCGGAGCATATGTAATAGAAGGAAGCTGTGATGCGCTGATCACAACAATCCGTGCAAAGGCGGCACCGGTGCGGATCGGTATTGACATTGGTGGAACAGACACAAAAATCGGGCTTGTGGATGTGCACAACAAGCTGCTTGATTCTGTATGCATTCCGACAAAAGCAGAGCGTCCGGCAGATGAAGTAATCCGTACAGTGGCAGAAACCGCACTTTCTATTCTGGATAAGAACGGGATTGCCATGGAACAATGTGTTGGCGTTGGAATCGGTGTTCCCGGAACCGTAGACCGTAAGAAAGGAATCGTCCGCTATTCTAATAATATTCGTTGGGAAGACGTGCCGCTGGTAAAGGAGATGTCAACATATCTTCCGATTCCGGTGGAAATTGCAAATGATGCGGATTGTGCAGCGTTAGGGGAGACAATAGCAGGAGCAGGAAAAGAGTGCAGTGATGTGGTTATGATCACACTGGGAACTGGTGTTGGAGGCGGAGTAGTTCTGGATGGCGAGATTTATGAGGGCAGAGGAATCGGCGGAAGTGAACTGGGTCATATGGTGATTGTGGAAAATGGAGAACCTTGTACCTGTGGGCGGCGAGGATGCCTGGAGGCATATGCATCCGCAACTGCACTGAAAAGAGAGGCAAAACGCATCTCTAAAAAAGAGTTGACCCCATCAGAAATTTTTGCTCTGGCAAAGCAGGGAGATCCGGCCATGAAAGAAGTAGTAGAGACCTATATCCGCAGGCTTGGTCTTGGAATCGTAAATATTGTGAATATCTTTCGACCGCAGCTTGTGTTGCTGGGCGGAGGAATTTCCGGACAGGGAGAGTCTCTTCTTGTACCACTTCGCAGGATTTTAAGAGAAGAGTGTTTTGGCGGAGAAAGGGGAGATGTTCCGGAGATTGAAGAGGCTGTGCTTGGAAATAATGCGGGTATAATAGGTGCGGCAGGCTTGCTGTAGGATCATTTTTAAGGGAAAGATATTTTGACGGGAAATATGTGAATGAGCGATCCGGATAAAATAGGAGAAAAGTTATGAAAAGAAAAATAGTTACGAAATTGATGGCAATCGTTTTGGCGGGAGTGCTTTTAACGGGATCTGTAACTCCTGGTTTTCATATGTCGCGTGTACAGGCGGCGGAAGATTTGTTCAATACAAGGTATGATTTTAATTTTGAGGATGGAATAGAAGGTTGGTACTATGGAGAAGGTTGGGAATATCAATATAATGGAGCCAAGCCAACGCTAGAGTCAGATACAGAAAACGGACGCATGAAGATAGCGGTTGATTTCAGTCAGGATGCAGACAAGAACTGGAGCAATATAGCAGCATGTTGGAAGAGCGAAGAGGGGATCGATCTGTCTGGTGTAACACAAATTTCTATGGATATTTGGTATGAGACAGAAAAACTGACAGAAGGAGAATTGAAGCTGGCGTTTTATTCCAATTGTGGAATCGATGTGAACACAAGTCTTATCGATGTACAGGAAGAGGAAGGAACAGGATTGACAAAGGCGAGGGCAGTGTTTGGCTTTCCTGCAATTGGATCTGATGCGGTCACAGATCTTGCAGTCAAGATTGTAGGATGCAATACCGGATATTCTGGAGCAGTATGGATTGATAATATTCAATTTGAGGCAAAGGACAGTGAAACAGGAGATGAGAGCGAACAGCCGGATACAAGTGTCGATTCCACACTTGCAGCCAACAGTGGGAATCCGGTAAGTTCAAATGGGAGTGCATTGACAGTGGTTAAAAAGGATGGAACATCAGAATCAGGAGAATATGCTTCATCGGTTTCAATTACAGATCCATCTGCAACAGGAGAGACAGTGGCACTTTATCAGTATCTTCAGGCAATGGGAAAGACAGATAGCATCATCTATGGGCACCAGAATGATACATGGCATAAGGCCGGAAGTGCAGAACTTTCTAATTCAGACACTTATGATGTAACAGGTGCATATGCAGGAATTGTAGGTATGGATACGTTATCGGTTACAGGAAACGAATACAGTGCTGAAAAGTACAACAGTGAGATGGCGGGAAAACCGGGATTTGAGGCGGTAGATACACAGGGGCAATCAATAGAAGAAGCCAACGTGGAGGCTGCGGCTAAGCTTGCAAATTACAACATTGCCAATGGATCAGTCATTACACTGTCCTCTCATACACCAAACTTTTCTCTGGTAAAAGAAAATCCAAATTATGATCCGCAGACAGATCCTTCCTATGCAAAATATGATTTTTCTGTATATACGCCGAACACACTGACCGGAGATACAATGAACCAGATTCTTCCGGGAGGAAAATATAATGAAATATTTAATGCATATCTTGATATGATCGCTGATTTTGCGGGCCGTGTAGATGGACCGGTAATGTTTCGACCGTTTCATGAGGCAACGGGCAGCTGGTTCTGGTGGGGCGCTGCGTTTTGTGATGCAGAAACATATAAGAGCGTATATAAATATACAGTAGAATATCTCAGAGATAAAAAAGAGGTACACAATTTTCTTTATCTGTACGGACCGGGGAGTGAGGCGGTTTCAGAAGAAGAGTATGGAATCCGTTATCCCGGCGATGAATATGTGGATGTAATCGGGTTCGATATGTATGATATGGATCCCGTGGATGATAAAGAAGAGGTGTGGTTTGGAAATTTAAGGAAGCAGCTTGAAATAGTACAAAATTTTGCTGATGAACATGGAAAGCTTATGGCAGTGACAGAAACAGGACTTGCATGCAGCAGTGCGGATCCCGGACATAATCAGACAGTTCTTCACGAGACAGGAAACAAAAATCTTAATTGGTATAATATGGTGCTGGATGTAGTGTCAGAAAGTAATGCATCTTATTTTCTTCTTTGGGCAAATTTTGGAAAAAAGGACGGGTATTATACACCATATGTAGATTCCGTGAACAATGACGGAACACTGCATGGTCACGAAACACTCGATGGGTTTATAAGCTTTTTTAATGATAATCGTTCAATTTTTGCATCGGATCAGAAAAATATTCTTGCCAATATTAATGCACCTGAGGTTCAGTCACCGGCAAAAGGAGTATACGGTTATATCACGGCTCCTGTGGCGGGAAGTCGTATACTGGAGCCAACGCAGCTTACTGCACAGGTAAATGGCAGTTCAGAAAACTCGCAGATTGCGTTTGTATTAAAAGGAGAGACAGAGCAGACGATTACTGCAGAACTGAAAGATGGTACAGCAGTGGCTCAGTTGACAGCAGAAACATTAAAGAGCCTGGGTGAGTCGGCAGAAGGTACGCTTGAACTGACAGCAGACGGACAAGTGATCGCATCTATAGGTGTACTCTATAATATTGCGATACCAGAAGAAGATCCATATGAAATTGATGGATTTGAAAATTACTATGGTGTGGACAGTATGCTTACAAATTACTGGGCAGTGAATAAAGATACCGGATGCACCATTAATCTGGCTTTGACAGCAGAAAAAGGACAGGTATTTGACGGCAAGTATGCGATGAAGTTTGTATATAATGAGACATCGAACGGATGGGCGGGAGCTACGATTTCAAAGGAAGTTAACTGGTCTGACTGTGATGCACTTCAATTCTATACAATACCGGATGGAAAACATCAGAAAGTAGTTATCCAGCTGACGGCAAATGGTAAGGTATATGAAACATATTTGAACGAATATGAGGCTTATGCGGAAAATGATGGCACTGTTCCAATCAAAGTGACGATACCATTTACAGATTTTGTAGAGAGAGATACGCAGGGAAATCCGGCAGGAGGACTTGCACAGGATAAGACAAGCATTACATCCTTTGGACTGTGGGTAAATGCAATTCCCGGAACAGATGCAATCGGAGACGATGGTATGGTAACAGGAACGATCATTTATGATAAGATTACAGCAGTATCATCAGGCGTTACAGAGGCTATTTTTGAAAAAGCTGAATCAGGAGATTCGGAAGTGGAAAATCCGCAAACAGAGGATCCGGAAGCAAATAGTGATGAAAATGGAAGTCAGGAACAGAACAGTACGTCGGCTGCTGGTCAGGATAATGGGAAACATATAGACAAAACAAAACCGATTCAGACAGGAGATGATATCAATTATATTCCATATGCTGCGGCTTTGTTTGTGGCAGGAATTGCAGCTCTTGGAGCAGTGATATACAGAAAAAAGAAAAAACATGGATAAAAACTGAAAAATCCGGTCAAGAGAGCAGATTCACCTATGGCGCAGTGATATGCTCCTGACCGGGTCTTTTTTTGTTATACGCAATCTGTATTTTTACCTGCATGATTTGCATAAGCAGAACTTCCGGAAATAAAATGTTCCTTTTGAATCAAAAAAACCTCCGAATAGCCAAAGGTAATCCGCGTTTTTTGCATTCTATATAATAATTAATCCATATATCATCAGGGATTTTTGTTTATTTCAAAATAACAAGACTTGTTTTTATTTTAATTATAGAATAATATGGAATAAAAGATGGATATTAGAAAACTCTTATTTTTTATTTCAAGGAAGGAGTTCTATGAAAAAAATTATTACCGCTATTATTTTTTGGATTTTTATCAATCATAATAGGAGCTTCGATATTGAGTAAAGAAAATAAAGAAACATCCCCAAATAGAGACATATCACAAATGTCAGATGCTCATCTTTTATCAGATACAGGTACTTTGTTGGAATACCATTCTGATAAAAAAAGAAGCCATAGTACAAGTAGATGATACAAATAATCGATTTTTATACGATGAGGTTACTTTAATTCTCACAGGTCCTGCAGGTGAGTATAAAATTGATTCCTCAATGGTTGGTGAGAAAATCAAATTTTCTTATTTCCATAGTACACCAACGGATAAGCCGACATTAGAAATTTACTTAATTGACAAATTGGAAAAATAAATTGTATACCTATAAATGAGCAAATATCGAATTTTACACAAAACTGACTTTAAGTTTATTCAGGGGCAGATTGCCCCTGTTTTTTAAAATAACTCCATACTTCTCTCTAAAATCCCTCGCATATACGCAATGGCAATTCCATAATTCGTAATTGGAATGCCCTGTTCTCTGGCGCAATCTAATCGATACTGCATTTCTTTTTCTGTCAGCGTGCATCCGCCGCAGTGGATGATTACCTGATAAGGAGACAGATCTGACGGAAAATCCGTTCCGCTTGTAAATGTAAACTGCAAATCTTTCTGTGTAAACTGTTTTAGCATCCTGGGCAGTTTGACAGTTCCGATGTCTTCGCACTGCCGATGATGGGTGCAGCCTTCGCAGATCAGTACATGATCCCCGTCTTTTAATGTTTTCAGGGTCTGTGCACCATGGGCGGCAAGTTCTAAATTTCCTTTGTATCTGGCAAATAAAATCGAAAAAGAGGTCAACGGTACTTCTCTTGGCACGATTTTGGCGACGGTATCAAAGACCTGACTGTCTGTGATGACAAGAGCAGGTGATCTTCCAAGGTTTTTAAGCGTTTCTGAAAGCTCACTATCTCTCACTGCAATTGCGGTTGCTCCGTGATCGAGAATATCCCGGATGGTCTGCTGCTGGGGCAGGATCAGGCGGCCTTTCGGAGCAGCTTTGTCAATGGGAATGACCAGCACGACAAAGTCTCCGGGATGGATGAGATCTCCCACGATTTTTCGGGTTTTTGGTGTCTGTCCGAGCTGTTTTGCAAGCAGTTCTTTTAGTTCGTGGATGTGTGTTCCCGCGGCAGCGCTGACATACAGGATCTGCTCCCGGGAAATTTCATCCGGAAGAACAGGAGAAGCTATGGTAAGATCCATTTTATTGACAGCGATCACAAAAGGAATCTGTTTTTGGCGGATTTGCTGTAAGATCCGGGTATCTTCTTCAGTTATGCCAAGCTGCCCGTCAATGACAAGCAGCGCAATATCTGTGGTATTTAAAATCTGTTGTGTTTTTTCGATACGCAGGGTTCCGAGTTCTCCGGTATCATCCAGTCCCGGAGTATCGGTCAGAACAACAGGCCCCAGAGGAAGGAGCTCCATTGCTTTTTTGACCGGATCTGTGGTGGTTCCCTTAAAATCTGAAACAATGGATACCGGCTGTCCGGCGAGGGCATTGATCAGACTGGATTTTCCGGCATTTCTTTTTCCGAAGATCCCGATGTGGATACGTTCGGCAGAAGGGGTCTGGTTGAGTTTCATAAAGATGCTCCTTTCTGTTAGAAACGGAAATCCCGGCGATTGTTCTGTTCGATCAGGCGAAGATTCTCCAGAACCACAGCACGAGCTTTTTCATTTGGGACGTTTCCGACTTCTTTCGCAATGAGACGGTTTCCGATGGCTTTTGTCTCCGGTGAAGCATAGTCCATCAGGTATTCCTTGAGTGTCATCAGTGCATTTGGATGGCAGCAGTTCTGGATCTGACCGCTCTTGCAAAGAGACATGAAGCGGTCTCCGGTGCGGCCTTCCCGATAGCAGGCAGTACAAAAACTTGGAATGTAATCCATCTCCATCAGCCAGCGCACGACTTCATCCAGCGTCCTGGTATCACTGACGTCAAACTGTTCAGATTTTGCGTCATCCGGCTCCGGCTCGCAGTAACCGCCAACGCTGGTACGGGAGCCTCCGCTGATCTGGGAGACGCCAAGGTGCAGAACCCGTTCTCTGCATTTCTGACTTTCTCGGGTGGAGATGATCATACCGGTGTAAGGAACGGCAATGCGGATACATGCCACGATCTTTGCAAAGGTATCATCATCAATACCGTTGTCAAATTCATCGGCATTGATATCGTCCGCATGACGAAGCCTCGGTACGCTGATCGTGTGCGGACCAACGCCGAAAGCAGCTTCCAGATGCTCTGCGTGCATCAGAAGTCCTGCAAAATTCATAGCGGTATTTGTCCAGTCCGAATAAAACTCCGATTCCCACATCATCAACACCGCCTTCCATGGCGCGGTCCATTGCTTCGGTATGATAATTGTAGTCATGTTTCGGTCCGGTCGGATGGAGGGTCAGATAACTCTCCTTGTGATACGTCTCCTGAAACAGGATATAGGTGCCGATCCCGGCTTCTTTGAGCAGACGATAATTGTCACAGTGGTTGGCTGCGATATTGATGTTCACTCGTCGGATGGCGCCGTTTTTTGTGTTTGATGCTGTAAATGGTGTTGATGCTGTCCAGATAGTACTCCATCGTGTTGCGTACGGGATCTTCTCCGGCTTCCAGCGCCAGACGTTTATGCCCCATATCCTGCAGTGCAATGACTTCTTTGCGGATTTCCTCCTGGGTCAGCTGTTTTCTTGCGATATGTTTGTTTTTCAGATGATACGGGCAGTATGTACAGCCGTTTACGCAGTAGTTGGACAGATAGAGCGGTGCGAACATGACGATCCGGTTCCCGTAGAAATCCTTTTTTGATCTGCTCTGCCAGTTTGTAGATTTCCTGATTTTTTTCTTCCATCTGGCAGGCAAGAAGAACGGACGCTTCTCTGTGAGAAAGTCCTTTTCTCAGACGTGCTTTTTCCAGGATTGAATCAATGAGCGCTTCATTGGCTTTGTTCTCATCCGCATAGGCAAGCGTTTCTAAATCTCTTCGTGATTGATAAAATCATCCGCATGTTTGAATATACATCATACATAAGTCATTCCTCCAATTGTAAATAAAAAGAAGTGTTAGGGTGATGTTAAGAATCTCCCGGTCAGTGATTACCTGATAGCCGATGGACTGCATACGCTGCTCCAGCTCTGCACGGCATTCGGCTGCTTCTGCATCGGTACTGATCTTATTGTCATAGAGCAGATAATCGCCTCGTACCTGTTTTGGGGAGAGGTTTGGCATGACCACGTTGGCCCCGGATAAAATACCAAGTTCCCGTCGTTGGGGGCAATGGTTCCAAGGGCAGTGTTGCCGGGAGCAGTTACTTTTTGGAAGCATCAGGCGAATGAGTCCCAGAAGAAACAAGGTCAGCTCCAGAGTCCCCGCTTTTTGTGCAGCGAACGGTGTATCATGGTGCGGGATAAAAGGACCGATCCCCACCATTTGAGGATTTAATTCTTTGAGAAATAACAGATCTTCAGCCAGATGTTTACTTGTCTGACCGGGAGAGCCTACCATAAAGCCGGTTCCCACCTGATAGCCGATTTCTTTCAGGTCCCAGAGACATTGCTGTCTGTGGGATGCCAATAGACGCGGCGGATGCAGCTGTTGGTAGTGGTCTGCATTGTGGGTCTCATGGCGCAGAAGGAAACGGTCAGCGCCTGCATCAAAAAGCTGCTGATATTCTGCCTTAGTTGCTTCTCCGGTAGAAAGTGTGATGGCACAGTCCGGGTACATGGTGCGGATTGTGTGGACCAGGTCGGATAATCGATCCGTTGTATACCATGGATCTTCTCCGCCTTGCAGGACAAAGGTACGAAATCCAAGTTTGTACCCATCCGCACAGCAGGCGAGGATATCCTCTTTTGTCAGCCGATAGCGATGTGCATGTGTGTTGCCGCTGCGGATCCCGCAGTAATAACAATTATTTTTGCAGTAATTGGTAAATTCAATCAGTCCACGGATGTAGACCGTATGCCCGTAGAACCGGATCTGTGCACGGCGTGATTTTTCAAAGAGATATGCGGCAAGTTCCGGTGTGCGTCCGTTCAGCAGCTGTATCCATTGGGAAGCGCTGAGGGTATGTTCCTGTTCCAGTTGGTCGATCAGGGAGCAGAGATATGGATCCATCAGGTTGACTCCTTTCTGAAAAAATGTTTTTATATTTTTTTATTATAGCACAGTTTTAAACATAGAGGTTTATTGTTTCAGTCTGAAATATTGACAGGGGTGATACGGTGTGATAAGTTGGACACAGAAACAGCAGAAAGTGGTGATGAAATGTCGGAAGTGAGAAAACATTTTGTCGTTCATGGAAAGGTTCAGGGCGTAGGATTTCGTTATACTGCAAAATATCTTGCATTGTCTCTGGGACTGACCGGATGGGCGAGAAATGAATGGGACGGAACAGTGACCATGGAAGTACAGGGACGGGAAGCTCTGATCAATAAACTTCTGGTGGGATTGAATCAGAATCAGTTTATTTCCATCGAATGGATCGATACAAAGGAGATACCGTTGGAGGAAGAAAAAGCGTTTACCGTAAAATGAAGGAAAGAAGAACTTGGACAATAGCATAGAAAGGACAGGGAGAAGCAGGATGAAATTAGGATTTATCGGAACAGGAAATATGGCAGGCGCCATTATGGGGGGCATTATTAAAAACGGGGTATTAAAACCGGAAGAGATCATCGGTTCGGATATTTTGGAAGCAGGGAGAGAAAAGGTACATTCTCTTTATGGAATCTGTGTGACAGATGACAACAAGGAGGCGGCAAAGGCAGAGATCGTGGTTCTTTCTGTAAAACCTCAGTATTATGAACAGACGATCGCACAGATCAGAGATGAGATCACGGATGAGCAGGTAATTGTCACCCTTGCTCCGGGAAAAACTCTGGAATGGCTGCAGGGGCAGTTTGGAAAAGATGTCAAGATCGTGCGCACCATGCCGAATACACCGGCAATGGTCGGTGCAGGGATGACGGCAGCGTGTGCAAATGCTCTGGTTACAAAAGAAGAGTTGGAAAAAGTGCTGACAATCCTGCGCTCTTTCGGAGAGGTAGAAGTCGTATCAGAGCATCTGATCGATGCAGTTGTGTCTGCAAGCGGAAGTTCTCCGGCATATGTATTTATGATGATCGAAGCAATGGCAGATGCGGCAGTGGCAGATGGAATGCCAAGACCTCAGGCTTATAAGTTTGCCGCTCAGGCAGTGATGGGAAGCGCCAAGATGGTCCTGGAGACCGGAAAACATCCGGGTGAACTCAAAGACATGGTATGTTCTCCTGCGGGAACAACGATCGAAGCAGTGCAGGTACTGGAAGAGCGCGGTTTTCGAAGTGCCATTATCGAGGCAATGCGTGTGTGTGCGGAAAAATCCAGAAATATGTAGAGTAAAGTGACAGGCATGAGGGGGAAACGGCGATGGAGATTCATGGAATTCAGAAAATGACACTGTTAGATTATCCGGAAAAAGTGGCGTGTACGATTTTTACGGCGAGATGTAATTTCCGCTGTCCGTTCTGTCATAATGCTTCTCTGGTGACACATGTAGATGCGGCGGCAGCAATTTCCGAGGAGGAAGTGTTTTCATTCCTTGCGAAACGGCAGGGGATTCTGGATGGTGTGTGCATTACCGGAGGCGAGCCTCTGCTTCAGCCGGATATCGAAGAGTTTATCCGGAAAGTGAAAGAGCTCGGTTATCAGGTCAAGCTGGATACCAACGGCAGCAATGTATTGCGTCTGAGACGGCTGGTGGAACAGGGGCTTGTGGACTATGTAGCAATGGATATCAAAAATGCTCCGGATAAGTATGGTATGACTATTGGAATTGAAGAATATGATATGTCCAATATTTTTCAGAGTGTGGATTTTCTGATGTCTGGGGATGTTCCCTATGAATTTCGCACCACGGTTGTGCGGCAGTTCCATAAAAGGGAAGATTTTGCTGCTATCGGGCGATGGATCAAGGGGGCAAAACAATATTATCTGCAGAGCTTTGTAGATTCCGGAGATTTGATCTGCCCCGGAATGAAGGGGTATACAAAAGAGATTATGGAACAGGCGCTGGAAATTGTGAAGAGGAACATTCCAAATGCGAAGTTAAGGGGTGTGTGAATACAAAAGACATTGTAAATATGATTGGTACAATGGATATTAGCGGAAACGGGAGAAAAAGTTTAGTGAAAACAAAAAAATATAGATTTTTTTCTATTAATTATAGTTGCTGTGTTTTTAGTAACCTTGTATAGGGAATATGATACTTCCGAACTTCAGACATTACTTACCTGTTCAAATACAAGACGCATGCAAACGAAAGTTGTTGAGAATAAAGAATATTCTCAATATCTCACAAATTATGCTCCAACAGAATTGGGAATTGCCCCGGAACAATTAATTTACTTAGAGCCTGCACTTGCTGGGTTACCAACTTATAGTCTACACGGGAAAAATGTGGCAAAAGAAGATGCAATTTCAGATGTTAAATTCCTTTTTCAAGTTTTAAAACACTCTTATGCGGGATATTTGTATTTTGGTGATTTTGAAAAATGGGAAAATGTGAGAAATAATATGATAAATCAAATCAATGCATATCCCGATGAATTGCCAGTTTTCACATTACAGCAGATACTAATGAGCAATTTGCAATTTATACAAGATGGTCATTTTTTGATTAATGGCTCATCTATAATAGAGCGTGATATTTATTATTATAACGAAGCATTTAAAATTCAGGAAGATTCGAAGGGGTTTTATCTGTATTTAAATAGGCATAAATGGTATATAGAATCTGTGCAAGATGATAAAGATGTGAAACAATACGTAAAGTCATCATTGGATCAATCAGGTCATATGTGTAAATACATAGGAATATTGTCTGGAACACCATATACTGCAGTGACTTTAAAACTAAATTCTGGAGTGGAGTTCAAAGAAATTAGAGTTGAATTAAAGGCAAGTCAGGGGAAAGTATATAGTCAAAAGAAATCTTCTAAGGGCTACAATTACAGAAAAATAAACAATATACCTGTTTTTACAATGAATTCTTTCATAGGTACTGATAATCTTGAAACTTATAAAAAGGCTGCCAGACAGGCAAAGAATGAAGAATTTATAATTTTAGATTTGAGAGGAAATTCCGGTGGGCAGACAGTCATCCCAACAACATGGTTTGAAAATTTTACGGGGCAGATTGCCAAAACAAATAGCGTGACCATACGATTGGCGAGTTTGATCAATAATTATGTAACAAAATCAGCGCTTGAAATGGTTGATTATGAAAGCCTTACGCCTCATTTTAAGGATTTGTATAAATCAGAATATGATCTTAGCAGCCGTTCAGAAAATAAATGGTATGTTACGACTGAAAATAAAGTCGTTCTTCCTAATGATACGAAGATCTTTGTATTGATTGACAAAAATGTAGCGTCTTCTGCAGAAGCATTTGTTGAGGAATTAGATACGCTGAAAAATGTTGTTTTTTGTTGGAACGAATACATCAGGGGTTGTGTTTTCAAACAAAGCATACGTTGTACACTGCCGTATTCTCAATTAGCAGTTACTTATGGAGATGCGATATCTTTTGGCGGCATTACAGAGGGAAAGGGATTTGAACCAGATATATGGATCGGTGGCAATGATGTTTTGGAACGAGTGGTAGATTTTATTGAAAGAAATGAAGGAACATGAAAATATCTGGTATAATACAGGAATGTGCAGAGAAGAAAGATTGCAACTCATACGTGGAAATATCGGAGAAAAAATGTTAGAAAGCCTGAAAATTCAAGAAAATAGACGGTTTCATGG
>ENA-OQBV01000230-OQBV01000230.1-human-gut-metagenome-genome-assembly--contig:-NODE-230-length-33782-cov-3.512435_pt1 | contig 33782 bp, 40 predicted proteins | sample MGYA00242750_ERZ504559 | MGnify/ENA primary metagenome ERZ504559 (study PRJEB26092, sample SAMD00036230) | human gut metagenome | host: Homo sapiens | study: EMG produced TPA metagenomics assembly of... | reverse complement strand
TATTTATTTTTTCCCTTTGGGTTGTCCAATCGTATCTGGAATCCTGCCAGATATCCGTCTACTGTATAAACAGGACAAAGATACCCGCTGTTTCCTTCATAGAAATTCAGATCCCAGTCTCCTTTCCGATTGATATAAAATCCGGGAACACCTTCCAAGCGTAATCCCTGCTTTATCAGCCTCCTGGCAATCTGTTGAGATTCCTCCTTACTGGTACTTTTATATCCTTTTTCTTCCATGCGCCGGATAATCTCTGCATCCACCCCTCTTCTTTCCAAATCTTTGCGGTGATATTCCTTCAGTTTCAGATAAGAGAGCATTTTTTTATAAACATGATGCCGTTGTTCTGCATCCACAGGTTCTGCCATGCGTTCCTTCTGCTTCCTTGCCTGTTTTTTTATCCCCTGGCTTTCTTCCTGCATTGCTTCCCTTGTCTTTTTCTTTCTGCCGGGTTCTTCCTGCTTTCTTCTATAAATTTCCCGATATGCCTTTTTATACCGGTCCTTTCCCGTCAGATGACAAAGTTCTGCATAAAGTGTCAGCATATTATGACCAGTTCCACAATCAAAGCAATGGAAAACATTAATGATTTTCCCTTCTGCACAGACACAGATGCTTGCCTTCCCCCTTGCATCTCCACAAAATGGACAGACAACATTGGCTGCATTCTGGACATCCTTTACCTGATATCCATTTTTGCAGTTTTCCAAAAATTCCATATCCAGCATGTTTGCGACATCAAAAATAGTGAATGGGGCAACTGGATAAGAATCTGTACGCTTTCTTTTTTTCATATCCTTTTTACCTTTCTGGAAATATCCCCTTACAAAAGTCGGAAAAGGCATGGCCAGCACACCTCTTCCTAATAGTTAATCTTTTAAGCAGCTTTCTGTTCACAGTCTTCCAGTAAAAGCTGAGCTGCTTCTTTCATTTTAAAATCAGAACCTCTGTATTCGTTTGCAAACCATTGTAACTGCCGATATCCCGCTTCTGTCCCAAGCATTTCACCAAATGACTTTCCTTCAAACAACGCATACGGACAGATTACCTTTTTTGCCTCTTCTACTGTCAGAGGTTTCTTCTCCGCTTCACTTTCCATATCTCTTTGTAACTGCAAGAAAAAGTCTTCTTCATCTATTTCTTCAAAGGGAACTTCTTCTTTCGCCTCTTCAAAATCTTCTGATGGAGCAGAAACGGAAGATTTCTCTTTCATTTCCTTTTCTTCCGTAATCTCCTGAGCTGTATCTGCTGCTTTTGTTTCACTGCTTTCTGTCTCTTGAACTTCTGCTTCCTTTGTCTGTTGTGCTGAAAAATCCAAAAGGTTCATCTGTCCAAAACCGTCCTCTTCCTTTTTCTTATGAGATTGCAAGCCCCGACTCCTTCGGCCCTTTCTTCCCCTCTTTTGATTTTTCTTCCAGATTGTTTTCGTTTGGTTCCCTCTCCGGTTTTTCGTCTTTTAAATCTTCTATGGAAGAAGAATCTAAAATGCCTTTTCCCTCGTTTGTCAATGAATCTGGCTGAGTTTCCTCTAACAGTACTTCCTGTTCTGCTGTTTCCTGATGATGAACTACTTCTGCTGCTTCTGAAGATTGTTTTTCCAACCTCTTTGTTTCTTGCACTTTCATATCTTCCGCTGTTTCTGTCTCTTCACTTTCTTCTAAAAAAGCTGCAGGATCCGGGAAAAAATCTGCCTGTATTATGGTATCTTTGTTTCTTTTCTTATCTTCCTGCAGCGGTTGCGCTAAAGGACTGTCTGCAATTACATCAGCAGCCTTTTTTTCCGGTTTCTGTGGCTTTACCGGCACTTCGGATTTTTTATATTCCCCCCTTTCCTTTGATTTATCAGGTCCATTTGGTGTCCCCTTCATATCCGGATCTTCCGTTTCCTGTTTCATACGGAATTTATACAGGAAGAAGTATTTAAACCCATACGTCCATGCTGCTCCTTTCGCCTTTGCAGGAGAGTCCAGATGGTCTCCCACCAGCTGAATACTTACTCGCTCTTTTTCCTCCAAACAGTCCGCATTGACAATAAAAAATGTAAGTTTTGCTGTATAAATCCAGCTGCCATCTACTTTACTGTAAGCGGCATCTGTCTCTTCTAATTCCTGCAAACAGATGTGGTGCTTCGTAAACGCCGGATTTAAAAGTTCAAAAATATCATCAATCTTTACAAAATCATAATCCACTTCGTCTGAATAATGCTTCTTTAACAGCTTTGGCATTTCGTTTGAAATTGCAATTAGTTTTTGCTGTAAATTCATTGTTTCTCTGCTTTCCATCCCATGTCCTCCTGTTCTTTCAATTAAGCAGCCTGTTTCTGTTCTGCCATGACATTGTAATACCAGATATCCCTTGCTCCTACCTGATAGATTTCTTCTACGTCCCATACCTTATTTGCCCCGTACTTTTCTCTCAGACGTTTCTTTTCTTGTCCAGATACCTGACTGAGTGGGTACTTTCCGGTTGTGTTTTTTAATACCTCTGCATCGATGTGGAAATATTCAAAAACACCTTGTCTCCCTCTTACAACTACAATTACGGTATGATGCACCTGCTCCAACGATTTTCTCAGGGCTCTGATTTTTTCAATCCTCTCCGGTTGTTTCTTCATCAAAAACTTTGCTTTGTTGTTTACTTCTGTTTCAAAAATCTGACGCATGACTTCCCTGTTCTGCAGTTCTTTTGCCCAGTATCTTCCAAACCTGCGGATGACAGCCTTTCGGTTTCTTAAATAGCAAAAGTACAGCCAATTGTCAAATACATACGTTTCTCCATCGAAAGCAAAGTCCTGTTGTGGGAGTAATCGGTCTGTTACAGAATTTTTTTCAAAAATCACATCTCCTGCTGTCTTTTCAATCAATTCCCGATATTTCCATGCGACTGCTGCTCTTTCAACTGCGGTGATCACAATATCCTTTTTTCCTTTCTCCAGTTTCTTTTGGGCATATTCCTGAACCTTCTGTTCCAGGCAGCGCATACATCCACGCTGGAACCGGAAATTTTTTCCTTCCGGAATATTTAACAAAGCACGCAAGGCGTAGGATACATCTGTAAATTCAAACGTCTTTTGGTTGAAAATCCCGACAAATTCCATCCCCTGATATAAATGACTGGCTCTGTTTTCAAGGTTTGTTCCCATATACACAAAGGTAAATTCTCTGTTGAAAGTCTTGGTAAACACATTCTCCCATGTCAAAAGGGCTGGATTGTTCTTTTTCCTAAGCCACTTAAAAAAACGTTTTGCAAATGCATTTCCTTTCGTCCATTCTGGTACATTTCTCATATTCTTTTTCTCCTTTTCTTTTCATTTTTATGCAAATGGAAGACAGTATGAAGATGCCCAATACCGTATTCTTTCCATTGCCTGTTCTTTCCCACATGCTACCCACAGCCATTCCAATAAAAATTCTGTAAGTACCTGCTGTTTCTCTTTCTTCATAGTTACAAGTTCCAGCCAAAATGCTTTCATAAACTGATCTTTATCGGAATCTGTTAGCTGTCTTAAAATTGCTTCCAGCTTTTTTTCTGGTTCTCCTTCTATCTTCCGGATTCTGAAAATATTCTTTCTGCTGCATGTTGGAAGTATCACAGGACAGGAGAATGCTTCTCTTGCCATATCTACTGCCCAAAGTTCTTCCTCTTCCCATGGTGTAAACAGTGACAATCTGTAAACCCAGTGTGTGACCAGATACGTCATATTTCTGCGGACTGTCCCACGCTTTTGTAAAGCGGAAAAGATTCCTTGTATTCCCGTCTTTCCTTTTCCTGTGTTCTTTGCAGAGATCTCTTCTGCAATGGAAACCAGCATATTTGCGTAATAAATTCCCAGTTCTTTCTTTCCTTTTTTGTATTCCATATTCTTTTCTCTCCTATATATACGGTAACCCAAATTTAATTTTTCTGATCTTCCCCTAATAAACAAGATCCCCGGGAATGTCATATTCTCTCCACTTCATACTCGTGCATTTGGCAACTTTTTCTTCCAGCTCCACCATAGTTCTGCCGGATATTCCCTTGCTCTGTGCCAGGAAAAGAATTTCCCCAATCCCACAATACACTTCGTATGCGGTGCAGGGTGCATCACCAAAGGTTGCTTTAAAGCGGTCTACGATCTCTGCAACATTCTTTTTTCCAAACCCTTGTTTTGTCATAATTCCAATCATGGTATTGACTGGATACTCAATGGAAATAGCACACAGTTTTTCCACCGTCCCTTTCAATGCATTTTTATAGCATTCAAAAGTTGAAAGCAGATTTTCCGTAAACTGTTGAAATTCCACAGAATTATTGTGCCGCATCCGCATATCCGTTCCTAATGCAATCTTTCGTTGTCCCTCCATCAGGCTGTAAAAAATATTGGCACCTGATGCTGCCACATCGGAAGATGTGATGCGTATGGTAGCTGTAAGTTTCTCTTTTACCTGCTTTCCATACTTTTCCATGATTTCCCCATACACTTCTTCCAGCCGATGATCTTCAATCTGCCAGATTGCCGATACCATAGTCTGGTCCGCATACCCTTCTAAAAAGGTACTCTTTTTATACTCTCCACGTATGTAAACACTGGCAAGCATAAAAACCTCCGGTAAGGGATATACCTGATACCCGTTTTTTTCTGCTGAATGCACTGCCCGAACCTTTCCTTCTGAAACACGGAGCAATGCTTTCCCTTTTGCGACTTTCAAACACTGATTCAGGATTTCCGCAAGTACCGCAGGCTCTACACTGGACAATGCCGCACCGCTGATTCTGGCCCTGCTTTCTAAAGTCGGGATTGCAGAACTCCCCAGTTGGTATGCTTCTGTCTGATTGGTTTTCAATAAAAGACGGGAATGGTTCTTTGTATCTCGTAATACTTCCATACAGATACGCTCTTCTTTACTCTCAGGCTTTTCCAGTATCTGTCCTGCTTCGTATACTCGTAATTCTTTACTTGGAACCTCAAACCATGTTGCCCGTTTTTCAACCTCTTCCAGATATTGATGCAATTCCACTTCTTTTAAAAATGATTTTGAGAAGTTATCTGCATACCATGTTCCCGTAGGTGTATTATGCAGCTTTAAACAAATCTTCCATCCACCTTCTACAGCACGAAACAGATAACCTTCCTGTTTCATTTTCTCCATCTCTTCCTTACTTGGCAGACTCCCTTCCCATAGAATACTTGTCTGCATAGGTTCGCCTCCTTCCATTTGGCAGATATACAAAAACTTTCCTTTCCTGTAGGAAGTACAGCCGGTAATCTTCCAGACAAAGAAATATATCAAGGCCTGTTTGTTCCTTGACTTCTTGCAATTGGTCTATTTCTTTCTCATGGTTCGAAATCTTCCTAGGGAAAAGATAAATTTCTCCTTTTTGCTCCACCCTTTTCCCCACAGGTAAAAAATGCAATCCCTGATAGAGCATGCACTTTTTTCGATTTGAAACCTCTCCTTTTTTCTGACTGAGAATCGTGATGATACACTTTTTTAGATACTCTTGTATCGTTACCCCTGTTAATACTTCGAAACAGGTTTCCACTGACTCACGGTCTTTACTGCCCTGATAAGTTTTTAAAAGGTCAGTTACAATTCCGGTAATTTCAAAATCGGCGCCCTCTAAAATATCTGCAAGTACCGTGTCAGCATCCCGAACGGCAGACTCATCTTCCATCTGCTTTTCTAAAAAAGTGAGCGTTTCAAACAGTTTTCTGGGTTTTTCGCTGTTCGCTAGCTTCTGTACATATTTCCTTTGGCACATTCTTTTCTCCTTCCTTTCCGATTTTTTTGCATGTTTTCCTCCTTTCACGCACAAAAAAAGACACAAAAAAGAGCCATTGTCTTTTTGTGTCTGTCTATCTATGCGTTTAAAACGGTTGTTAAAAGTTCTCTTCCGGAAACATAGCCGGAACTAAATTTGACTTATGGAAAGCAATATGCTGTTTCCATATAAAATAAAGTCACTTAAAGATTAACACAATATATAGTACATGTCAATCTTTCTATCCATGTATTTAGTAGCAAATACGGTTTTTTCACAATTCCACACATATTTACCAGAATTTTTTAGCCGGGGACAGAAGCATTTTTATCTGCCCCCTTCCAGTCGTTTATTCTTCTTCCGATGTTTCTTCTGAGATTGGAACAACACACTTTGCAATGCTTCGTCCCTTTTCATCTTCTTCAACCATAAAGGATACTTCCATATTGTTCCTCAAGGTTTTAAATCCTTCCGACTGGATCTCACTGTAATGTACAAAGTAATCAATGCCATCTGCATCCACAAGAAAGCCATATCCTCTCTTTGCACTAAACCATTTTACAGTTCCTTTCATTTCTTTTCCTGCCATAGTCATCTCTCCTTTTTATTATTATTTCGTGCATGTCGGCACGAACGGAAGAGTGTGGGTTCGAACCACACTTTTTTCACCGTTCTTCCTGTGGGATTTCTTCTGCCCCGTAAAACCCCCCATACATAAGTTCCCCTATTTTTGCAGCTTTTCCCTCCACCCGTTCCACTTTTCCAAAATAGAACCGGTATGTTTTTCCAACCATGAGGTTTTTTTCTTTTTGCATCCGAATGCGGATCCGGCTTCCGTCTTTATCCTGTACAACTATCTGATACATTCTGCCCGGATAATGCTTTCCCTTGACTGCAAGAACCTGTGCTTCCATAATCTCATATTCTCCTGTTTTCCCAATCTTCAGAAACTTGAAAATCTGATAAAACGAAAACACTGCCAATATCCAGGTAAGTATCAAAAAACTCGCTTCCTCAAATTGCACCCCCATATATGTACCGATTACAGCAATAAAAAAAGACAAAAGCCCTGCTTTCAGCATTTTATCTTTAAATAAGAATAGGGATTTCTTCTGTTCCATCTAAATTTTTGATCATATATTGTGTCATGCTTTCCCACTGCTTCCTCCACCTTTTTTTCATGTCCATCTCCATTTCTCTTTCTTACCTTTGGAACTACAAAAGCAGACACAGAACTGCTTTTGGTATAAGATAAAAAGAAAGCCGGCAAATGCCGGCCCGACCCAATGTTTCTTTGCTTTCTGTTCCATACAGTCTGTTTTTTTGTCCAATAATCCGTACTTTTCCAGGAACCAGCCACCGCAGCTTTAGATAGAATTTTCGGAACGCTTCTTTGTCATACCCAAAAGAGCGCACCTGAAAAACAAGTGTTTTCCTTTCCTTCTTATCAAGCAGGATAAAAACTCGTCTGTTCTGTCTCTTTCATTTTTCGGATTACAATATAAAATTCCGGGATCCCCCTGCGGCTTCCCTCTACGATTTTTTCCATTTCTCTGTAAAAAAATCCGGCAGACTTCATAATGCTCATTTTTGTATGGCTGACGAATTACCAGACAATCCTCTTCTAATTTCATATAACAGCCTTTCGTCTGCATAATCCTTCCATTTGCTTTCAGTGCTTCTTTTACCAAATAGAATCCCCAACTTGCTAAAATCAGGAATACACAGATACTCTCCCAAAAGCAATGGTTAAAAAGCAGGAAAAATCCCAGAAGTCCGGAAATTCCAAAACAGCTTCCCGCCCTTATCAGACATTTCTCTTTATAATCCAGAAGCCGATACATATCGTGTTCCGTGGCTTTCATTATCATGCGCTTTTGTTTCTCCTTTCGGCTTTCCTTTTTGTTTCTTTTTTTCCATCTCTTTTCTCTCTTCTAACAATTCATTGGCTAAGCGTATGGTTTCCCTACAACGATAAGTACTAAACATGGCAACATGTGTCTCCTTTTCCGGAAGTGCCAGTTTTCCACTCAGCCAATGATATGTACTGTTTTTTGTCATATATCCCTGTGTCCAAATTTCTCTTAATGCACGATGTGTCTGTATCCGAAGGTTTCGAAGTTCCCCATCCGCCATAATTCCAAGCGGTCTGTGGTTTTTCTGGTTCGCTGAAACATAAGCATTGCAGTCCGGATAACCACTACACACATAAAACATTGTTTCCGGGGTGAAAATTCTCTTTTCTCCATATAGATAGGAAGCTGGTCTTAAAACTGCCTTTTTCCCACAATATGGGCAGATTACCTCTGGAAGTTGCTTTCTATTTTTCTTTTTCTCATCGAATTTACCCCTTTCTGCTTTAGTCTATATCATGCATTATAAAAAATTTGGCTTTCACGGTTCATAGGTTTTCCAAACTTTTTTTTATTTTTAAGAATATTTTTTAATCAGCCTGTAATGATCCCTCTGCCACCTCAGAAGTTTCATTGATTCGTGTTACAACAAAACCAATTTTATCTCGTTTTCCTGGAAGGGAAGCCATGTTGCACTCATGGGAAATAGCATTTACTCCAAGATCTAAACGGATAAAGTACGTTCCCTTATAAACATCAACCACGATACCGGAATATTTTCCCTGGCGGTGGCATTTCTTTAAGTTGTCCTTATTGGTATTTTCCGTTGCTCCCTTCGCATCTACGGCTACTGTCATATTCTCAGCATCAGGCATTTCTATTTTGTTAACGCAGACCAGCACTAAATCTCCCACCTGAAAATTTTTCTGTTGCATCTGGCATCCATTCCCATGCCATGTCTCTTGCACGCACAGAGCACTCTACACCAAACACTTCCAGACGGACTGCCTTTGGTGCTACAGCAATGACTCTGGCCTCCACAATCCTTCCAGGATAAACCATTGGCTGCTCCTCTTCATTTTCTGTAAAATAGAAAATCTGTCGTTTCCGCAGCATCGCATCTTTTCGGGATGCCACTACGCTTCTGGAAGCCTCATCTAAATCTTTGATAATAAAATCAATATCTGCCCCAAGCATATTATTAGCAATCCTTACCTGGCGGTTCAATGTATCCGCATTTTCCCTTCCGTCTCCTTTTAAGTTAATCATCATTTCAGACATAGGGATTAAAATCCGGTAACCATTAAAATAAGTGACTGCTACTGTCCAGCCGCTTTCCAGTTTCTCAATACCACTTAACGGACCAGTCAGGATTTTCCGGGTTCGCTGGGCATTTAACAACTGATGCCATTTTGCCTCTTCTTTTTCCTGTGTACTTTCAATCGAAGCATCGACTTCAATCGTCAGGATTGAATTTTGTGTTACTGCTCTTGGAATTTCATTTTTTACTTCTTCTGTGATTGTTGTTTTCGTTTCTGCCATATACAGCCTCCTTTTCTTCATCAAAAAAGGCACAAAAAAACAGCCCTTTGGCTGCTTTCTGTGCCTGATTATTTACACTATCATCATAAAACATTCCGTTTTGCCTGTCAATTCCGATTGTGTTGCAATGTTATCGCAATTTCTTATTTTTGCAATCGCTTTTCAATTTTTCAACTTTTTTAAACCTTCTTCCCACCGGATACGGGAAAAATACCAGATTTTCCCCTGGATTCTCCGGCAGATTTGATTCTCCTCCAAATACTGGAAACTGCTCTGCTCTGGATTGTCTTTATCCCAGTTTGTCTTTTCATAGAATTCTTCCGGTGTATCATAAATCTCCACACACTGTTTTGCCAAGTCAGCCTTTTCTACTTCTGTTTCCCTGACGTAGATCCCAAATTCTCTTAAGAGCAATTTTAAAAAAGTATATTTTACCAGTGCATTTTTCTCCATATTCATACAGCCTTAATCTCCACCTCCATCTGTACTTTTCTGAAACAAATCTTCTACTTTGTATACAGTTGTCTGCTTTTCATTTTTCCTTACAGACTTTTTCGGCGGTTCCCCTTGTAATGTCAGAGGTTCCGATTCCTGTTCTTCCCTGCTTTCTTCTGCCTGTTTTCTTTCAAAACGCTCAACCTCTTCCCTCTCCTGCTCCAATATCTGAAACTGATTTTTTTCTGCTTCCATTTCCCGATACCATTTCGGAATATGTTCATTTGTTTTTTCCAACTTCAGATGTTTTGCATCTGGATGTTCCGTATAATCCATTTTCCGAAGTTTTAGCACTTTCTGTCCCCGGATAATCAAAAGCATCTGATCAATGGGAAAACGTAATACTTCATCAGGAAGCAGCAGCATTCTTTTTCCTACGGAAGAAGTCTCTGCGTATTCCGGCACATAATCTGTCATGCGTATAGTATAATAGCTTTTTCGCATAGATGCAACGGAAACCGTAATCTCTCCAGAACGGGAACTGTAATAAGTAGCAGTTGTCATATCATTGCACCCTAAAAATAAAGACATATCACAACCGCCAAGTATTTCTTCCCATTGTCCTTCCGGATATCGGTTCATCATCTGGGGGATATTCTGAAAGATAATACTCATGCCGATTCCCCTGCTTCGTGCGGTTGCCAATTTCTTTTTAAAATCCGGAATCACTCCGATGTTCGGAAATTCATCTAAGATAAAGCACATGGGAACCGGAAGTTTCCGATCTTCCATTCGATCTGCCAGTCTCACCAATTTGATGCTAAGAAATGAGGTAAACAGTGTTGCCAAAACATCATATGTAGAATCCTGATCTGATGTAATGCAAAAATAAGCACACTTTTGTTTTCCCGGAAGTGTCAGGTCAAAATCCCCATGACTGGTTATCTGCTGTACCAGTTTATTCTGCATAATCTGCAAACGGGTTCCAAGTCCCAATACCGCATTTCCTTTTACTTTTTCTGCCTTTGAAAAAAGCTGATATGGTCCTCTTGCCGGATGTGTTGTCGGCAGACGTTCAAAGATAGCATCTAGCATTTCTACCGATTTATTCAGCAGCAGTTTATATGCTTCTGGAAATGTTTTTTTCCCCACTGGATATTCTTCATATACATACAGGCACAGCGCTTTCAAGCAAATCCATTTCTACGTTATCATAAAAATGGTCAAATTTATCAGTTGTGTTCCGGATCACGACATCAACAAACACATCTATCAGGCTTCCATCATCAATTTCCGCAAGACAGTCCCAGGCATCACTGTTTACAAGGTCTATCAGATTTTAACTGTTTTTACAATATATCCCTCTTCCCGCAAATATCCTGCTAAATCTTCATACAACTCTGATTTTGGATCGGTAAGATACATGGACTCTCCACGACGCACGCACTGCAATGCCATATTTCTTGCAAATGCTCTTGATTTCATACTTCCCTGGCTGCCACAGACTGCTAGATTCCTATTCAGTCTGGAATCTATCGGAAGGCTTACGTATTCTCCATTTTCTAAATCCTTTCCAAAAATAATCCCCAGAACGTCTTGTAAGTTCTGGTCTGCGTTTAAAATTTCTTTTTGTTCCTCCGGCTTCATATATCCGGCTGTACCATAGGTTCCCCTTACCGAATAATCAAAGTTCCGTTCATCTGTTTCTGAAATATCCTTTTCCTTTCCTCTCCAGATAATGAGCATACCCAAAAGCAGCATACATAAAAATGCTACTACGGAACTTTGAAGTCCTGTTGCTGTTGTAAAGCCTCTCCAAATGCATACAAACGGGTTTAGTACTACAACTGAATGAGACAACCTTTCTAAAAAACCTCCAAAATAGACAGTTAATGTGGCAAGCAGAACACCAAAACCGATTTTCTTGCATCTGTCTCCCTGTTCTTTTTTCTCTTTCGTTCTATTCCTCCTCTCCTTTTTCTAATACACCGTATGATCTGTGGTAGTTATAGAGACTGCTATAGTAACTGGAAATCGTATTTACAGAATTATAGAGAGCAGTGATCAACATAGCCCGCATATTCGTAACTTTTGTTGTGTTTTTCTCCATACAATTTAAAACAAACTGTATATGCTCCATTCCGATTTTTTGAAATTGTGCTTTTACAATCTCAGCTGGCTTGTCTTCCCGATTTACCCGAATCGTTTTTGCAGAACAGGTTTTCACATCTACCAGGATACCTACCAATTCATCAATCTGCATATTATAGGGATTATCATGTTTTAAAGCCCCATAAGAAATCTGTTCCCTGACTTCCTTTTCGATTTGAAACAAAGAGGAACTCTCTGTACTGAATTTTCTGTTTGTATTCTCTGTATTTGTCTCACCGATATAGGATACCTCTCTCTCCCAAAATGGAGACTCCATTCCCCCGGTATCCGTGATACCTGTCTCCTTTTTCAGGGAGGGGTATCCCCCATTTAAGTGATACCCCTGCTCGTGATCAGGATAGGTAAGGGCTTCCAATATGTCCACGTTCAAATCTAAAAACAATACATTTGGCACTTGCTGCCCATTTACATGAAGTGTCCGAAAAACACGTCTGATCACTTTCATTTTTTCCAGTTCTACTACCGCATTTGTTGCATCTCTTTTCGTAATCCCAAACTGGTCTGCAATCTGCTGATAACTTCGCTGCAAAAGATCTGCATGGAATTTCTTTTTCAATCCTACAAGTTCTCCTGTCATTTCATCACGCACTTCTGTCGGACGGTACCAATATACAATATCCGCCAAAATGATGATTGCATTTAAGTTGGGCTTTCCTGTTGATTTTCGAATGGTTTTATACCAAGTAACCGGTATGATATTTCCTGAAATATGTAGGCGGCTCATTCTATCCACAGTCACACTTCCAGTCCGAAATTGATCCTGCATGGTCTCCGTCACCTCCTATAGTGCTTCCATAGAAACCATACCTGCCTACGCCTCCATAGCCAACAGATACTGCTTTACCTTTTCACAATCCAGTACCATTATCTCCACCCCCTCTCCATAATAATCTTTTAGCAGTTCCTGTTGATAATCAAAGCATACTGCCATACCCCTTCCGCGTCTTTCCATATCCTGTTTGACCATTTGAAGTTTTCTCAGTTCCAGTTCATATACAAAATAAACAGGAATTCCCTTTTTCAGCCCCGCATAAATCGGGAACTCGTTTCTTTCCACTTCGTCTAGTATGGTCTCTAAAAAAGTGGAAAAGGCATGACTTCTCTCCTTATCTGTAAGCAGCTCTATTTGAAGATAAGCCCCCTCCTTGTCTTGCGGGACAAAATAATATTGTTCATACACATCATCCGTCTGGAACAGCTCCTGTTTCACACCACCACTGCTAAGGAGTATCTTTCTCAATAAATTCATGGAGTCTCCGAACAAAATGGCTTTTCCTTGCCATGTAATTCCTGTCTTCAGCAAATTGCGTTCTACCCAACACCGCATAGCTGTTTCCATTTTCTTTGACCATTTCATCAGATTCCCCATACTGTTGTAAACCACAAAAACTTCCTCATTTTTCATGTAGAGGCCACAGGCTCTGGAACCCTTAACCTGATCCGTCCCCTGCTTTAATTCCTGACTCCCATAATAGGTCCCCAAAGATGTTTTCCCCGTAACAATCCTGTGTAAAATCTTAGGCTTCTCTGTTGCAAAAATCAGGTTCCCATGCATAAAAAAGTACCCCCCATATCTGACTCATGCGGTGCAGGCGTAACCGCTTTTCCAGTTCTGATTTCACATGGTTTGTCTCGCTTGCCCCCTATAAGATAACTTCCAACCTCTTGACGATAATCCTGCAAAAGATAATTTTTCCCTTTCTTTCCCAGAACATATCCACGCAGTCCTTCTCTATACCGTAAAAGAAGATATCCTTTTTTCTTTAAGTCGGTAATCAGACTGGCTGTATAGGATTTAGAACCCACAATTTTCTCCGGCAAATTCGCCGGCATCTCTCCTGAAATTGCAATCATTTTCAGGAGTATATCGCCCTTTTTTTCCTTTCTTTCCAATGTCTCCCATTTATCCATCTCTGTACCCTATCCTTCTCATACCTGGGTATTTCCCACCTGCCTTTTCCACTTCCTTTTGCTTTAATTTACGGAAAAACCCGTCATATTATCTTATCGAAATTTCAGTATGTGTTCTCTGTCAATTTTTCGATACCAAATTTTGCTGTTTTTCGTAAAGCCACAACGGAAATTTTTCCGGTGTCAACAGATAAATCATTGTGCGTTCCACATCTTCCAACCGTGTTTCGTGATACACATTTGTATAACATCCACTATCCGATGTCAGGAAGAAATTAGATATCACATCTAACACATGCTTCTCTTCAATATTGTCATGATCTCGTACCCTATATATCGGGCGTTTACAATCATAAATATGAGAAAAGCAGACGGTACATGCTCTGTATTCCGGTATCTCTTTATTCTGTTCCGCCCGTTCGATACACCAGTGTTGAAAAGCTGTATACAACGGTTTATAAATGTAATTTGTATACTCTGTTTTCCGGTGCGGTATCAGTGCTGGAAGGGAAATACTTAGAATATTCTCTTCATACGCAATCTCAATCCCATGTATCAATACCAGATCCGATTGGTATTGCTCATATTTTCTCTTATCAAGTGTCATCTGGAGAACAAGATTCCGCATCTTTTCTGTCAGGATTTCAGAGCTCTTTGCGGCTTCCAGCACCATATCATTCAAGTTCTCAAAATGAATATTGACGCACTTCCTGGCATACGCCTGTAATAGATTGCGTGCTTCTGCAAGCATGGATTCCACATATCCTGCCGTTTTCTGTCCCTCGTCCAATTGTTCTTTTAGTCTTTGTATTCCTTCTTTTTCGCTATTCCCTCCTATAATATTCCACCCCTCCTTCTTCTTCCTGCACCGTACAAAAACCTATCACATTTGGGATTTCTATCTGTGGGATTTCCTCCGGATTTTCCACAATAACAACATGTCCACACCCGTCCAGTTTCTGTCTGGAAAACAACTGATTTACCAGTTGGATCTCAGCTTCCGATATATAAAGAATATCGTAAATTTCCGCATTCCCCACAAATATAATACGAATTGGATACTCTTCCTTTTCTGCCAAGAAATGTCGTTCGATTTTTTTCTGTTCCATCAAAGAAAGAAGAACCCAGAATGCTTTTAATGTGCCTTTTTCCCGCAACTGATAGGCATCTTCATGTTGGGATACCGTTTTTGTGACTTCGTTTATATAAATCAAATGTTCTTTCAATAACGTGTGCAGTGCTTTTCCTACAAATTTCTCTTTTCCATCTACTGCAAAAAAAGCATAAATCTGCCTTTTATATAAGACATTATAAGTTTTAACAAGTTCCAGTATTCTGACGTTCTACCTGTTTTTGATTTGTTACATGTTCCAAAATTTTTCTCCTTTCCATTTTAGGATTGCGTATAAATTACGTATTCTATCAACCTGAATTTCTGATTGCGTAATCTATACGCATTTTATGGTTACGATACCTCTACAATCATTTGGACATTCCCCCTTTCTCATAGGCTGTTTCCCCGTACTTCTCCAACCGTTCCTTAAGTTCCTTTAAGTCTTTCCGGTCTGTTGTAATCAAATCTTTTTCTAACCGGCTTGCCTTAAATTCTACTAACAAGTTGTTATTATTAGTGGAAATCAGTGCATTTCCTCTCTCAAATCGGGTAATAGCAAGCATCTCTGCTTCAGACAAATCCAATTCCTTTTTTACGACTTCTGCCTCCTTATGCTCCAGATTCAGAATAATCTTTGTCTTTGTGTTGTTTAAGACACCTTTTCCATACTTTCCGCCTTTTAAAGAGAAAAAGTCTTCCAAATCCTGACTGGCACATACCGCAGCGCCTCCATACCCACGTATCGTCTTAAAAATTTCAAGAATATAATTTGCCGTCAATTCGTTTGTTGATAAAAGTGCCCAACATTCATCAATAAAAATAGCCTTTTCTTTTGTACGGTCTTCTTTTGCTTTTGACCATACAAAATCCAAGGCCGTAAAGGTAGCAAGTCCCAAGTCGCTCTGCATTTCTGAAATATCCAGTATCATATATTTGTTATCAGAATCTATATTTGTCTGATGATTAAAGTTCGAAGAAGAACCATTTACCAGCCGGTTTAAAATATTTGCCATACGTCTGGTTTCTTCTTTTTCCAAAAGCACCTGATAAAGATCTCCCAAAATTGGCATTTCTTTATACTTTCCTGGTTGTTCCTGATTCCACAAGCTTGCATTATCATGAGTAATCCCTTTCTTCTGATATGTAATGATAAACGCCTCATCCAAGAGCTGACGCTCTTCATGGGTAATATCCGGAATTAAAATAGTAAAGAAAATATGCAGGCTCTGAATCTTCATAGCAAGTTCTGAACGCTCTGAAGCCTGTCCGTCTAAAATTACCCTTGCACTTTGATCACTTGGCCGTATCTCCATGATATTGATTCCATATTGGGAACCTGGGGCAATCTTCAAATATGCCCCACCTATATTTTTACATGCCCTTGCTAGTTCATGTCCTTTTTCCGGTGCAATAATAAATACCTGAATATTTTTCCTACGCATTCTCAAAGCCATAAGCTGCAGGCAAAATGTTTTTCCGGCACCACTGGTTCCCAGAATCGCAATATTCGCATTTTTGTAAATTTCACTGTTAAAAATATCAACGATTACAAGGGAATTGTTGGCTTTATTCACTCCCATTAATATCCCGTCCCGATCTGACATTTCATAACTTACAAAAGGATAACACGCTGCAACACCGGAAGTCAGAACATTTCGTTTTGATTTCTGGTATAAGTTTTTGTCCAGATTCAAAAGTGGAAGGGACGATAAAAATGCCTTTTCTTCAGAGAATGTACATTTTGCAGTTCCGATATCCTGTGAATTTAACAGTTTTGCCATTTCCCTCGCACGCCACTCCACTTCCTTTTCTGTATAACCGGTAATGGTAATCAGCATAGACATGTAATATAGTTCTTCATTTCCACTTAGCCCTTTTTTTAGGTAAAAACCGGCACGTATAGACTCTGACAGATCATCAAAATCGCTATTGGTGTCATAAGTTTCTTTTAATCTTGAGCGATTCAGACGTATCCTTCGTCCAATACGCTCCACACTTTTTCCTTTATCCTGCTTAAAGAAAAACACATCAACATCAATTCCTTCGCCCGCATTGATAATCAGAGAAATCCAGCCTGCCGGAACTCGCATCCGGTATTTTCCAGAAGGAATATACAAATAGGTATGATATACCCCATCAAATACCACACAGTTCCTGTGCTTAAAATTCAATGTCTTTGGGGCAAATAATTCGGTTACAGGAATATGGGGAAGACTCTCTTTTCCATTCTCCTCCTGATACCACTGGGTAACCAATTTTATCCGTTCTGAAAAAGGAACGGTTACACTTGTCCTTCTATTCAGCAACTGATAAAACAATTCTACACAAAAGCGGGACTCGTTTTCGTGTTCTAATACTACATTGCCACATATCGCCAGATATTTTTTTGCAGTCTGCACTGTTGTCCGCATATAATGGTACACTTCTTTTTCTTTTGGTTTACGGTTCCCATCATAAGACTGAAACTCAAAATCAGAAAGAATCGTCTTGTAATCGCTTCTTTGGTACCTATAGAACGGATGAGACGTGCATAATCTTCTTGAAGGACCCTGCACTGTTCGTCTTCTTCTGCCTCAATCTCCTGCTGTATTTTTTCCAAATATTCCGAAATATCGGCCTTTTTGGAAATAACTTTAAACTGCAGCTTGACTGGTGCAATCTTTAAATAACTCAAAAAAGAAAATACAACGTTTCTCTGTTCGCTTGGAGAACGGAGCAGAAAGTTAATCGGCAGGACTTCTACAATTTTCACATACCGGTGATCTGCTGTATAAATAATCCCATCTTTTATTTTCTCAATCGGAAGATAAGAGGATGCCCATGTAACTGGAAGAAAATCCTGTTTTTCTTCTAACTCTTCTGATTTTTTCTTTCTCCGTATCTCTGACTGCGTATTTTCTCTTACTGGTTTCTCGGATACTCTGCTTGATTAAGCGCTTTTGCAGTTGATGTTCTTCTTTCTTCTGCTGTTTTCGTATCCTTCCTCTTCCAATAACTGCCGCCTTTCAGCTTTCTTTGTTCCGACTCCAAAATTTTCTTTTCTTTTGCTGACGTTTTCTTCCTTTTTTGCCTCTTTTAACCGTTCTTCCAGTCCTTTATTTCCTGACTGATGATTATCTCCTCCTTTCTTACGGCGTTTATGCTCTCTTCTTTCTATCCGCCGTTTTCTCTCCAACTGATACCTCCCGCTTGGTGTTGTAAGAACTCTTCTATTTTTTAAAAACATAAAATATGAAACAAATAGGCTGTCAATCGTTCTCCCTGCACACCTATCACAGCAAAAATGACAACTGGAAGAATAAATATAATTCCCAGATAAATTTTGGTTCTGCCATCCACCGGTACTTGCAGCAAAATTTTTAATAAAATAAGCGACATCACTGCCGCTTCAACTACATTCCCCGCACTTACTCTTCCGGAAAACCATTTTCCTGATTCCGCAAAATTAGGCGGTATGGTATATGTATCTACTTTTTCTCGTTCTGACATTTTCTGCCTCCTATGTATATGGTTGCTTTTTCTTCCGCACAAACAGATATCCCCCAAGGGAAATAATCACTACAGGAATAATAAGTTTTCCTATAGTCTTTAACAGCTCTTCTGAAACTCCATCGGTTTCCATTTTTTCTGTCTGTGGCGCATTTGCAGATGATCGCATATCTTCTGTGTCTGTTGCCATTCCAATACATTCCCCTGTTACCTGAAGGTTTTCAATTTTTACTTCTGCTTCTTGCATACTAAATTTCGCTTCGTCATATAGTACTCTATACAGACGCTCCTTCTCCACTGCATCTACAGATAAGTGATAATCTCCAGGTGCCAGTTCTAAGTTTGTACTATACTGATTGGCTTCACACAGTTCAAACAAATATTCTATTCCGCTTTTCTCCTTTACACTCCCCTTCACGGTTCCTGAAAATTCCTCATATACTTCCGCACGTATTGCCAAGATTCCCGTATTTTGGTTTGTCACTGTAAAGTTTTCACTTATTTGCTCTTTCTTTTTCCAATCCTCTGATTTTTTTAACACTTCTCCATTCTTCCCAAACAGGACATATCTTCCTGCTTCATGGACAGAATCATACGCCCATGTATCTTCCAGACGATTTCCTTTTTCATCATAACCGTTTCCATTTTCCCATTTGGTGATAACGGGAAGTTCCACTATAGATGCCGCCATGACCGGAACAGAAAACATCATCCAAAAAATTGTACATATAAGCACAAAAACAATTCTTTTACTCATTTTGTTCCTACTTTCCAATAATCCAAAAAAGCTCCTTCCGACAAAATCCCTTCCATAACTTTTTATGGTTTCTACGCTATAAAGTTTTCCAGTTCTTTCTCTGCTTGCACAATCAGCAATCGTGATATGTCCATCTGTGGTCACTCCGGTAAGTACAATAAAGTGTCCACTACTTCCTCCGGTAATCGTATAAGCTTCACAGATTTCAACAACCAGTTTTCCTTCTTTTAAGGATTCCACCACATAATCCATACGGTCTTTTCCTACCCGTTCACAAGTCAATCCCCAGTGAGTTGCCGCATTTTTCACAAAAGAATGACTGGTGCCTACATTGGGTACATATTCTCCATTTTGCTCTGCAAAAGTTTTCGTGATTTCCGGTGTTACATTCTGGCCAGTAAAAGTGGAAATTACAATCGCCAGAGAAGTTGGTCCGCACCCGGCAGCACCAACATTGCTTGTTCCATAAGGAAGGCTTGCCCACGGTTCTTCTGTCTGATTAAAATAAGTGACTTCTTTCACACAGTTTTCAACCGTATCATATCGGATTTTATCTCCGGTAACATCAATATTTCCAATCAATGAATCATCAACCCCACCTCCTGTCACAAAATCCGTCCATGAAAATAGGGAAAATATTGCTTCCTTTAGCGCATCAACTCCATCCTGCATAATCTGAAGAACCCGTAAAACCAACTCAAATGTCCCCTGATCCAGTACATACTTATACTCATACTTGTTTCCGTTTTGAGATAACTGTGAACTCAATAGTAAAGCCAATGTATATTCCACCGTTTTTTCACCTACTTCTTGCTCTTCCATCTGCACATTCTGTCCACTTTCCTTTAAAGTCAGATAAGTTTCTTTTGTAATCTCTGTCTTTCCAGCTTCTGTTATCACATAATAGACTGTTTTTACAGATGACTGCTCTCCCGTATTGCTTACAGACCATGAAAAGAATTGCGGCACATATTCTGTCACCGCATTTTTTAACAGTTGGTATGACTTTTCCAATTCCTCTGGACTCCCTTCGGTATCAGAGGAACTTCCCGTTCCACTGGGCTGTTCCAGTATTTGAATATATCCCATTACCTTTTTTACATGGTTCTGGGTTTCTGTATACGGTGGAATCTGATATCCGGCATTGATGACTGCCTGCGGACCTGCATTATATCCAGCAATAACCAATTCCAAAGCATTTTCATATCCCTGAAACATTTCCATAAGCTCTGCAACGTATTTGGCTCCCCCCATGATATTCTGTCTAGGATCATACGGATCTGTTACTCCCAGTGAAGCAGCAGTTCCAGGCATTAACTGCATAATGCCAATTGCACCTGCACCAGATACTACATTAGGATCAAAGTTTGACTCTACTTTCCCCATTGCAATCAAAAGTGCTACCGGTACATTATAGGTATTTGCCGCTTCCTCAAAAAAGGCATCATATGGACTGCTCAAATCTGTATCCAAGTTCATGTCCAGACCACCAGAATATCCGAGAAAAGATTTTCGCGTGGTGCTGTCCCACTTTTGCATCAGTAAAATCCCCACATAATAAGATAGGTTATCTTTTAATCTTGTCTCATATTCATCTACGATTGTCAATTTATGTTCTCTATAATTTGCCTGATAATCTGCCTGTATTTCCTGCAGCTTCATATCATGTTCCTGAGAAATAATAGATAGCAGCTCTGTTTGGTATGCTTCTACTTCCAGCACCTGTTCAATCCTGCTTCTTATTGCTGCAAGTTCTTTTGACTGCGCTTCATTTGCAAAAGAATTAGCATCCATAAATCCAAGATAGGAAAACAGAATACCAATGAAATTCACAATGATGAATAGGAACAGTAAAATTGCCGCCATAATTGCTGCAACTACTTTTTGGAACGTCTTATTTGTCACTAAAAATCCAACAACCGTTCCAAGAGGTCCTGCAATTGCTGTTCCAATGGTACTTCCAGCCACACTGCCTCCTGCCGCTGTTGCCGTAGAGTAAGCTGCCTGAGCACCTTTTGCTGCATTTTTTGCATTTTTTATGCCATCTGCAACCTGTTTTGCCTGCTTTGCTGTTTTTGCTGTCTGGATAGCAGCATTGGCTGTATTGTCAAGAGGTGATGTATCATGCCTTTCTTCTGCCATTTTACACCTCCCTACCAGTCTTTACGCTCATCATATCCCTGTCGCAATTCACGTCTGGATTTTGGAATTTCTGGAATCCCATCTTCTAGTTTCAAACTTCTTTCTGCCTCGTTTGGGAGAACACTTTCTCTTAAATTCTGTCCTTGTATCAGCATCTCTCGTCCTAAAACATCGCTAGTTTCCATTTCCCCTGTTGTCGGAACATCTGAAATTCTTCTTTCTGCCCCTTGTCCAAACTCATTTTGACTGGAGAGATAATCACCTGTTGGATGTTCCCTTGTTTCCTCTGAAAACTTTGGAATTACGGACTCTCCTTTAGAAGTCGAAACACCACTTTCTCCAATTTCGTTTAAAATGCCAGATCCAGAAGTCTCCATTCCGCCTGAAACTTCCTGTGCAGAATATTCCCTTCCAGCACTGCCGCTTGTGACCCCTTCCAAATCCATTTCACTTTCACCAATGGTTCCACCATCCAGATCCATACCAACGGATGTAGCTGTTTCCTCTTCCCTTGGATAATCTAAAGCTCCATCTGCTTCTGTCAGTACCTCTTGTCCATTTTCAGATTCTACTGGAATACTATCTGTATCCAACATACCTTCTGCATAACTGCTTCCAGTATTTTCTGCTTCCATAGCAGGAACTTCTGATACCGAATTTTCCTTCAGGTCAGAAAGATTTCCTTGTTCCTGTGTAGGTTCAATTTCTTCTCCTTTTACCAATTCACCGCCTTCTCCAAGTCCATAATTTTCTGTACTAGCTTCTGGATTTTTCATATCTTCTTGCTGTGAAGTAATTCCCATTTCGTCCAGAATATTTTCCTGATCTGAAACTGTGTCTGCTGTTTTACCATCATCTGCATTGTCCGCATACCCCTCTTCCAACGGATTTCCTGATACGTAATCTTCTCCCATTTCTTCCATATCCATAGGATTTCCAGTACTCATTGGTATTGGCCCTGCACCATCTCCCATTCCGGAAGAAGTTCCCATTGCTTCACTATTTCCTGTATGTTCTCCATTTTCCATACTCTCAGTTGTACTATGACTGCTATGTCCGAATGAGAATAATCTGCTGGCTGCCATCATTAACCCAAAAGCGCCCATTCCATTCGACATTCTTCCAAGATTAATTCCAAGTGAAGCCATATAAGAATCCATTTTAAAGCACACTTTTGAAAATCCAATCAAACATAAGGTTGCAATAAAAAACTTTGTAAAACCATAGTGGCTTGCGGTCAAATTTCCATACCCGCTTAAAAACATTTTCATACACCACGCATTCATAATGATTAAAACAACTTGTCCACCAAACATCTTGCTCCAGGATGCTAATACATTATTCGTTGCCTTAGAGCCACCTGTCGAAAATGCCAAAGGTGCAGTATAGGAAAAAACGCCCAACAGAACATACCGTTCTGCAATGATAAACAGCATTTTAAAGTAATTCCATGCAACGACAAACTGCATAATCAGTAATAGTATGGAAATGCTCAATCCATCAATTCCAAGACTTGCCGATGCCTGATCCAGAGAAGATACAAAATCAGAAAAACTTTTTACTTCAATTTCTGTTCCTGCTACCCACTGATAAGGAGTACCAGCCACTTCCAAAATATAATTTGCTACTGGTCTGGCAAAGAGCAACATAAATAAACATAAAAAGCTCCTGCAGACCAACTCCACCGGATCTTCCGCTGCAACACCGCCTCTTCCAAACATGGTTTTGAATAACTGCCAGATTAAAATCAGCAATAGGATTGCAATCCCCATAGGAAGAATAGCATTTTTATACAAATCTTTTACTACTGTAAATAAGTCTTCAAATAAACTCAAATTGCAGGATAGTAAATCTGTGAACATTCCGGTAATGAGGTCCATCATGTCTACTAAAAACTGTGAACAAATTTCCCGGATTCCTTCAATCAATAATTCTAATAACCAGCCCAACTAACTTCATCAACCTCCTTTTCCCGGGAGGGCTCCGGTATATTGTGTTTTTTAACCAGTAAAGTTCTGCTGTGGAACGAGAACTTCCATGTAGTTTACAATCGCTCCAAGTACCATTAACACTGCCCAACAAATGACAATGCGTTTCAGCCACGTTCTTGACTCATCCACTGTTTTTCCGCTTTTTGAAAAATTCATCAAAAATAAACACACTGCTGAACACACAACTGCTGCAACAGTAGCAATTCCTACTACATCGTTATACACTTTCTGCATAGCGTCTTTTGCCATAGAAAAGATGTCCGCAGCATATACTGGCTGTGTAAACCACGCCAGCATGGTAATCATGAAAAATCCCATAAACATAAATTGAGGAATCCAGGCAGTCTTCATTTTAAACTGTGGTTTCCTCAATTTCTCTACGATATGCACTTGTAATTTTTTATGAAACAAACATCATCCTCCCTTCCTCTTTATTTCAGGGCAACAAAAAAAGCAACCATTTCTGATTGCTTTTTTCCCTGATTATTCAGTTTTGCGGCCCTCCATGTAGATACTCACATGCACAAAACTTTACGTTATCATTGTAAAACTTTAAGAATCCGATGTCAATTTCAGAGAGGTCGCAATGTTATAGGAAACCAGTCTTATTTTTGTATCACTTATAAAAACATATACACAGTAAGTATCGTAATGACATTTTTGAAAAATCTATTCCAAAAAATCCATTTAACAATATTTTAATAGAATAAAGAATCTAGTTTTTACAAACCTGTGATATTTTAATACTGAAATCTAAAATAAACTATTTAGGAGGTATCATAATGAAGAAAAAAATACTCACATTATTATTAACAGTCACAGCTTTAGGTGTAATTCCTTTTTCAGTTTATGCTAGTGACACCGACACTGCCAAAGAGAATGAATGCAACGAAGTGATTACAAATCAAAAAATTATTAATGAGAAAAATCCAGACGGCACAATTACACAGGCTGGATTAGTAACATTTGAATATCAGCCAAGCTCATCTGACTTAAAAGCAGGAGGATGTTCATCTGGCCATCACACCAATATCGTCAACAATGGAACACCAGACACTACACGCATCCACGGAAAAACACACCCTGGATATTGCCAAGTAAAAACAACAACCTATTGGAGATGCACAAATTGCAACACAACCGGTCATGATGATAAATATACACTTGTCTGGTGTCCAAGTGCAGATATAAGTGGTGATGAACCTGGCAATGAACCTGGCTTACAATAAACAAATTTTATAGGATCTCAATAATTTTACATAGAAAAAGAGTGGTTCATTTAGATTGTATCAACTATTTAATAAATATAAAATCCAGTGTATTTGTGAACTCTAATTTTGAACTATGAAATAGTATAATTATGGTAATTACATTTCCAGTTCAAAATGTAACACACAAAAAAAGGAGTACCAGAAATTCGAGAGCATTTCCTCATTGCTCCGACTCTGTGTACCCCTTTTTTAATAAATTGATTAGTCTTCTATTTCTATTAGGTACTTATACATTTGCCGCTTTATACCATGACTGCGTTGTTATCTTTCTCCTAAAATCCCTTTTATAATTTTCTTTTTTTCTATATCCTGATGATTGTTTCCTTACATTCGTTTTATATTCCTGATAATGTTCTTTCTTATGATAATTCCAACAGTTATTTCTCCATTTTTGAGCGAGAACAGAATCCGTAGAACTTAGCAGTAATAAAATTTCCATTGGGCACTGACATTCCTGCGGTAGTTCCCCTTCATATTGCTCATTGCATAACAGATTGTAATACATTCCTTTCTGGATGCAAAGTGGCAAAACTGCTGCGTATACAAAACTTTTACCAAATCGGTCCGTTGTCCTGACTGCAGCATAATATACCCCTTCTACAATATAAGACAAAATTACTTCTTTCTCCGGTATCCATCTTCCTCTTTCTTCGTATCCCCTTTGCCTGAAAAGTTTATCACACTCTACTCTTATTTCTTCTGAAACTGCAGCTTTTAATAATCTTTCATTTTCTATATGAAAACATATCCAACTCATTCTATTCACCTCTTCTTATTCTTTTGAAAAAGCAGGAACAAGAATTTTAATCCCCTTCTTGATCCTGCCCTTTTTCTACGCTGCTGCTTTTAAACTTTCTGCTTCATCTACAAAAAACTGTATATAATAGGTCTTTTCTTCTCCTTCTACTACAATATGATTTGCATCCAAAGCAATAATTTTTTTAACTACTTCTGTTTGGAATTTGTTACCTTTCCAGTAATAGTGTAGTGGTCTACCCGTAATAACTGGAAATACCACCCAGCCATGCGTCCATATCATTTTTTTGATTTTCTTGCTTTTTACCATCCTTGTTCCTCCTTTTCAACATAAAAAAGGCACTGACTGTCCAATAACAATCAATGCCATTCTTTTTCTTGTGGATATATCCCTATCCTAAATTTTTCTCCTATTTAAAATAGGACTATACCTTTGTGATGTCAGTCTATACTGATATCATAAATAACTACACAATCATCATATCACAATATCTTGTGTATATCAATACTTAATGTACAAATTATTGTGTTCTTCTGTTTTCATAGGAAATTTTATAATACTTTTTAAAACTGCACATACCAATTCCTGGTATAAGTCCTCATCAAATTTCCCATTACTTTTTGCGTATTTTAACAACAAAGGACGGTACATTTCTATAATTTCAAATACTGCTTTTTTATCCTTATTTCGTGCTTTCCATAATAATTCTTCAAATTCTCTTTCCTGCATCTTTTCCTTCTCCTAATTCCCTGCGAATTTTTTTAATTACGTTGTAATAGGTATTTTCAGCCTTTTTTCCAGATATTCCTATAGCCATTCCTATTTCATCAAATGTCTTTTCGTACAATATTCGCAGACAGAGAACCTTTATATGCAATGCCGAAAAACTTTTCAGTATATGTAAAAGTTTATTGTCTGTCACCTGAGCAAACAATTTTTCCGGATCAATCTTTCCCAAAAAAATATCGTGTGCTTCCATCATTTCATTCCATTCTATTCCCCTTCCTTCTACATTTTCCAAATCCTCTTCTAAAGTAATCTCATGCTCTTTAATCTTACTTTTATCGTTCATATAGTTAATCGTGGTATTTCTTACTGCACTCTGTAGGTATGCACTAAATTCATCTATAGTAGTTCGTTTTTGTTTATCCATAAATCTCCTCCTGAAATCTGTTTTTAATCTATAATCCGTTTCCAGGCGGAGAGTTTTACTTCTATGTTACTATTACTTGCTTTTAAGTAATAATTACAAAAAAGCTGCTAGAATTCTTCTAACAGCATAATGTTCCTTTACTACTCTAATTATGTTTTTGCATCAAAAGACAGCATAAATAAACTTATATATTTTTTTCATTATGTATATATCTTTCAATCATGCACTCTTCTATTTCCTCCATTCTGTCTGTCGAATTTTCCAACTGATCAAACTCTCCAATTTCCTCTTGGTCCAAAGCATCTTCAATCATTTCTGTTAAATCTTCTTTTTTACATCCAGGTTTGAATATGTGTCCACAATTAGGACAAATCCGATACCAAATAATAATCTCAATTCCACATTTCGGGCAAAACTTTTTTTGATATCTCTTTCTCACTAAAAGAAGAATAAGAACCATTTCCTGCAAAAGTAAAAATAATGTCAACAGCAGAAATGCCCATTTCTTTCCATTCCATGCCATCCCCACAAGCAGTCCTTGTAAAATTGTCATTCCTCCTAAAATATACTCTACTCTATTCCGCATTTTTCCTCTCTTTCTAAAGTTCTTCTTTATAGGAACTTTTATTTTCCTCTAATTCCTCTTTCTCCATTTCCTGAAGTAATTCTTTATTTTTCTGTATCATGAGAATATCCTCCTCTTGCAGTGTTGGAAGAAATTCATCTTGTAATTGTACGACTCTGTTTTTCTTTGGTATATCCAGCTTCTTGTCTATCACCGCCTGCTCTTTTGAAAATTTCCCTTCTATGTTTTGATGATATGCAAGAACCGCCTTTACAACAAACTTTGCTTTTCTATGCCCTAACTGGTTTAGTATTCTTGCAACTTCCTGATGATCCGGGTCCTCTTCATCAAATCCCAAGGAAAATCTGTACGGATTTTGTTTTGCCATACGTCCTCCCCTTAATATCCCGCTTTTTCTGCCATATATTGTTTGATAAAGCCTTTTACATTTGCTCTTGGATCATCAACAACATAATATGTTGAATGATATCTTTTCCAAACTTCATCAATAATATCCTTTAAAAGAACCGTTCCACCTCCCACAAAAACAGTCACTGTTGTTCGGAAATCAATACCAAATTCTAAAAAAGAACCTAATAAATCACTCATATATTCTGCAGCAATTTCAAACGTTCTTCGAACAACTAGTTCTGAATACGGTGTTTTCCTTTTAAAAAGAATATTATCGATATCTGCTTCTTCCAGATAAAGATTAAAGCGCTGCCTTATTCCTACCATAATTCTTTTATAGAGCATAATAATCCCTTCCGGAAGGGAATCAATTCTTGTTCTGTCTACTACTCCATACCGGACTAACAGATAATCTACTGTAAATCCCCCAATATCTATCAGCAGAACCTTTGGCTGTTCTTGTAAATAGAGCTGATTTGCTACCAAAATGTACGCAGAATATCCCTGCATATATACATTTACGCTCTCATAGCGTATTCTGTATGGTTTTCCTTTATAGGAAAAATAAACGGCTTTTCCTTGCCGCCAAAAATATTCCCGGAATTTTCGGATCTGTTTTCCGTAATCCCCCGGCGGAAGTCCAACTAATAACTGGATCGGAATGGTTCCCCCTTCATAAATACCAGTTTCTATTCCTTCTTTTTCCAGTTCCTTGGCTACTCCGAGTAATGTCAAAATATAATACCTGTCATCAATGGTTTTATCTTCCAAATAGGAAATCCTCTGATTGCTTTCCAAATAGTTGATCCCTTTAAAAAAAATTCCTTCTTCTCCAGGAAGGATTTTTTGTTCCTTCCTTTTATTCCCGAATGAAAATAAAATGGTTGGTTTTCATCATTTTATTGCCTGTATCTATACTCATAACAAATCCCATATTTCTCCTTTCCAGCCATTTTGGCTATTTTTACTTATTCCTAATAATTCTGGTTTAATCTGTTTCAATATTTGCTGATTTTTTGCTTCATATCCCCACAAGATGTTACTGACTGCCTCAAAAGCTTTGTCCCTCCATCTAAAATAAGTGGCTCTGTGTATTCTTGGTATCCGTGGAAAATGCGGTTCTAATTTATCCAGAATTTCATCTGTATTCTCTGCCCTATAAGCAGACATGTAGGTATAATAAAGTACCCAATAATACTTTTCCCCTTGTGGGTGATATTTCCGCATTAACTCTACTGCCTCATCAATCAGTTTCAGATACTTATTCGCCTGATTGATAGATTCGATTCTCTCCCTCATATCTTCCATATCCAGATTGATATCCATTCCTGCCTGGTAAACACTATCTAAAAATTCATCTACATCGGTGCCATATTCTGTATGAAAGCATTGCTTTACTTGATTGATTTTAATCTGCATTTTCCAATTGACAGATCTGTATATTTTAAATAGCGATATAATATCATGGTAAACTTCATTATCTTTTCCTTTTACATCTTTTGATACCACACCCGATTTTCTCATATAATTCTACCCTCTCTTCTGTTCCTTAAAATATCTTTCTATACTTTCATCTGCTCTCTTGCCTGCTATAACAGACGTACATAAGATGCAAGCAATCATACTGATTGTTATAATACCTAAAATGATAACTGCTATTTTAATCATTTTCATTCTCCTTATGTCCCTCATGTTTTAAATCTTCCACCTGGAAATTGATGGATCACTGCTATTATTCTTGACAGAATTAAATTTACTTTATGAAATTATCAAGGTGCTCCTACTATATACCAACTAAAAATTCATGGATTTTCTGTAAAAAAGGCAAAAAAAAGTGGATTTAGAAATTTCTCTAATCCACTTTTACAATAGACATATAATAACTTTTTTCGTTTAGGAAAATTATTTCGCACTTCTAACATATAAGCACCACCAATAAGCATGAACATACTTATTATATAAAGAAATACCTTTTTGAATATTCTTGTGGCTCGAAATCGCAAATCCGGAAATTTGGAAATCGGAGTTCCAGTACTCGGAAATCGCCTTTTTTGTGCTTGGTTACTTGTCCATTTCTATGGGGATATTAGTCAAGGCCTTGCCGTATCTACGGTGCGTAGCAGCCTTTACTAATATCCTCATAGAAATTATATTTCGGTATGCACAAAAGTGAAGCCAAAAAGTGATTTCCATATCGCCGGACAGCCGATGGAATCTCATCCAGAATATTCACTTTTGTACTCAAATTTCCTATTCCATAGAAAATAAATATAATAGATTTTCTTCTCTTATTATTCCTAATCATTTACGCTTATATCACAACTGTCCAAAAAGAAAATGTTTTTCTCAATAATAACAGTGCTTTTCCGTAAATACTATTAAGCATTTATACTTTCCCAACTGATTAAGTCTGCATAAAGTACTAAAAGATCAACACACTTGGTGTCAACCTTTTAGTACATATAACAATATGAATTTAAACATACTTTTAAGCATATATCTAAAGAAAAATATGTGTTCTTATTCACCTTTTAACATATTTCTATCTTTTCTTTTTGTTTTCCAATTTGAATACCATAGCTAACAACTTTAGTTTTTCTATACAACTTTGAAATTCAATGCTTTGGATTGGATATTTCAAAATGATATCACATACAAATACTCTGCCTCTATTTGATATTTTACTTGATCAGTGTTTAAAACTGCTATTATTGGAATTTTTCTATTAATTTGTTTTATAAGTTTAATAAAAATATTGCAATTATGAAATTTAGTAAAATCTAAAATAATCACATTATATTTTCCTTCTTTTATATATGTCTCTGCTTCTATAAAATTAATATTATTCAAGATTTCATACTTTCAAATTCAACTATAAACTTCCTATATACCTCCTCACTTTGACTAATTATAAGACCATTTATTTTTTCTTTTATCACGCATCCCCTTTATCCCTTCTACAATACATCCCATCACAACCATAAGATTTGCCGAAAATACAACATATAAAATCCAGTACTGTTTCTGTATAATATATATAACACTTATAATTGTCATTATTAATTCATTTCTGATAATTTTTTTCAAAAAAACTTTTTCTCACTATTACTTCCTTTTAATAATGCATACGCTATTGCCGTTAGATTCAATATATAGAAAAAAATATTGTCCAAACATAATTTAATTTCATGTTATCTACAATAAAAACACCAATAAAAATAACTAAATTAGATAATATACAGCACTGCCAATATTTCTTCAAATGAATACCTCCTGCATATATTCTTAGAAAAGCAAAAAATAGCAAAAAGTATATTGTAATTTGCATTTTATTGCAACAAGCAGCCAAAACTAAAGTAATTGTAGTACTTAATACTAATTCTAATAACATCTGAAGTGTATAGCAATATAGCAAAACCTGCTTAGAAGATAGTTTTTTTTCTTTCGAAATATATCGTATGATTTTTTCGCTAATATTTTTTATATTCATTTAATTCTTCCGGTTTTTTTTCATCATGAAATATGTAACAACATCTTGTATTTGCAAAACAGGTGCAACAGATTACTAATAGAGATAGTAAACTTGATACTCCTTTATTTAATAAAAAGCTCCTAATTCTTTTCATAAATCAATTCCTCCTAATAAAAAATATTGAATAAGTTCATATTTCCTATATTCATATTACCATAAAATATTAAACTTTATTCATCTTGTAATAAACAGGGCTATTCGTGTACTATTTTATTTTAAACTATATAATATAATCTTTTGAAAAAATTGTTGTTCTTTGCTTTCACATAGTAGATATCCATGATACTTTTCGACTATCTTTTCTATTGAATATAATCCCAATCCATGATTTGCAGAATTAATTTTTGTTGTAACAAATTTACCATTAACCTTTTTAATCTTATTTTGATTCAAAGAATTTTCTAAACTTATAAACATATTCGCCCCATCAAATCGAATCTTCAGATATATTTTTCTTCTATTACATTCACAGTTTAAGCAAGACTCAATCGCATTATCCAAAACATTTCCTAAAAGTACACTTATATCTGCCATTTCAAATGGAAGATTAATAGGCACCTTAATATCAAAATCAAATACTATACTATTGTTTGTAGCAATCTTATTTTTGTAGTTCACTAGGGAATCAATAATAAAATTTTCTGAGTTGCATTTTTCTTTCCCTATAGACTCATCAATAAACTTTTCCACATACAATAATGCTTCGTTATTCTCACCATGTTCTATCAATTTCAACAAATATATAAGATGATGTTTTAAATCGTGTCGGAGTCTTCGCATCTCTAAAAACATCTTCTGCTTATCTGAAATCGAATTGTTAAATATTTTTAATTGATTTTCATAGAAAATACTTTTTTGTTTTAGTTCCCACTCCTTACAAGATTTTTTATACCCATCAAAGGCAATAACATTAATAAGAAGCAAAAATCCTGTAGATACTAGGGAATCAAATTTCCATTGTTCACTATCGATATAATGCGATACTGAAAAAATACTGTTTAAAACAATAATACTTCCTATTGGAATAATAATTAGCATAATATCAAATTGCTTAATATCAATTAAATTTTTGACGTGGCAAAAATATTTTGATTGCATTTATAATCCCCCACAAAAAAAGTTTTGAAATTAGCGATCCTATTCCAATCATTTCACTTATATTGCTTCCTAAAAACATATAAATATATCCGATTATAAGTCGCTTAGCATCCATATAACATTATACATAATTACTAAAACAATTTTAGAAAAAACTTTACCATTATAGGAAAACACTGCAATAAAAAAATACTAATATAATTGTAATTAGCAACTTTGAAAACTCTGGGAGATCAAGTCTGAAAAATAAGATTCCTTGCCAAAGATAATACACTAGCCATATTAAGTATATCCACTTTTTTCTTTTTATTTCAAAAAATATATTTAGATATTCATATGTAATTTTTAAAGAAAATACAGCTACAAATAAAGCAAATATAGTATTCATCCCCTATAAAATATGATTCCTTTCTAATTCCTTAAAATATAGTTCACTAATCATTTTTTGTTTTTCTTCGCTTATACTCAATCGTACACCATTCCGCATTTCCACAAAATCATATGAAAGTCTATTAATGTATTTGTAATTAACCAAATAAGATTGATGAATTCTAAGAAAAGTAGTTTTGGCCGTTGCAACTCTTTCCTGTACTTCATTTAATTTTCCATAAAATTTGAAATTACCATGTACCGTTATAATATTAATTATTCTGCGATTACTCTCAAAATAAATTATATCTTCAAGGCTTTCTTTATAAAATGACTTCCCATACTTGAATTGGAAAAAGGCATCATCCAAGGTTACCCTTTCTACTGCTGCAAGATAAATTTTTTCAAACATTTCTTTTTTTACTGGTTTAACTATAAATCTAAATGGATTCACCTCAAAAGTTTCAATAGCATAAGCTTCATATCCTGACACATAAATTATCACAACATTTTTATCAATCTTCCTGATTTTCTTAGCAGTCTTGATTCCATCCATAATTTCCATTTCAATATCTAAAAATATGATATCATAACTATTGATGTGTTCTATTTCATGGATAAGCTCTTCTCCGTCAGAAAAAACATCTGTATCTGCCTCAATGAATCTTTTCTCGCTAATTGTAGTGATCCACTGCTCTATTTCTACTGCTGTTTGATATTCATTATCACATATTGCTATTTTAATCATAGACTTATCCTTTCTTATCTGCCATAAGTTCATTCATTTTTGTTAAAATATGAAAAACTAATTTTTTATTCTTTGTATCAAGCCTTTTATACAACTCTATAATTTCATAGTATTCATCAACTTCTTTATTGAACGTCATTTGCATTTTTAAATTATACCTTTCATCGCTCAGTCCCAAAATATAATCTGTAGATACCTTAAAATATTCAGACATTGCAATTAAAAATCAATAGGAATACTTGCAATATCATTTTCATATTTACTAATATTCTGTTGAGATACCCCTATTTCTATACCTAATATTTTCTGTGATATTCCTCTTTTTAGTCTCATATCTTTTAACCGATTCTTCATAATATTATCTCCTATACACATTTAGTAATATTATTTTAACCAGTATTATATTTATGATTACTCGTATAAGGAGTATCTATCAACTCTTATTTCAAGTAAATATGTATAACTAAAATATGCGATACCATATTTCAGGCATCGCACAATACACTTTTTTAGTCATGTAACCACATAAATTTACTATCTACTTTCATTATTTCATCATATATAAGATGTAGCGCAAAATAATTCGACGGATTGTGTTGCCCTAAAATCATTCCATAATAATCAATAGAAAATGCAAGCATTTCACTTCATCTTCTCTTGCTAGAAATGATAGATGCGAGCATTTTACTCTATCCGATTTATGGAGGTGTGCTCATGAGAAGCAAAAGAA
>ENA-OQBV01000228-OQBV01000228.1-human-gut-metagenome-genome-assembly--contig:-NODE-228-length-34520-cov-6.137964_pt1 | contig 34520 bp, 30 predicted proteins | sample MGYA00242750_ERZ504559 | MGnify/ENA primary metagenome ERZ504559 (study PRJEB26092, sample SAMD00036230) | human gut metagenome | host: Homo sapiens | study: EMG produced TPA metagenomics assembly of... | reverse complement strand
TAATTTTTTCTGCTCAATAGTTGCAAGTTTCAACCGAAACCATTACTTTGCTCAGTTTAATAAAAATGTCTTTGGACTTGTAGCTCAGTTGGTTAGAGCAACAGACTCATAATCTGGAGGTCCCTGGTTCAAGCCCAGGCTGGTCCACGAAGAAAATCAAGCACTTACAGACTTCTGTAGGTGCTTTTTCTTTTATACGGTGACCTTCAGGTGACCTTTTCGGTACGAAACTCTGAGAGAGTGACCTTCTGAAATCACATGAGATTGCAGAGAATTTTTAGGGATTTTTTAACGGAAAGGACGCAGGAAAAACAGAAATCTTCCACAAGTTGTGAAAAGTTTTACCTCACATTTTTAGTGCTTATCGTTTCTATATTATTGTTTTTAGGTGCAAATGAGAATAAAGCCATGCGGAATATGTCTTTTTGCGTATATTGAGGACATAAATTGTAATTTTAGAGTAAAAAACTTCTAATGTCGTTAGAAAAACATTAACTTTGTGCCAAAAATAAATAAGATGGCATCAAAAGATAATTTGAATCGAATAAAAGTAGTTCTTTGCGAACATAACAAAACGGGGAAATGGCTGGCAGAAACATTAGGTGTAAATCCTGCAACCGTATCAAAGTGGTGTTCCAATAAGGTGCAGCCAGACTTACGAACTATAGCTACTATCGCGGAATTGTTGAATATCGATCAAAGGGAACTTTTACAGCCTACAAAATATTGAAATGGGACTTGTTTTAGATTACATTGTAAACAACTCTGATGGTCAGGTAAAAGCTTATGACAGTCAAAAGAGGTTTGTCGATGAAACCGAATATGATACATTTGGTGAGTTCGATGACCATAAGAGCGATTGTCCAATTAAGGACAAAAGTCAATTGTATGCGGAAGACACCCCTTTCAAAGACTCTCAAAAACAGATAGACGAGGAGCTTATTCGTAAGAAACATAACAAGAGTCTATTCAAATACTTTCTAGATGGCACACGTCATGTTTACAAAGTTGGTGATGTAGCTATAGGAGGTGTCGTATATCCTTTAGCTGTAGGTCAAATTATTGTAGGTTATTGTGGTAGAGTTGAACGAGATATTAAGATAGGTAAAGTGCGACGAAAACTCGTTCTTGCCATGCCTATACAATACGACACATTAAAACAAGGTTCATTGTTTTTCCGCAAACAGTGCGAGAAGATAAACGAGGTAATTCATGGATCGCTATTCTATAAGAAGTTCGGCTTAGATATTGCAGAAATTATTCCTTATGGGACTTCGGGTAATAATCAGGTAGAACTTGGCCGTAACAAGTATTTGAGATTGGCCATAGCGAAAATTCAAAATGAAATGCTTGACCAAGAGCGAATGCTTGTCGAGGATTTGGTTCTGAACAATACGGTGACCGATGATTATGAAATGCTAATAAAGGATGGGTCCATTGAGTATAAAAAAGATTTCACGAACAGGCCTGATAAGAATTTTGCGAGTGCGGTTTTTAATCAAAACTTTCGAAATGTAGTCGGAGTTTCAAAGATGTTCGACCCTGAATTGTTAAGTAGAACAGAATCTCATATTGGGACAATCTTAGCAGAATTAAAACCTTACTGCCGCACGAAGGCCTATCGATATATTCACGAAGGTCATAGCTATTGCATCTGGTACCTACGTCTGCGTAATACAATCAACCGCCCCAATAGTTACGCTGATATTATCAAAGTTGAGATGTATATGGAAGGTGGTCATGTAAAAACCTCTAAACTCATCGATACAATTTCCGCACATCTCATCAATGAAGCATATCCTGTGTGCTATGGCAAAGATGCAAGATGGGCAAACCATTTATACCCCGTATATATAACAGAAGCGTTCTGCAAGTCTAATTTTGTGGACGAGAAACTAATAATAAAAACAATTTAAATATGATTCAGAAAGGCAAAACCATTGGAAAAGTCTCAGCCACTGAAAAGAACCCGTCCACTATAGATTATTTCTATTTTTGGATGGATTCTAATAGTGACGAGCTGAGTCCGTTTGATGTTGTCATGGTGGAAAACCCCAATAAATCCATTACTTATGCAATCGTGGAGGAGATTAACCATGTAACAGACTCTTCCAGCCATTTCACAAGTTATATTTCATCAGAATTTGGTGCTCTTGCAGATAGTTCTAATCCTAATTCAGACGAAACAGGAAACACAAATCGCCTGTCATTTAGCTATGTCAAGGCAAAGGTCGTTCATAACACCGATAACAAATATACACCAGTTTTACATGACCGACCTGTGTGTTTATGTACACCTGACGGCATCCGAGAAGCATTAGGCTTAACAGAAGTGAAGAATCCGCTTACATGTGGTTACATGAAAATGTATGGCAACAAGGTAAAGGTTGAGATTAATGACCATTTCCTCATAGGTCCAGATGGTGCCCACCTGAATGTTTCTGGTATTTCGGGATTAGCCTGTAAGACATCCTATACGATGTTTCTCTTAAACGCTCTACAACAAAAATACATTAAGTTGTGGAAGGAAAGTCAAGAACATAATGATGAAGATAATAAGCCCCAAAAGATAGCATATCTTATATTCAACGTAAAAGGCCGTGATTTACTAACATTAGATGCCCCCAATGAGAAGTTGTCTAATGACCAAAAGAATATCTATTTAAACGATTTAGGACTCAAACCTGAACCCTTCAAACAGGTGTATTATTATTATCCATATGGTGATAACGCAAATCGTAAATTCACTCAGTCCAATGGAACTCCAGAAGACATAGAACGCCAGTTTATCGACAAGAGTGCTTGCCGATACTTCTATGATTTTGAGAGTTGTCGAGATAAACTGCAATATTTGTTCTCTAATGAACCCGACCCGTCTGGTACATTAGAGAGCATTATCAGCCATATTCTTGACTATGGTCAACCTTTTGACAAGAGTGTGAAAACTTGGTCAGACTTTTATTTTGCTTTACAAAAACTTACAACAGGGAGCAGTGGCGAAATTCAGACTCCCATTGCTCTTGCTTCATGGAAGAAGTTCGCTCGTATTGTACAAAAATTTAAGACAGAACTGCTTTTCGGCGATAAGGGGTATGACAAGGATGATACTAACGATTTGACCTCACATATATTTGATAATTTAAAGCCGAATGATGTAAAGGTCATAGACATCGCACAGTTGGACCCGTCAATTCAAGGTTTCGTTTTTGGCGATGTTATTCAGCAAGTCGTAGAACGCATGAGCGCAAAAGATGAAAACACCCCTGACCAAATTGTAATATTTGTCGATGAATTGAACAAGTACGCATCAAACGATATTCCCAAGACATCGCCTATACTACGACATCTGTTAGATATCACAGAACGTGGTAGAGCTTTAGGTATCATACTGTTCTCTGTTGAACAATTCAGAAGTGCTATTCACGACCGAGTAAAGGGTAATTGTGCTAATTCTGCGTATGGTCGTACAAACTTTGTGGAGGTAACAAAGCCTGATTATCATTTCTTTGGTAACATTTATAAGAACATGATGACACGTTTGGCACCAGGTGAATATATAATAAGCAATCCTGCTCTGCGCTCCTTGGTTAGCATAGAGTTTCCATATCCAACTTTTAAGTCAAATAACTAATGGAAGGTTACAATAGTAGAATAGGAAAAACCCAAATGCAGCAGTACATGGGGGATTTGTACGAGAACCCCATGGTAGTTTATCGTGAGTATATTCAAAACGCTTGCGATGCAATAGAAGATGCCTTGAGTATGAATCTTATTCAAGACAGAAAGAAATCGACAATCATAGTAAGAATAGACATCTACAATAAAACTATCACCATTGAGGACGAGGGTGTTGGTATTAGCAAGGACAATATTGGTCCTTATCTTGTTGATGTTGCATCATCAAAGAAGGTAAATCGTGCAGGACAGTATGGAATAGGAAGACTTAATGGTGCTAATTATTGTGACCAGATTATTTACGAGACGTCTTACTTTGGTGAAGAAGTCCTGTCCACTCTTGTTTGGGACGTGAAGCGAGCTCGCGAAATATGTGAGGATCCTTCCCAAAACCCAACAACAGAAGAAATCATAGATGAGGTCACGCATCTGCTTCCAGAAAAAGGAGAGAGTGCTGCGGCTCATTATTGTCGTGTTACATTGAAGAATGTAAACAACGACCTCCTGCTTGATCAGGAAAAGGTAATTTCGTATATCTCACAAATAGTACCCGTAGACTACGATTTAGATTTTAAAGATAATCTACTTTCACCGTCTTTGGAAGTAGAAGCTAATGCGCCTTTCAAAGAGAGATTTAAATCTTTGTGGATATACAAGATTAGCGTAAATGACATTCCTGTCACAAAACAATACAAATCTGAAGATGGAGCCTTCAAGTTTGGTAGCTTGCGTTGCTTTTCTCTTATAGACAATAAGACACAAGAAGAATACGCCTGGGGATGGTATGCTATGAATAAAGAAGCAAAACAGATGAATGATTTACCTATTTCTTTCATCCGTGCCAGACATTGCAACTACCAAATAGGTCCTGCAACTTTATTGTCTGGATTGTATCCTTCTCCTGTATCTCAGGCATATTTCATAGGTGAATTAAATCTCGTCCACGAACATATAAGACCTACAGCTTCTCGTGACGGCATCAAACAAAATGACCACAAGATTATATTTGAAGCAATTGTAAAGAGATTCTTCAAAGAACAACTTAGCCCATTGTACAATAAAACCAGTAAGTTTAGAAGCGAAGTTGTAGAGCGTATCGCAGAGGCAAACGTGCAGATTGCGTCATTAGTCCAATTGGTTAAGAAAGAAGATGATGCCAATGAAAGGACTAAGCTAAAGGAAAAAATCAAAAAGGAAAAAGAGAAAATCGCTACTGCCGAGGGCAAAATACCTGCTTATACAAGATTCTTTGAAGAAACTCAATCTTGGGGTTCTGCTACAGATGTTGTAAGTAGTGTCAATGAAACCATAGTCAAGGCATATAATCAAAAAGCCGAAGTGGTTAAAAATGACTCTCAAATACCTGCAATAAAGGTTGAACGTTTCAAACCTGAGACATCAGAAGCCAATACACATGATGGAGGCAAAACCAATAATCAACAACAAGGGCAAGGTAGTAAAAATTCCAGTAATGGAGAGAACAACAATTCTCAAAATGGCGAGAGAGACGCAAATAACCAGATACCAACCGAACTTGATGCTTACAAAGCATTAAGCTCGGTTGAACGTAAACTGATTAAGAAATTCTACTCCGTCATAGATGGAGCGGATGTTCCTCCTGCTATGAAAGAGAAGATGAAGAAAACTCTAAAGAAAAAGATTTTAAAGTAAGGATGGGAAGAAACATACTTTTGATTGAACCCAATTACAAGAATAAATTTCCGCCTATTGCCTTGATGAAGTTGGCTACTTATTTCAAGACAGTAGGCGACAATGTTGTATTCTATAAGGGCGAAATTAAAGATTTTATACTTGAAAGAGCCGTAGAAAAATGTATTAATAAACTTAATACCGTTGCTCCTCATATAAAATGGAGGAGCAAACATGAAGCGATTGCTGCGTATATCAAAACTCGCAAGATTTGTCATTTGGAAGCTATTGGGATAGACAATGATGAAGAATATGCAGGAATTGCTTTAGGATGGCTTATCTTTTACAAAGATTACATTTGGAAGAAGTATTATCTTCGTGAAGAAGAAAAGGAGTGGGACTGGATTGGAGTAACGACCTTGTTCACCTTCTATTTTGACATCACTGTAAAAACTATAAACGAAGTCAAACTTTTGTTACGTTCAACAGGCCACATAATGGTTGGTGGGGTGCTTGCCACTTTGCAGCCCAATGAACTTAAGGCAGCAACAGGAATTACCCCAGTTGTTGGCTTGCTGAACAAGCCCGGAATGATAGACGAGGGGAATGAACTGATTATTGACACTCTCCCTCTTGACTATTCTATATTGGAAGAGATTGATTATCGATATGATATGTCGAATGCGTATTATGGTTCTATGACTAAAGGATGCGTACGTCATTGCGCTTTTTGTGCTGTTCCTAAGATAGAACCTGAATACCAGCAATTTATTCCAATGTCTGAAAGAATTAAACTGGTCAAGGAAAAATATGGTGAACAAAGAAATTTGCTATTGATGGATAATAACGTACTGGCTTCAGAAAAGTTTGAAGACATTATCAATGATATCATAAAGGCAGGTTTTGGAAAAGGTTCAACATATGAGGAACCGAATCGTCTTAAATTTGCAGTTGATCAGTTGAAAGAAGGGAGCAATAACAGGGCATATCTAAAAATGGCTCAAAGAGAATATGTTGCATATCTCAACTCCTTAAAAAGAAATAAGAACAATGAGGCGTTGTCCTATAAAGTATATTCTGTTCTTTATGATTTCGGTCTTTTGGCATTAGGAACTTGCACCATTGAAAACGCGATAGAAGCATACCCACTAATAGCCGAAGAGTATGAACATCGACTAAAATTGCGCCGCCCTAAACAGCGTGTCGTTGACTTCAATCAAGGTGTAGATGCTCGTTTGTTTACAGAAAAGAAGGCAGAGTTACTTTCAAAGATATGCGTCTCTCCATTGCGCGTAGCTTTTGACTCTTTATCTGTAAAGGACGAATATATTCAGGCATTGACATGGAGCCGTCAGTATGGAATACGAAATTTCTCCAATTATTTGCTTTATAATTTCAATGACAGACCAGATGACCTCTATGAGCGTTTAGAGATAAATGTCAAGCTTTGTACTAAACTTGATGCAAATATCTACTCATTCCCTATGAAATATCATCCGCTGTATGGCAATAATAGCCATGATAGAGATTTTATTGGGAAGCATTGGAATCGCAAATACATACGTTCAGTTCAGGCTGTATTAAACTCTACAAAGGGTAGTATAGGACGTGGTGAATCGTATTTCTACAAAGCCTTTGGCTGTGACAAGAATGCTTTTCATCTTCTACTTGATATGCCAGATACTTACATCATATATAGATACTTCTTTGAATGGCTCAAAGAGAAGGGACATCCTATGTCAACATACAATTGGGAACAAACGTATAATAACCTATCTCCTGCTACAAAAGAAGAGTTTCTACATATTATACATGATTCGACTTTTACTGCTGTGCATTCTAAGGAATATTACAGTGGTGAGCTTGCAGAAATCATGAAGTTCTATGTAAATCTACGCGATTCCGTACAAAATACAGACGGAGAGCTATTTAAGCTTAAACAAGAATATGATATGCTATCATCGGTTCACGCACGTCGAGCAATGGCAATGCAAAACAAAAAGGATGGTATTATTGTATAATAGAGTTCATATTAATGCAAATGACACTTCAATAGCAATGTACGAAAAACGATAATGCCGTATACCTCAATTAATTCTCATATGCCATATTTACTTATGGCAATCGGCGCGACTCTCACTACGGATGGGTTGCGATCAATAAGAAAGTCAACCGATGATACCGACATTGCAAAGTAACGGAACTAGCTTATAGACAATATTATCTACTAAGGTTTCTTTGCTCTGTCTTAATCTTCCAATCATACGCCCCATTAGCAACATCGGCAACCTCATTTCGGGTCTGCCGATGTTTCATTTCGTCAAACGGCTGTCGGCTTTCCGCATAGTCGCATAGCCAAGAGCCGATTGCCTGTTGCTGTTTCACGGACTTGCCGTAATCCTGCATGACGCTCTTGATGTCTGCGGCTTCATCGTTACCGAATATGGACTTGTATTTTTCCGTGCCGTAATGGATGATAGCATCAATGGCACGTTTGAAAACCTCGCTGGCAGCATATAGCATATCAGCCAGGATGTTCAAAACCTCCCGATTCATTTTCCACGCATTCTGCCAAACACGTATGACTTTGTCCTTTTCCGCATTGGCAAGTCTGACTGCATTTTCAACACGCTGCTGCTCGTCCGCTTTTTGTCTGTTGAGTTGTGTAATCGCCTTGTCCCTTTCAATGGTCAGCGTGCGGTTCTGCACCAAAGCCCGGTCACGCTCGGCTTCGGCACTCTGCTTTTCTGCGACAAGAATCTTAGTCCGTTTCTCCACTTCCTTTTTGACAGCATCGGGAAAGGTTTTTTTCATGCGCTCGTTCTCTGCTGTGAGCCTGACGTTTTCCTTTTCGATTGCTGCGGATTTGCCGACCCCGACAAGGCTTCCTACACTGTCAAGTATGCTGTCCACCTTACCCCTGCGGATTTCATCACGCTGTTTCTCTTTCTCGGCAATCTCGTTGTCAAGAATCGTACTGCGTTGAGCCTTTGCCTTGTTTTCGTTCTCAATGGAATCACGCTCGTTTTCGGCTTCCTCCTTTGCGGAGAGGGCTGCTTCCTTTTCGGCTTTGGCTTTCTCGGCTTCCTGCTTCTGCTTGGCAATGATGAAGTCCGTGCGCTCCAGATGTTTCTTGCCTGTCTCGGCTTTGGAGATGCCCCTTTGCATATCCAGACACTCAGCCAAAAGTGTCTGCATCTCGCTCATGGCTTTCTCGTCCAGTTTGCAGGACTTCCCTGTATCATGGTTCATCCAGTCCCAAACGATATGTGCGTGAAGATTGGGCTTCCATGTGGTGGTGTCCTGTGGGTTCTCGTAATGTCCCTCGTCACGGTGAATGAACACTTGCAGGGCTGTGATGCCCCAACGCTCCTTGCACACCTCACAGAAACGCTGCAACTGTTCCATGCTGGTATCTTCCTTGATTACCACGACACCCTCTTTGAGTGGGGTGCTGCCACGCACAATGGACACCCTGCCTGTTTTCTTGTTCACCCTCTCACGGTCTTTGGTCTGCATTGCCCGACCTGTCTTTTCCTTGACCATTGCGGCTATCTGATTGTAACGGTCGGTCAGCGAGGTATCGCCAAAGTCAGGTGCTACCCACACCTCATTTCTTGCCATGAGGTCAGTGCGAATATATAGATTTTCCTTGACTATATTTGCGAGGTATTCTGCTGTCCGCCTGTTGTGCGCCTCGCTGCTGCCTGTGTTGCAGGGCTTGATGTTGATGGATGTCTTCTGTGCCATATTGCTTTTGCATTTTATGATTATACAAGAGGGAAAGGGTTGTTAGGGCAAAGCCTTAATCGGAGGGTGCAGGGAGAGGGTCACTTCCTGCTCGGGGTTCTTAGGGCAGCGTCCTGAGTGGGACGGGGCAACGCCCAGCCCCTCGGGAGAGCCCACAACTTCGGGAGCGAAGCGGAGAAGTTATAGTAGGCTATATCAGGGCAAGCCCTGCCATCCGTTCATCCACAACCTTTGTCACTTACTTTTTCCCTTTTGTCGGAGTTTACTCTTTTGCTCATCAGATAATCGTTGAGGTCTTTGTACTCGACGTATTCGCTTGCAGCGTCAAAACACTTGTTCTCCAACGCAGTCATGATTTGTTTGGTCGCCATTCGCCCTGCCGTATCGTTATCCAGATGGCAATACACTTGCGAATACTCATTGAGGATAGGAAGACCATGAGGGATGTTTACGATAGAGTTGAGCACTACAGCATCACATTTGCCATGAAGGACGAGATAAGAGAGGTAGTCCATGAAGCCTTCGAATACGTGACAGGTTGCTGCGTGGTCTGTAATGGTAGTAATTGCTTTGGGAGCAATGCATCCTTTGAAGTATGGATAACGCAGTTCATAACCTCCGGCATCATTTCTGAATCCAATAGCAAAGTAGTTCTTACCTCCACTTTTGTAGTGTATCTCCAAACACTGTTTTTTGGCTGTGACGGAATCAATACCCCTTGACAAAAGGTAGTTCAGTAGAGCCGGATGCGTCAGTTCTTTCACCTCAATATCTTCAAACGGAGTGTACTCATTGGGTTCTGTTAATCGGATTGAGGCTTGTGGTGGAATAGTTGAGCGGTCTATCAAGTGTAATATTTTTGAGATGCTTTGAGTATGGTATAACTCCATAGCCAAATCAAGAATGTTACCTCCTTTGCCCAGCCCGAAATCATACCACACGTTTTTGTTTCGGTCAACTTTGAAAGAAGCGGTCTGTTCTGTATGCAGTGGCGACAAGTACCACCACTTATATCCTTTCCTGCTTGTCGGCTCATATCCTTTACTTGTGAGGAAGTCGGATATTTGGATTGTCTTAATTTCTTGTATAGTCATCATACTAAGATTGAAATGTTGAAATGATGAATTGTTGAGAATCATAGCTAGTGAAAAGAAAAATATTTTTTTTCTTTTGCTCAGTTATATCTATTTTGTTGAGGTTCTGTTGAATCATATATATATGAGAATCATCTGTTAATACTTTATCCTCAACAATTCAACAACTCAACAGAAAGTTATATACCCAAAGAGTCTATGAAGTCCTTTGTCACCGTGTAAAAGCGTCCCACTCTGCTGATAGATGAAACTCGTCCCGGTTTGCCATAGTCGCACTGATAGGTGAGATAGGTCAGCGCATTGTGTGCCGGAACAAGCCGCCAAACATCTTTCACCACCTTTCGTATCTGCCATTGCTCCACCTTTACACCGTTCATAGTCAATATAGGAATCAAATCCTGAGGGATAAAAGACACCTTATCTACATTCTGCGTTTCCATAATATCGCGTATCAGTTCCACCATGTCCAACTCCGTATGATTGCGGTTGCACTGAATGATATGGTCAAGAGCCTCCGTCCTGATAAGAGCAGGATTGAACCACATACGCCCTTCCTTAATGGTGGAAAGTGTGCGATGCTGCAGGTAATAGAGGAAAGCAGGAATCTGCTCTTTGAGTTTCAGCAGGAAGTTGGTGTCATCATTTTCAAGTGGACGAATCTTTCGTACCCAATAACGGTTCTCTCCCGGGTCAATGATAACGGGATAGAGTTCGTTGTTGGAACAGAGTACGAACTTGGCAAAGAAGTTGACCTCCTGCCTGTCTTTTCCTTTGGCTTCTACCTTGTAGGTTTGAGCCGTACTGAGATTCTTCAACCGCTCGGAATCTTCTCTACGACTCAGCAGCACTTCATCCACGACGATGAGCAATTTGCCCGCCCAGTCTGCATTGAACTGGCTCCTGAAATCCTCATTCGTGTTAAAAGTAGCATTATCCTGAAAGATGCTCTTGAGGAAATTCAAGAAAGTGGTTTTTCCTGTGTTGCGTTCCTCTGACACCAATAGGAGAATGGGCAACTTCTGCGTCGGTTGTGTATAGAGCAACTGCATATAGTCCAGTCCCAACTCATATTGATCCTCGAATATATGATGCAACAACTGTTCAATATCAGGAAAGACACCCTCTGTGGGAACATGGTTAATAGGCTCATAAAGATTGTAGAAACCTGCAATCTCCTTTTGGTAGTCTGTATGGCTCGGCACTGTACAAAAACCATTGTACTTTGTGATGGGAGGAATGTTGTTCTTTCCATAGTCCTGACGGATGGTGCCAAAGCTCCATTGAATCCGACGGGTAATTGTCGTGCCATCAGCCAAAGGCTGCTGCACTACCTTATATATGGTGGTACCCACCCGAATATATAACTCTTCCATATTACTTCTTTGAGAATTATTTATGCGATACACTACTCCCCGAATCCTGTACTTTCGATTTCACAAGCGAAGTAATCTCCTTTTTTGAGTAAAGGTTACGTCCACCCAACTTGTGAACGATGATTGTACGCTCTTTCTGCATACGCCACAAAGTGGTGTAGGTGATGTGGAGGCGTTCGCAAACTTGGTCACGCGTATAGTATTCATCACTCTCTTCTGGTGTCAAGTCGGTTTGAGGCTTCTTCCCGATCAACTCTTCTACCAATTCGGACACAACCTGCTTGAGGTCATCCTTCTGTAACATTATAAAATTTCCTTGCATAATATGTTGTTTAAATGATTATGCTGCGAAATTACTTTGAAGCACAAAGAAAGCACCTCGGTAAAAATCATGTCGATTTCTGCCGAGGTGCTTTTAACGGAACAGCGGTTCTTTTTAACAAATCAAGCCTTCATAATAAAATCAATATACATCTGGAGAAAGTAAAGTTCGCAGTCTTATGCTTATCAACTTTGCTTGTTCCTTTCCAGTCTGGACCGCTTTTTCTGATAGGTTCAAATTATAGTCGTAGCCATGTTTACTGACAATAGCATTATAAAGGGCTTCTGCCCAATCAAAGCCAGACTTAAATCCAAGAGAGGGGAACTTTTCCAAGATAGCTGTATGGAAAGTCCGATAGTTGTAGGAGTCATTAAGCAAACTATCACTGGTCAACGCAGCAAAGATATAAGCAAGAACTGAGTCCGTTCCATTCATTTCCATCCATTCTGTAAGTATTTTCTCTATCTCGTTGGTGAGAAGTTCTGCATGAGGTTGTATCAACATTTCTTCAAGCAGAACACAGGCTTGCTTACGTCCACGGCGACCTTTGGATTCTTGCAAAGTAGAATTGACCATTTCTTTTGCAGCACCGTTTTTGCCCATAGCTTTCCATGCGCCTTTGGTGTAGGCTGCTTTATCGAAACTGGTAAGCATCAAAGACCTGATGAATTGTCCTCCAAAACCTTTCTGCCAGACAGAAGGGTTTTCTCCCATCATTGTTTTGGAAAACAGATCTGCCATCTTGACAAATCCATCGTCAAATATCATCCAGTAGAATGCGCTGCACATAAAAGGATTGTTATGCAGGACTTTTTGTTTCGTAGCCTCTTGATTGAACGTAGAGGCGAACAAAGTTGTAAGTCTTTCATGGACTTGTTGCTGGCTGCTTGCGAATTGAACTTTATTGTAGCTTTCTGTTCCTGGGCAAAGGCTTTCAAGCAAGTCTGTAATACCAGTAATACCATTGAGCGACAGCATTTCTGTCAAGTACGACATGCCTTTTATGAAGAAAGTCACGTCACCATCGTATGCTTTGGCAAAGAGATTGGTAAAATCCTCATAGCCTTCGGGGTGGTCATAGTGCCAACGACGCAAACTGAGCAAGTTCAATTCCTTATTGACCGTCTCCTGAGTTTCGCGTCTTTTGTCCTGCAAATAGGCTTTGATACCATCTTTTATATACGCTGCATCCTCTGGTAGTTCAGATTCCGCCATGACATCTGCCAACTCTTCAAGTCCATTATCCAGTTCCAAGTAGCAGTACAAACAGCAAGCGAACATATTTCCGTCTTTTATGGCTGTCGTGAACCTGTTTGTCAACTCATCCAAAGCATTTTCCTTATCTAATACTTCCAAGATTGCTTTTTGATATGCAGCCATTTCTTCATCTGCCTGTTCATTGTCATTATCGCGCAATGAGTCCTTCAAGACAGATTGAATTTTGTCCTTGAACTTGGAATAGATTTCTTCGTTCTTTCCTAGCCATTCCCTCATTTTCTCTTGAAGATGAAGTTTGGCGTTGGGAAGCTCTTTAATATTATCGCCCATATATTATTTCTCTAATTGGTTAATCCTTGAGACAAGCCAAAGGAATGACCTTCACCCCATCAGGACGAGTGTATGCCATTGTACCACCAGTCATCACAATAAGCAAATCAGGTTCTCGAATAGGGACTTGCTTCTCCGTCTTGTTATGTTCTTGTATGAGTCTTTTAAGTTCAAGCAAGTGCTTGGATCCTTCATCAATCTCACTACTACCAAGTTTGCACTCTATCAAGGCATAACGTCCGTCTTCCAGATGCAGCACAATATCTGCTTCCAAATCGTATCGGTCATGGTAGTAAGACACATGACTGTTTAAATCAATGGTGTACGCCTTTAAGTCACGAATACACATCTGCTCAAAGATGAATCCAAACGTCCTTAACTGCATACTTAATGATTCGGGAGATAGTCCTAAGAGAGCAATCGGTATAGAAGGGTCACAGAAGCATCGTTTCACACTGCTTCTGATAGCGGTTTTACTTCTAATGGCAGGACACCATGCACTTATGTTCTGGATGACAAATAGTTTTTCCAAAGCTGCAACATAGTCATCAAATGTGTCCACGTGGCAACTTACTTCGCCAGACGAGGTCACATCATCCAAGAGTGATTTCTTCTTGACCAGTGTCGAAACATTCCTAGCATACGCCCGAAGAATCATACTAGTCAGTCTAGCATCTCTTTTCTTGCCATCAATGCCAGAAATGTCGTTAGAGCAAATCGTTTGAACATAATTCTTTGCAACAAGTAGTTGAGCTTTGGGGGTACGAGCCAATAAAGAAGCTGGCCATCCACCTCGAGATGCAGCAAAGATTAGGTCTTCAACTGTCATTTTAGACATCTTCCCATCAATATCATAATCGGGATTATTGAAAAGTTCTTTCAACGAAACCTCTCCTGTAGATTCTTGCGACTCCCACAAGCTCATAGGTAACATACGCAGTCTGGCAATGCGACCAGCTCCGGAATGGTGTATTTGAGACTTGTCAACAGTATTGGAGCCGGTGAGTATAAATTGTCCGGGAATTTGACGGTCATCGACAGTTGTTCGCACCGCATCCCACAACGTAGGAGCATCCTGCCACTCATCAATAAGACGAGGCGTAGCTCCATTTAACAGAATGGACGGTTTTGTCTTAGCAGTAGCCAAATACTCTGCACGCATACTAGGGTCTTGCATTTTCAAGATGCTATTGGCAACTTGGGATGCCGTTGTGGTTTTGCCACACCATTTGGGGCCCTCTATCAATACTGCCCCAAATGCATCCAGTAAATCTTGCAGCAGGGCATCGGCAGTTCTTTTATAGTAACTCATATAACATGCTTTTTCAATGGCAAAGATACACATTTTCCGCGAATCGCATGGTCAATTCGTGTTTTTTGTGGCATTCTAATCCACTTTTTTGCGGTATTTTATTCGGTATTTTTGTGGTGTTTCATTCCGTGCTTTTGTGGTATTTCACTTGGTATTCTTGCGGTAAAGGCCGCTTCAGTCTGATAAATCAGCCATCAACTCCATCCTCTCCTCTTCACTCAAACCTTTCAACATCTCAAGCAAAGCCTTCTTGTCGACAATAGGAGCCACTTCCTTAGGCTTCTCGTTGAGCAGATAGTGATTATACTCCAGCATCTTTGCAAGAGGATAGGCACCGATATAATTGGAGGTAATGTCGCCACCGCCACTATGTCCCATGCTATCGCTTATATATTTATAAGGTACAACTCCCGAATTATTAAGGTTCGTGGCGAAACTATGCCTTGCCCAAGTCGGTGATGGCATTTGTTCCATTCCCAACAGCTTGGCAACTTTTGCCATGTGTTCACGTATATATCTATTGTAACGTTGGATAACCCATATTTCTTGTTCGGGTGTAATAAGTTCACTCATTATAGGGAATACTCTCCGTCCAAGTTTAGGAACATTGCCGTATCGGTTAAGTATCTCTTGAATTTCAGGAGTGACAGGAAATATCACCTCGCTGGCACTCTCATTTCGTTCCCGTGTCTTGTGGCGAAGAAAACGTAACTGTTTTCCATGGGTGGCATAGTACAGCTCGTCATAGGTCAGCCGTAGTGTATCGGCAAGGTTTTGCCCATCACCCAAGTACATAAAGAGGAATAAACCGAGGTCACGAAATATAGCATGTTTCTCTCTGCCCAGAAATAACTCGTTGCCATCTTTATCTTTTGCCTCGTCAGCTTTCCAAAAGTCATAGAGCTTCCGCATGGTAGCCACGTCAAGAAACTCATGTTTACGGCTCTGCGCTTTGTTGTAGCCCGTGTCCTTAAACATTTCTTTGGTATCACCTTTCATCAGTCCGTTAGCGATACACATATTGATAATGGTTCTTAGACTACGGAGTGCGATAGCAATAGTGGTGGTACTCAATTCATTCTTCTTCATGATTTTTACCCATTTCAAGATAAAGTCACGGTTAATATCGGCAAACGATACATCCGTTCCCAAATCTTTCACAAAGCGGTTGCGTACATCCTTACTACAACGAGCGGAACCAGCCTTACCTTCATTGGTCTTAGATTGAATGTACGAATCCCAAACTGTGATGATGGTGCTGTCATCGTCTTTCTTGCCTTGGAACCTGTCTTGCAACTTGCGAAGAGAGAAATTGTTTTCTGAAATCAGTTGATTAGCCATCAGCTCCACTCTGTTCATCAGATTCTTCATATCGTTACGCTCCGCTAATTGGATGCGCCGACCGCTTTTCTCATAATCGCAAAGAACCAACCATTCTTCCATAGTGTATAATTTTCCTAAGCGCAGGAAAGTCTTTTGTCCGCCATGACACACACGCACAGCCACAGGAAGCGGTTGCGAATAGTCGCCCGCTTTTCGTATGTCAAGAGTCAGCGAACCATACACATTGCCATTCGCAGCCGTGAATTTCGCAAGGCATTTTTCTCCTCTTGCATTGGATTTTCCGTTCTTCTTTGCCATTTCGGTGACCTTATTCGTTTTTTCAATCTCCATAATGCACTTATTTATAGGTGATATTCTGCTCGTTTTGGTGACCTTCAGGTGACCTTTTCGCACGAAAACTACTGCAAATGTACGCATTTTCCTGCAAACAGCAAAATGCGTTAGATGCTGATAATCAGTATAATTACATTTTATGCAATCCTATGGAATAATCCTCAAAAAGACTCATAATCTGGAGGTCCCTGGTTCAAGCCCAGGCTGGTCCACTGATAGGCCCCTATTATTTTAGATATAATAGGGGTTTCTTTTTTATTTGATTGATTATCTGTATTTTACATCACTCGTCCGTGATATAAATTAGATTCTCAAAACTGGAATGGTACATAAGAAAACAGTCTAACTACATAAATTTATGTACTGGATTTATGTACTTATTCCATCTGATTGGGCGGTTTGCTAAAAATCTAAATAGAATGGCAAACTTTAATCTTACTTTCTCCAATGAGAAAAAAGGCTTTTTCCTTAGAATAACGGAAAAAGGCAAATCAAACGGCTTGCGTGCCAAAGTTCAAAACCTTATTAACCCCAATTTCGATTATTGGGATAAGAAGCAACAGAGATTTAATGAAGCTTCCAGTGACGCAATACACAACAATAGCGTATTGCGTGAAATGAAAAGCAAGTATCAAACAGTAATAGATACGTGTAACCCCCAAACACCATTTGAAATAAAACAAATGGTTGAGGCTGGAAAAATGGTTGAAGCTGCCAAAACCCTCACCTTGGAAGATTATCTCAAATCACTTATACAAGGTATGAAAACAGAAAACACCCAGATGCCCTCAAAAAATTTTCAATGCTACATTACTTTACTTCATAAACTGGAAGAAGCATACAAGCGAAAAGACAAATATCAATCCGATTTTTTATCCATTCCTATTAATGAGGTGAACGACGAACATTTTAAAAGCTTTGGAAAATATGTACGTACCGCCCTAAAAGGAACAAACTACTTAGGACTAATGAAACGGTTTCATTCAATGCTTACAAAAGCCAAAGAAGACAAATTTACACAAATTGAGCTAACTTACAGATATAGAAAGGACATGCCTAAAGATACCCAAAAAGCAGCGGAAAAAGCGATTAAAGGCGTTGACATTCTAACCGTAAAACAATACAAAAAAATTTGTTAGCATGAACTTAGACACCGTACCACATGGCAATAAATCACAGCTTAAGCACATGGAACTATATAGAGATTTCTGTATTTTCTTGTATGAAACCAAAACGCGCCCGTGTGACTTAATAAAGCTAAAAAACTCTGATATAAAAGATAACAGGATAATTTATTGGGCTACAAAGAAAAAGAATTATACTGACCCCAACACCATACTGGTAAATACAAGCCTTACACCTGTAGCCAAACAAATTATAGACAAATATAAGGGCAAATCATGTCAAGGGTATATTTTCCCCTTTGCTATGAATGAGTATAACTGGAACTTCAAAGACGCTTTGAGCTTTCAGAAATGGCACAACAAAAAACAATATACCTTGCAATGTATCAACTATTTTTTAAGTAAAGTTGCAAAGATTCTAAAAGTAGAGGAACTGACTACATACACTTTCAGACATTCAACTTTTACGCATAAAATACAGGCTGGTGTAAATATCATGCAATTAGCCAAAGAGGGGGGAACGTCTGTTAATATGTTAGAAAAACATTATTATAATCATTTTGCGATATGAAATACCAAATTTTCAGTCAGATAACACAACACGTAACTTATAAGGTTTGTATATGCAAGGGCAATAAAACAGTTTATACGTATGATTGTATGAAACCAACAAAGAATTTATTTAAGGAACTGGGAAAAATATTGCCATCAAAAGTATTTTCAGCCCTTTTTAGAGACTTTATCAACTCTGTAAATGTAATGAATACTTTTTATGAAAAAGACTTCAAATAAAGCCGTTGTTTGCCGTTCTTACCTACTGAGGTAGGTCTATACAAAAGCCTCAGCAAAGTAAGCTATACTGGGCTGAGGCTTTTTTCTCATGGGGTCTATTCAACGGACACCATAAGAAACATTTTAATACATGTTTTTCAAGAACTTGCGTACCGTCCTTTCTCTCCGCATCATCCAGTCAGGCTTACGCTTTATGATTCCTCTGCGATACAAGGCTTTTTCCAAAAACTGGATAATACGCCTGTCCGACAGATAACCTATCCTATAAAGCCTATACAGATACCCAAACGGTATATGTGCCTCACTCGATACTGTTTCCAGTACTTTTCTTGTTACTTTACATTTCTTCATTGCTATATGTTTTAAAATAATCTGATTTCGTTCGGTTGTATTACTGGGAGTTTCTTATCATTCAGATAACATAACACGATGCTAATTGCGTCTGCTTGGTTATCATCTTTGTATTTATACCCCATCTTATCAAGTACGGACATTGTTTCTGCCTTGTTTGCGTACATGTTACCCGTTAAATAATATTTGTGCCTTAATGGACTTATAAAAGTTACTGGAATATTGTTCTTAGAAGCAGCTAATAACATTACCCCTCGTATTTCTCCCAAACAGATAAGGGATTTTTTATGTTTATCGTTATACATATCTTCTGCAACTATTATAGTTATTCGCTCACGCTTTATTATGTTGAGCAACGTATCATAATAGAATTGTAGTTGGTTGGCACGGTCTTTGATTTTATTCAAGTCCCAAACACCGCCTTTTGTGATTTGCCCTTTTCTATAAATGCAATATCCTGTTTTCTTCGCTTGGTCTAAGCTTAAAATATTGTCTGTCATAACTATATTATTAAATATCTTAATAAGATTAAGATATAATCTATATATAGGATTTATTTTATGTATATCAATTATTTAATTTTCAACGCATTAGTTAAATATTCATTTGTTGTAGTGTACCACTGGAGTGGTATATAAAAGTATTGTAGTGTACCACTGGAGTGGTACATAATATACCATTGGAATGGTACACTACAACACTTTTTTGTTATTTTATTTATCGGTTAAATTAATTTTTCGATACTCGTTAAGAAGTTTGTATAACAGTTCCTTATTAGGCTTATATAAAGTTTTTTTTCTGCCTTTTCCAGTACGTTTAAAGATTAATTTTTCATCACACAACGCTTTCATAATTTGCTGTACGGTGCTACGTTGTACGTTTAACATTCGGCAAATGTCATCATACGACAAAGCGACCCCAATATTTTTTTCATGGGTATATATCTGCCTATTATATTCATATATGATATAAAGCAATATAGCCAACTGGAAACCGCCCAATTTGTATTTGCTCATAATTGCCACACTTAAAAAAATATTCCCTTTACTCCACCTTTCATTATCTATACATATAGCCTCATTCATTTTACTAATTCTTCCAGTTTCTCCACATTGATATGGAACACAAATTTCTTTGCGCTCTGTCTTTCAATTGTTAGATACCCCGTTTTTTCCAGTGCTTTGAAATGATACCTCACATTTTCGTGATTCATACACAACTCTTTACCTATATCCCTATAAGACATATAGCGGATTTCATTACCGTGCTTTTCTACAATACTGGAAAGAACAATCACATTTGCAGTCGTTAATCCCGATTTGATAAGGGGATAAGCATCAATTTTTAAGTTTTTCATCTTGAACAAATTTAGTTTATATATAGGTATAGAGACAATATGTCTAATAAGTTTTGTTATCTCACAGAAATAATCTATTTTTGTAATGTCCTCGAATAGGGGATATATTTAACGTGTAGGCGTTTAGTCTTATCTATCTTGGAAATCTGGACAATTTCCCTCTGCTTAGATAACGACAAAACACGCTTACGCCTTGGTTGTATATTCTCAAATATGCAATACATTGGCGTGGGCTGTTGTTGTTACAAGCAGATAGGCAGTCCAGAGCCTCCAAGGTGTGATAACTAACAGTTCCCACGCCTTACCATTATAATTATAATGTAAATGCTCCTTTGGGAACTAGGGGGGGTGGCTGTTATCATTATCATGGAATGGGTTATATTTATTCTTGTTTTTTTAATTGTCGGTGGCATTTGTTCATCCATATCTGAAGCTAATAAAGAGGCTAAACGAAAACAAATCATTGCTCAGAATGAAAAGGAAAAGAAAGAGCTTATGAAAAAACGGTTAGCAGTTGTCACCTCCGAACGTGAAAAAAAATATGGCCAACTAACAAAAACAATTCCATATTCATATAATGTTGCGTATGATATGCAGATTTATGAGACTTCAAAAACTGTTTTCATAGAGGGAAAGCCATATTCATTTGCAGACATTCTTTCATGTCGTATTGAAACCACCGTAATAAAAGGTAAAGAAACTCATGTAACAACACCTGATAAAGGACATAAATATAATATGCAGGCTCTTTATGGAAGCAACTGGGAAAAACATATAACAAAATACAACACAGAGATAATTAAAGAACCCGATATAACCCATTATTCTATTTACATAGGCTTAAATAATCTCACTAATCCAATAATTAAAATAGAACTGGGAGATAACAATATGGCAGCAAGTGAAATATGTGCAGTTTTACAAGTATTGGTAAAAAAATAAGAAATGAACGTTATGTTTTGGATTATCATAACAATAGTCGTTATTATACTGGGAGCTATTCTCACACAAAATAGAGAATGGTTCACCACATGGCAACAGAAGCCAATATAACGACCTTACTAAAGAAGAAATTGAATATGATTACCTACAACGACAAAAAGAAGAACAAGACGAAGAAGATTATTACTTACAACAAATGGATAAAGATTAGTCTTTGCAGTCCTAACATATTAAAAATCAACAAAATGCTTTTTCTATTTATGTTTCATAAAAACGAGACTGGAAATTTTGACCTCAATATATATACGTTACCCGTTCCAAAATACACCCCTCACCCTTATTTTTTTTAATTTTCGATACAATATAATTTGCCTATTTGTTTAGTTCACTTTAAGAAGCCTCATTAAAACAATAAATACGCCTTAAAAAATTGCGGAAAATTCACTTTTATATACTTGGGGTACATAAATACATAAAACCCTTTAAGAAGCTTTTCAATAAAGACAAAAATACATTTTAAAACATATATCAATATTTATTAATGATTAATCTCTCCAGTTTAAATTTGATTCTACAACTTTTCCCCCTATATTTGCACTACAATTTGAACCGCAAACGACCTTTGAAAGATTGGTTTATGTACTTGTTTTTATGTACTAAAATACAAAACAGTATTGATTATCAAGTAAATAGAGTGATATTTGTGGATTCCAGGCTGGTCCACAAAGCAGATCAAGCAGTTACGGATTCCGTAACTGCTTTTTTTTATGCTCTTGTGCCAGCTGTTTTGGTGAGGGGAATGTCAGCTTTATTGAAAAGCCGGCAGAATCGTTGTTCTAAGCAAAGAAAGGCCGTTTTCCTATGGTAAGATGGGGAAAACATAAGGGAGAACCGTTGGATTTCTGCAGTTGATGCGACACAGGTGACCCGTAGTTTTTCTGCCTTTCTCCGTTCCTTATAGTTGTATTCTGCGGAGAAACTAAAAGTTCCACTAGGTCGAAACAAAAGTTTCACCAGCATGAAACAAAAGTTTCATCAGGACAATACTGTCTGATCGTCCGCATAATTCAGATGAATTGTCCTTTCGATTCCGGCGGAATGAGCGTTCGTTGTGGTCTCTTTGTCTGGACAATTACTTGAATTATCAGGCAAAAGTGGTCTTTTTTGAACAATCTTTTCGTTTATTTCGTTTTAATATTTATTTTTGTCATTGTAAACATTTAATTAATTAGATTATGAAGAAGATTTTGTCTACATTGTTGGTGGCTGTATGCTTGTTTATGGCCATGCCAGCTCAGGCTCAATTTCATTTTGGCTTGAAAGGTGGATTGGATGTGTCGAAAGTTCAGTTCTCTAGTGATCTGTTCAAAGGAGATAATGCTACGGGATTCTTTATCGGTCCGATGGCTGAATTTACATTGCCTGTTGTAGGATTGGGTATTGACGCTGCTGCCTTGTATTCTCAGTCTGGATTGAAAATAAAAGGAAGTGAAGATACTGAAAAACTGAAATCAATTGAAGTTCCCGTTAACTTGAAATGGTCTGTTGGTCTGGGAAGCGCCTTGGGTGTATACCTGGCAGCCGGTCCTCAGTTTGGCTTTAACATTGACAATGGCTTTGATAAGCTGATGGATACAAAGACTTGTGCTGTCAGTGTGAATGTCGGTGTCGGTGTGAAACTGCTGAGCCACCTGCAGATTGGAGTAAACTACAACATCGGTGCAAGCAAACTGGCAGAACTGGTTCCGGATGAAGTGGGCGAATATATTTCTGCTCCTAATTTGAGAAAGAACTCCTGGCAGGTATCTGCTGCTTATTTGTTCTAAGAAATCAGAGAAACAAATATAGGATCGGGACAGAGTTTTCTGTCCCGATTTCTTTTTTAGTCACACGGATAAACAACTCCCCATGATTTCCGGAGCTCATCCATCTGCTTCATGATTCTGATGGTTTCAGCATGAGGCATGTAAGGTGACTCCAGCCATCCGTTTTCAAGAGCCTCAATGGCTGCATATACTTCATACTCATATCCCGTAATCTGTGCGGGAGCATGATAGACGGCCGTGATGTTATAGTTACTGTCTACGAGACGGACAGACTGGGGATTATTGATGTTTTCTACAATGAGATGGCCTTTGTCTCCGGAGATGACTCCCATCCGGTCTGTCTGCGCATAGATACTGGCCTGCAAACTTGCCATTTTTCCATCCTTATAAAAGAGGGTAATGTTTTCCTGTCCGTCGACTCCGGTCTCTGTCTTGCGGCAGGCAGAACTCATGTCTTCGATGTGCGTACCAAACGTCATGGCCGCGAAATTGAGGGTATAGACCCCGATGTCCAGTAAAGCTCCTCCGGCCAGTTCCGGACGGATGATCCGCTCCTTGTCCTGAATGACATATCCCAGATTGGCAGAGAGGGTATAGGGTTTTCCGATAGCTCCCTGTTCGATCAGTTCCCGTATTTTTTGTGACAAGGGCATGTAGCGGGTCCATATGGCTTCCGTAATGAACACTTGATGCTCTTTGGCCAGGTTTAGCAGGTCTTCGGCCTGACGTGCATTGGCGGTAAACGCCTTCTCGCAAAGAACCGGCTTTTGATTCAGGATGCAAAGTCTGGCATGGTCATAATGCTCAGAGTGCGGTGTCGCTATATAGATAAGGTCGACATGGGGATCCTTGATCAGTTCCTCATACGAACCGTATGCTTTGGTGAACTGCCATTCTCCGGCAAATGCTTCTGCTTTCTCTTTGGACCGGGAAGCGACGGCATAGCGTTCTACATGTTTCATCCCTCCCAGGGTCAGGGCCATTTTCTTCGCGATATTGCCGCAGCCGATAATACCTATTTTATACGTTTTCATTGTCTCTCCATTTGATTGATGAATAATGTACAAAACTATAAAAGTTTACCCATAGTCGGGCAGGGTGGACTGGTTTTTTTATACCTTTGCGATATGAAGAAATATGTGGATGTCATAGTGCCTTTACCGATTGCCGGTCAATATACCTATTCTCTTCCCGAAGGCTGGGATGAAAAGGTTAAAGAGGGATGCCGTGTGGTGGTTCCTTTCGGTCGGAAGAAGTATTATACAGCCATTATAACCAAAGTGCATGAGACTCCTCCTGAAGAGTATGAGACCAAGGATGTAGCAGAGATCCTGGATGAACGTCCTGTCCTGCTGGCCCGGCAGTATGCTTTCTGGAAATGGATGGCTGACTACTATTTGTGTACATTGGGAGATGTATATAAGGCGGCTCTTCCTTCGGGCATGAAGCTGGAGAGTGAGACTGTCGTTGTATATAATCCGGACTTTGAGGCTGTGGAGCCTTTGACGGAAAGAGAACAGAGTGTGATGAATCTGTTGTCTGCCGAAACGGAACAGTGCATTACGCAACTGGAAAAGTCAAGTGGCATTCGCCAGATCCTGCCGGTTATCAAATCCCTGCTGGAGAAAGAAGCTGTCAAAGTAAAGGAGGAACTGAAGCGCAGTTACAAACCACGCACCGAAGCACGCGTCCGGCTTACTCCGGGTATGCAGGATGAAGAAAAGCTCCGAGGACTGTTTAACGGATTGGCAAGAGCTCCCAAACAGCTGGCGGTGCTTATGAAATATATTGAATTGTCCGGTTGGGGAACTTCGGGAACAGATTTGAAAGAGGTTACCCGTAAGTCTCTGCTTGAGGCATCCGGTGCTTCTTCTACCATATTGAATGGCTTGACCGGCAAAGGTATTTTTGAATTATACTATCAGGAAGTGGGCCGTCTGGCAAAGGGAGTATGCAATACGGTCTCTTTGAATCCTTTGAATCCGGCCCAGCAGCAAGCTTATTATTCTGTTCTTTCTTTATTTGCTACGAAGAATGTATGTCTTTTGCATGGAGTAACGTCGAGCGGAAAGACGGAAATCTATATTCATTTGATTGATCAGGTACTGAAATCCGGGAAGCAGGTGCTTTATCTGTTGCCGGAGATTGCCCTGACAACCCAGATAACGGAACGCCTGAAACGGGTTTTCGGGAACCGGCTGGGAATCTATCATTCTAAGTTTCCGGATGCGGAACGGGTGGAGATCTGGCAGAAACAGTTGTCGGAACAAGATTATGATGTCATTCTGGGTGTCCGTTCGTCTGTGTTTCTTCCGTTCCGTCGTTTGGGACTTGTCATTGTGGATGAGGAACACGAAACAACTTATAAGCAGCAGGATCCGGCTCCACGTTATCATGCCCGGAGCGCGGCTATTATGCTGGCTTCCATGTTCGGAGCAAAAACCTTGTTAGGTACGGCAACACCTTCCATAGAGACTTATTATAATGCCCGACAGGGGAAATATGGTCTGGTAGAGCTTACGGAGCGTTACCAGAATATCCGTCTGCCACAAATCGAGCTGGTTGATATCAAGGAACTGGCACGTAAAAAAAGAATGACGGCGCAGTTTTCTCCCTTACTCCTGCAAAAGATACGTGAAGCCTTGGAGCACAAGGAGCAGGTAATCTTGTTTCAGAACCGGCGTGGTTTTGCACCGATGATTGAATGCCGCACTTGCGGATGGGTTCCCCGTTGCCGGAACTGTGATGTCAGTCTGACTTATCATAAAGGGATGAATCAGTTGACTTGCCATTATTGTGGTTATACGTATCAGGTTCCTAAATCGTGTCCGGCCTGCGGAGGTGTGGAACTGGTGAACCGGGGATTTGGTACGGAAAAGATCGAAGACGATATACGGACTGTATTCCCGGAGGCCCGGGTGGCACGGATGGATCTGGATACAACTCGTACCCGTACCGCTTATGAACGGATCATTGCGGATTTTGAAGAAGGGAAGACGGACATTCTGATCGGTACCCAGATGGTGTCAAAAGGACTGGATTTCGATCGGGTAAGTGTTGTTGGAATTCTGAATGCAGATTCCATGTTGAACTATCCGGATTTCCGTTCCTATGAACGTGCTTTTCAGCTGATGGCCCAGGTAGCTGGACGTGCCGGGCGAAGAAACAAGCAGGGACTTGTAGTTCTGCAGACCAAGTCTCCGGATCTTCCGCTGATTCATCAGGTGATGTCCAATGACTATTTCCGTATGTACAGTGAACAGCTGGAAGAACGGGAACTTTTCAAGTATCCTCCTTTTTATCGGTTAGTTTATGTATATTTGAAGCACCGGAAAGAAGATGTGCTTGATCAGGCTGCCGAACTGATGGCTTCCTGCCTGCGTAAAGGTTTGGGGGAGAGGTATTGGGGCCGGACAAACCGCCTGTATCCCGTATTCAGACACTTTTCATCAAGAAGATAGTGGTGAAGATAGAACTGGATGCATCTTTGGCCAAAGTACGGGTTTATCTTCAGCAGGTGCAGCGCTTCCTGACAGAAGATGAACGTTTCCGCTCCTTATTGGTATATTACGATGTCGATCCCATGTAGAATGTAAATAGATGAAGAAATGAAGATAAAGACAGAATTGGATGTGCATACTCACACGATAGCCAGTGGGCATGCTTTCAGTACGCTTCAGGAAATGGCAAAAGCTGCTTCTGATAAGGGACTGAAGTTATTAGGCATTACGGAGCATTCATCCGGAATCCCGGGGTCGTGTGATCCTATTTATTTTCGGAATCTGCATGTGGTTCCCCGGCAAATGTATGGTATTGAACTTTTGCTTGGAGCAGAAATCAATATTCTGGATACTGCTGGTCATCTGGATATGGATGAATTCTATTTGCAGAAACTTGATTTGCGGATTGCCGGTATTCATTCACTTTGCTATCAGCAAGGGACTGTGGAGGAGAATACGCAGGGACTGGAGAAAGTGATCTGTAATCCCTATATTCATATCATCAGCCATCCGGGTGACGGTACGGCAAAGCTGCAGTTCGAACCGCTGGTGTTGGCGGCGAAGGAGCATCACACATTGCTGGAAATCAATAACAGCTCGTTGAAACCTTGCCGTGGAAAACTGGAAGCACGGGGGAATAATCTGGAAATACTTCGCTTGTGCAAGCAATATGAAGTACCGGTAATTCTGGGTAGTGATGCACATATTTCTTTTGATATAGCAGATTATGATCTGGCTCTGGAACTGGTGGCTGAAACAGAATTTCCTGAGTCGCTGATCATGAATACTAGTGTAACCAACTTTAAAACCTATTTAAATATCGGATAAAACAGTGTTTTCCGATCCATAAAGATTTGAAATTCATGAAACGGATCCTATTTGTATGTCTTGGCAATATTTGCCGCTCTTCTTCTGCTGAGGAAATTATGCGGACTTTCATAGCCCGCGAAGGTTTAGAACATGAAATTGAAGTTGATTCAGCAGGAATCAGCAGCTATCATCGGGGAGAACTTCCGGATGAACGGATGCGTATGCATGCAGCCCGCAGAGGATATCATCTGACCCATCGCTCACGCCCTGTCTGTTCAGATGATTTTTATCATTTTGACATGATCCTGGGAATGGATGACCGGAATATTGATGCCTTGAAGGAAAAGGCTCCGGATCTCGAGTCTGAAGCAAAGATTGGCCGGATGACTGATTTCTGCCGGGAAAAGGTCGTTGATTATGTCCCGGATCCTTATTATGGCGGAGCACAGGGATTTGAGAATGTGCTGGATATACTGGAAGATGCGTGTGAGGGCCTGCTTCAGAGTTTAAATCATCAAAATATATAATACAACCGGATATGAGTCAAGTTGCTTTTCCTTTTGCAAAACCATTATATGTAATGACGAAGCCGATCGGGGCTGTATGTAATCTGGCCTGCGACTATTGTTATTACCTGGAGAAAACAAATCTGTATAAAGACACGTCCAAGTATGTGATGAGCGATGAACTGTTGGAGAAGTTTATTCGTGAATATATTCAGTCGCAGACCATGCCGCAGGTTTTGTTTACCTGGCATGGCGGAGAAACATTGATGCGTCCGCTCAGTTTCTATAAGCGGGTGATGGAGTTGCAGCGCCAGTATGCTGGCGGGCGTTCTATTGACAACTGCATCCAGACCAATGGTACGCTTCTGAATGATGAATGGTGTGAGTTTTTCCGGAAGAATAACTGGCTGGTAGGAATCTCCATTGACGGCCCTCAGGAGTTTCATGACGAATACCGTAAGAACCGTCAGGGACGCCCTTCCTTTGTAAAAGTCATGCAAGGCATTCAGCTCTTGAAAAAACACGGGGTAGAGTGGAATGCCATGGCTGTTGTGAATGATTATAATGCTGATTATCCGTTGGAGTTTTATCACTTCTTTAAAGAACTGGATTGCCATTATATTCAGTTTGCTCCGATTGTGGAGCGTCTGAGCCATCATGCTGACGGACGCCACCTGGCTTCTCCGTTGCAGAAGGGTGAAAAATTGGCTGATTTTTCTGTGTCGCCGGAACAGTGGGGAAATTTCTTGTGTACATTGTTCGATGAATGGGTGCGCAATGATGTGGGGCAGTTTTTTATTCAGCTGTTTGATTCAACTTTGGCGAATTGGGTTGGCGAGCAACCGGGTGTTTGCTCTCTGGCAAAGACGTGCGGACATGCCGGGGTTATGGAATTTAATGGAGATGTCTATTCCTGCGACCATTATGTGTTCCCCGAGTTTAAGCTGGGAAATATTTATGAGAAGACATTGATTGAAATGATGTACAGCGACCGTCAGCTGGAGTTTGGACAGATGAAACAAAAGGCTTTGCCAACACAATGCAGGAATTGTGAGTTTCTGTTTGCCTGCAACGGTGAGTGTCCGAAAAATCGTTTCGCAGTGACACCGGATGGAGAGCCGGGCCTGAATTATTTATGTAAGGGGTATCATCAGTTCTTCAGTCATGTAGCACCTTATATGGACTATATGAAACGGGAGCTATTGGCAGAGCGGGCTCCGGCTAATGTTATGGAAGCAATCCGCAGAGGGGAGCTTTGATATTTACTGCCTGGTAGTTTGTGGACTACCAGGTAGTAGTCAGAAAATTACTGCGTAGTAATCGAAGGACTACTACGCAGTAATTTTTATTTCTTTAATTCCGGATAGCTGATACGGGTGTGATACATGGTTTTCAGCTTTTCCTTGAATACAGCTTTAACGGTAGCAATATCCTTGAACGTGATGGGGCATTCTTTGAAATAACCTTCCTGTACCTGTGCATCGATAATCTTGTCGACCAGATTAGATATGCTTTCTTCCGTATATTCAGGAAGGCTGCGTGAAGCTGCCTCCACAGAATCTGCCATGGTCAGAATGGCCTGTTCTTTCGTAAAGGGATTCGGACCGGGATAGCGGAATGCTTCTTTGTCAATTTCTTCTCCAGGATGCTCATTCTGATAGGAGATATAAAAATACTTGGTCAGTCCTCTTCCGTGATGTGTACAGATAAAGTCCTTGATCACTTTAGGCAGATTATATTTATCTGCAAGCTTCATACCGTCTGTTACATGATTTATGACGATTTGTGCGCTTTGTTTATAGTTCAACTGGTCATGTGGGTTTACTCCTGTCTGGTTCTCGGTAAAGAAAGCGGGGTTCAGCATCTTTCCGATGTCATGATACATGGCACCGGTACGCACCAGCTGGCTGTTGGCACCAATGCGGTTGGCTGCGGCGGCAGTCAGGTTGGCAAGTTGCAGAGAATGCTGGAATGTTCCGGGAGCAACTTCCGACATCTCACGCATCAGCTTGTTGTTGATGTTGGAAAGTTCCACCAGGGTTACATTCGAAGTAAATCCGAAAGTCTTTTCCAAAATAAACAATAACGGATAAGTAAATAGCAGCAAAATACCGTTTATAATAAAATTGACATACATATATGTGTTAAGCTGCGCAATATCGTTCACGTGTATCAGGTCGAGTGCAAAATAGAGTATGGTATATGTTATTACGACAATCAGGGCGCTGCGTAACAATTGTGAGCGTTGAGACAGTTCGCGAAGGCTGTAGATGCTGGCCATACCGGTTATTGTCTGCAATAAGATAAACTCATGTGGGGTTCGCAGGCAGATGGAGCAAAGCAGGATTGATACAATATGTGCCATGAAAGCCGTACGTGAATCAAGGAAGATCCGTATGATCATGGGAAGCATGGTGAATGGCACTATATATACACTCATGAAAGCATGAGCTACCATGATAGCTGATATGACGGGGAAGAATATAATAAGAAAGAACAATAACCCCAGACTACCTTTCTTTTGGTAATAATCTCGGCGGAACAGTGCCAGATAGGTCATGAAGCATCCTATAAGAATAGATACAAACAGAATCTGTCCGAATAAAGTCAGACGTTTTTCTGTAATAGTTTCGCCTCGTTTGTCCCATTCTTTTTGGAGTGATCTCAAGATATCGAATGTACGCTGGTCGATGATCTCGCCGCGGTCGATTATTTTCTGTCCGTTCATTACAAACCCTTTGGCCCAGGATACTCCGGAGAGGATATCTTTTTTTGCAGCTTCCGATTTTTCCGAATCATACATGAGATTAGGAGTTAGGTAATTATTCAGATTACAGCGTTGCAATAGTGTCTTGTTGTAATGTAACGTATCAGAATAAATCAGTTCCTCGTAGGCCCTCTTAGTGGTATACAGTTCGCTTACACTTTGTAGGATAGAAGTGTTTTTATTGATGATATGAATACTGCGCATGCTGTCTTTGCGCAAGTTCCCCAGCTGTTCTACTGGAATAATTCCTTTCTCGTATACGTTTTTCAGTATTCGTTCGATATGATGCGAATATGTAGGGTCAGGAATTATCTTGCGTAAGCTCCGGTTGTAATCACTTTTAAACTGGCTGATTGCTTTTTCACCTGTATTTTCCGACAGAAGGAAGTAGGGGTGATAATTGGTCATGATGCTGTCTTGTTCCCGGCGGACCTCTTCATCTCCCTTGTATATAGGAAAATCGAATGATGCCTGTAACAAACCGTATTTCCATGGCTTGTTAATATCAAATTGATAGTTGAATGTACCTTCCTTTGGTAAGAAATAGACAATGACGGCAACTGCTGCCAAGAAAATGGCGCATTGATACAGTAATTTCTTGTATGAAAACTGTCTTTCTGCTTGGAAACTTTTCATGTGTTAGGATATTTTGCGTGCAAAATAAGAAAAAAACGGGAAATTTAGCTTAATTTTGCAGCGTATTTTTAGATAAAGACCACTATGGCAGAAAGAAAAGTTAGAGTTCGTTTTGCACCGAGTCCGACTGGTGCATTGCATATCGGTGGTGTGCGCACTGCCTTGTATAATTATCTCTTTGCACGCCAACACGGCGGAGATTTGATTTTCCGTATTGAGGATACAGACTCAAACCGTTTTGTTCCGGGGGCAGAAGAATATATTATCGAATCTTTTAAATGGTTAGGCATTAAGTTCGATGAGGGTGTAAGCTTTGGCGGAAATTACGGTCCGTACCGTCAGTCTGAACGTCGTGATATTTATAAGAAATATGTAAACGTATTGCTTGATAATGGTAAAGCTTATATTGCTTTCGATACACCGGAAGAACTGGAGGCCAAGCGTAAGGAAGTTCCGAATTTCCAGTACGATGCTTCTACACGTAATTCTATGCGTAACTCGCTTACGATGCCGAAGGAAGAAGTTGATAAGCTGATTGCCGAAGGAACACAGTATGTAGTACGTTTCAAAATAGAACCGAATGAAGATGTGCATGTACACGATATCATTCGTGGAGAAGTTGTAATCAACTCTTCTATATTGGATGATAAAGTACTGTATAAGTCAGCCGACGAATTGCCTACTTACCATTTGGCAAACATTGTTGATGACCATTTGATGGAAGTATCTCATGTAATTCGTGGTGAAGAATGGTTGCCTTCTGCTCCGTTGCATGTCTTGTTGTATCGTGCATTCGGCTGGGAAGATACAATGCCTGAATTTGCTCACTTGCCATTGTTGTTGAAACCGGATGGAAACGGTAAATTGAGTAAGCGTGACGGTGACCGTCTGGGATTCCCTGTATTCCCATTGGAATGGCATGATCCGAAGACTGGTGAGGTTTCTTCTGGATACCGTGAGTCTGGATATTTGCCTGAAGCTGTGATTAACTTCCTGGCTTTGCTGGGATGGAATCCGGGAAATGATCAGGAAATCATGTCACTGGACGAACTGGTTAAGTTGTTCGATTTGCATCGTTGTAGCAAAGCGGGAGCTAAGTTCGATTATGAAAAGGGTAAATGGTTCAATCATGAATATATCCTGATGAAGAGTGATGAGGAAATTGCAGGCTTGTTTATGCCTATCTTGAAAGAGCATGGCATCGAAGCTCCTATGGAAACAGTTGTAACCGTAGTAGGTCTGATGAAAGGTCGTGTCAGCTTTATCAAGGAATTGTGGGATACTTGCAAGTTCTTCTTCGTAGCTCCTACAGAATATGATGAAAAGACTGTAAAGAAACGCTGGAAAGAAGATTCTGCTGTTCGTATGACAGAACTTGCAGACTTGCTTGAATCACTCGACGATTTTTCACTGGCTCATCAGGAAGAAGTGGTTATGAAATGGATAGAAGACCACGGCTACCATATGGGAAATATCATGAATGCTTTCCGCCTTACGCTTGTGGGCGAAGGAAAAGGTCCTCACATGTTTGATATCTCGGCTGTATTAGGTAAAGAAGAAACTGTCAGACGTATGCGTCGTGCAGTAGAGGTACTCAAATAAGAACCGGCATGATTTATAATTTTGTTATAGCTTTATATATAAGTGCAGTCCATCTGGCTGCACTTTTTAATAAGAAAGTAGCCAAGATGGTGAAAGGCGAGAAGGAAGCTTTCGCTGTCTTGAAGAAACAGATTGATCCACAAGCCAAATATTTGTGGTTTCATGCAGCTTCACTGGGTGAATTTGAGCAAGGACGTCCTCTGATAGAACAGATTCGTAAGCAATATCCGCAATATAAGATTCTGCAAACGTTTTTCTCGCCTTCGGGATATGAGGTACGTAAAGATTATAAGGGAGCGGATGTAGTATGTTATCTGCCTCTTGATTCTCCACGTAATGTGAAGAGATTTATAGATCTGGCTCATCCTTATATGGCTTTTTTCATCAAGTATGAGTTCTGGTGCAATTATCTGAGTGAACTGAAGCGTCGTAATATTCCGGTATATAGTGTTTCTTCTATCTTTCGTCCTCAGCAGATTTTCTTCCGCTGGTATGGAGGAAGTTATAAGAATGTCTTGAAATGTTTCGACCATCTTTTTGTACAGAATGAAGAATCTGTCCGCTTGTTGGAAAGTATTGGGGTGACTCGTACGACAGTAGTAGGAGATACTCGTTTTGACCGGGTACTGGAAATTTGCAGTCAGGCGAAAGAATTACCGTTGGTAGAAAGCTTCAAGGGAAATAATCGCAAGACTTTTGTTGCAGGAAGTTCATGGGCTCCGGATGAAGATATCTTTATCCCTTATTTTAATGAGCATCCGGAAATGAAACTGATTATTGCTCCTCACGTAATAGACGAGAGTCATTTGCAGGAAATTATCGGAAAGTTGAAACGTCCGGTAGTACGCTATACACAAGCTACGGAAGAAAATGTCAAACAGGCTGACTGTCTGATTATAGATTGTTTCGGGCTGTTGTCGTCAATATACCGCTATGGAGAAATTTCGTATGTAGGAGGCGGCTTTGGAGTCAGCATTCATAATACACTTGAGGCGGCTGTATATGGTATTCCTGTCATTTTCGGCCCGAATAATTATAAGTTCCTCGAGGCGCAAGGGCTGAAGGCTTGTCAGGGAGGTTTCGAAATTCAGGGTAAAGAAGACTTCGACCGTTTGATGAACAAGTTCCTTTCGGATGAGGCCTGCCTGCATGAAGCTGGAAAGAATGCCGGTGATTATGTGCGTAATAATGCCGGTGCATTGGAAAAGATAATGAATACAGTTTCTTTATAGTAATAGTAAATAAAAGAAAAACAGGCATACAAGTGAAGTTCTCACGAGTATGCCTGTTTTTCTTTTATCCTTTTAGATAATTTTTTCTTAATTGTTATTGCAGTGTTTGCCTGTAACTTGGAAAGATTAGGGGGACTTTCTCTGTTTGTCAGATAGATTTTTTTAGTGTTTGAAACGAGAAAGATCTACGTCCTTTACTTCCTTTTTCTTGAATCCTCCAAATTTGTAGCTGAAAGATACGGTGACGTTACGCATATAATTGTTCAGATACATATCTAGATACTGATTTCCATTGCGGACTTTCGTTGTCAGGTGGTTGCTTCCATTGAATAAATCATTCCCTTTGATCTGAATCATAGCTTTATCTCCTGCAAAGGTATAGCGAATGGCTGTATGGATGAATGCGGCAGGCGCTATGGTATAACTTCCTTGTATGGATTTGGATGTACCGGTCGCACTAATTTCTATTTTGATGTTGGGGCGCTTACTGAGTGTAAACGTATTGGTCCAGTTTCCTGCTATATTCCATATTCTACGGTCGAAAGGAGGTAGGCTAAGCATCCAACGCCCTGCCGTATTACTACGGTGGGTTTTCGGAAGCTCGCCCCCAAACCGGACGTACACGTCTCCGCGTATCCGGCTTTCTACTAATAATATCAATCTATTCATTGTTA
>ENA-OQBV01000225-OQBV01000225.1-human-gut-metagenome-genome-assembly--contig:-NODE-225-length-34761-cov-3.937605_pt1 | contig 34761 bp, 26 predicted proteins | sample MGYA00242750_ERZ504559 | MGnify/ENA primary metagenome ERZ504559 (study PRJEB26092, sample SAMD00036230) | human gut metagenome | host: Homo sapiens | study: EMG produced TPA metagenomics assembly of... | reverse complement strand
TCTGGATGAAGACTTGCATGAAGCACTTGCCAAATATCCGGATGCTGTCAGCATTATCGAGGGTCCGCTTATGTCGGGAATGAATCATGTCGGTGATTTATTCGGTTCCGGTAAGATGTTCTTGCCTCAGGTTGTAAAGACAGCACGTACTATGAAAAAAGCTGTAGCTATCCTTCAGCCCTATATTGAGGCGGGAAAAAAAGGAAGGGGCACGCAGTGCAGGAAAAGTGCTGTTGGCTACAGTAAAGGGAGATGTACACGATATCGGTAAGAATATTGTTTCTGTGGTTATGGCATGCAATAATTACGAAATTATCGACTTGGGCGTAATGGTTCCTGCTGAAAAGATTGTTGAAACGGCTATTCGTGAGAAGGTAGATATTATCGGCTTGAGCGGACTTATTACACCGTCGCTGGAAGAAATGGTGCATGTCGTTTCAGAACTGGAACGTGCCGGACTTGATATTCCTGTAATGATTGGCGGTGCTACAACTTCCAAACTTCATACAGCTTTGAAGATTGCTCCGGTTTATCATGCTCCGGTGGTATATATGAAAGATGCTTCACTGAATGCTCCGGTGGCAGCACGCCTGATGAATCTTGATCTTCGAAGTACATTTGCAGAAGAACTGGAAAGTGAATACCGTGAGCTTCGTGAAAAGAATAAGACCAAACAGGTAAAGACGGTTTCACTCGAGGAAGCACAGAAAAATAAATTGAATCTCTGGGAATAGTCTTTGTAGACAAACTGATTTATATTCTGTTATAAGGCATGGCATATCAAATTTTTAGTGATATGTCATGCCTTTTTCCGTATTCTTTGTATTTTTATCACCATATTGAAAAACACGACATGATAATGAAAACACAATTTTGTTCTTTTTTACTTTGCTGGATAATCTTTTGTGAGTTTTTGCCGGCTCAGTCTGTATGCGGATATCGTTCGTTGGATGTTACAAATCCTATAGAGTTATTAGGAAATAAGATTCTCTATGAAGGAAAGGAAATAGAGCTGGGGGAGAAAACCTTTTTTATCGATGGGCAGCTGTCCGATGAAGTGACGGCCAGATATCCTTTTGTTTTCAATAGCTTTAATGAAGCAGCCAAGGCTTTTGTTGCCGGAACAGAAGCAGAGCCTATGAAAGTATATATAGCTCCTTATGTATATTGGATTGATAATCCTGATGATCCTCAGGTTAGGGTAGGAAAAGACGGTAAAGAACCTTTCGGACTGGTAGTAAAATGTCCTTATCTGCATCTTGTCGGGTTAACCAAAAATCCTGAAAATGTAGTGCTTGCTTCCAGTCGCGGTCAGACACAGGGAGCTGTAGGAAACTTCACGATGTTCGATTTCTGGGGAGATGGTCTGTCGGTGAAGAATCTTACGATGGGAAACTATTGTAATGTCGATCTGGAATTTCCTTTAAAGAAAGAATTAGGACGTAAAAAAAGAATGTCTGCCATTACCCAGGCGCATGTAGCCTATTGTCATGGAGATAAAATTGTGGCAGAAAATGTCCGTTTCATCAGCCGCTTGAATATGAATCCTTTGAATGGGGCAAAACGTATTTTGTTCTATAAATGTTATATGGAAAGTACCGACGATGCGTTGACTGGTACAGGAGTCTACCTGAACTGTACGTTGAAGTTTTATGGTCAGAAACCATTCTGGCGGACGGATATGGGAGGGGCTGTTTTCTTGAACAGTGATTTTTATGTATGTCATGACGAAGACCGTCAGTATTTTTGTAAAGGAGTGGGACCTTTGACTGTTGTCGATTGCCAGTTTCATGTCCGAAAGCCTGTATATGCAGGCTGGACACACGAGCCGTCCGACTGGTTACGGTGTTACCAGTATGGTGTAACGATGAATGGACAGCCTTACGTAATAGGTGCGGACAAGCCTTATAATACAGTATGTATGGAGCAGGAAAATGTACTTCATGCATACCGCCTGACAGATGAAAATGGTAAGGTAATTTACAACACTTATAATTTACTTCGGGGAGATGATGACTGGGATCCGCTTCAAGTGAAGGATAGTGTACGGGTAATCGGAGAACATGATGGCAGGGATTATGCGAATCTGCCGGTCTGTTTGTCGGTCACTCCGCTGGTTGCCTCTGTACAGACCGGAGGTAATCCGGTGAAGTTGGTTGCCAACGTAAAAAGACACTGCAATTATGTGCAGCAGGGAAGCTCTGTTCGCTGGAAGATTCAGCCGGGATATGAAAAGTATGTCAGCCTGTCTGCCGGAGAAGACGGAACGTGTGTGGTCAAGGCAATGAATCACGAGGACGAAACCAAACATTTCACTGTTGTAGCCTATACGGAAGATGGATTGGAATGTGCAGTAGAATTGACAGTTGCTCCCGATTTTGTGGAAGCTCCTGCTTTTGTGGAAGTGCCGAAGCTGGAAATAGCAGATGGAAAAGCAATGGTAAGTTACGAACTGGATTTGCAGGGACGGAAAGATGAGTCGCTGATTACCTGGTATCGGGCTGTTGACAAAGAGGGTAAAACGAAATATCCGGTAGCAGTGTCACGGTTGGCTAAGCCCGAAACAACCTATAGATTAACAAAAGAAGACGTTGGATATTATCTTATGGCAACGGTAGCACCCAAACATTTGCGTTGTCATCCTGGTAAAGAATATACGGTAATTTCTTCATCACCTGTTGGCCGTAAACAGGTAAATCCGGTAGATGTATTCGAAACTGATTTTCGAAATTTTCCTTGTTCCAATCAGCCTGTATTGTATTCCGGCGGATGGACAATAGGAGGATACAAGCCTCTTGATACGGAAGGTTACGATTGGGAACTTTTCTCCGATAAGGACTATTGGGTGTATGGAGAGGGAATGAACGGATCACGCGGAACGGGTTTGCTGCAGGCGCAGCGTGGAGCACGGCTGTTATATACTCCATTGGAAGGTAGATATGGAGATATGAAAATAACCTTGAATGTAGATCCGAGCAAAACCGCAGGACAAGGGTTTGGAAGTGCTACGGGGCAATATATGGATATCTGTATCAAGTTCGATACCCGTACACTGACTGGATATGCCTTGCGTATTATCCGTACGACAAAATACAGCAATGCGGTCGATTTCATGCTGATGAAATACGAAAATGGCAGGACTACTGCGATTTCTCTTCCGGTATCTTCCACCTGTTACCGTACCGACTGCACCATTGTACTTGAGGTTAAAGGAAATAAGTTGACGGCCCATGCCGAAACTTCCACTCCGCTTTCATCTCCTGTAACGGACGAGAATCTGAAACCATCTGTAAGTTTGGAGGCTGATATCGTTCCTAATGTTTGGGGAGGTATGGGCATTCAGCACACGGGAAGTTGTGGAGAGAGCACTACCATGCTGCATCACCTGAAAATAGAATGGATGGGCGTTTCGGCTAGCAAATGATAAGTGATTAGAATGCAGAAAAGGAAAATATGAACAGCCCTTCACGATATATGAATAATACCCATACAGGCTAACAGTGTACCTTTGCTTCAGATTAAGAAATGAAATAATATGAAGCAATTACTAGTTATTTTTACCTCTCTTTGTGTGCTCGTTCCTGTAAAAGCGCAGGATGTCCTCACACTGGAAGAGTGCCTGCGGTTGGGCATAGAGAATAATCTCTTTTTGGAAAGCAGCCGTAATGAGATTAGAAAAGGAGAACATACACTGAGCGAAAATCGTGCAAAACTCCTGCCTCAGATTAATGCCGTTGCCGGATTCAATGACAATTTCAATCCTCCGGTATCTGTTACCGATGGTTCTGCTTATGGAAATCCTTACAACGTTACCAAAACTTTGCAGTACAATGCCTCGGCGGGTATACAGTTACAAATGCCTTTGTACAACCAGACTGTTTATATGGCAGTAGATATTGCCCGTACAATGAATGAGTTGAACCGTTTATCGTATGAGAAGGCACGGGAAGATCTGATTTTGCAAATCAGTAAAATGTATTACCTGAGCCAGAATACAGCCGAACAGATAGCGTTAATCAAAGAGAATATTTCGCGTCTGAACGAACTGAGCAGTATTACACAGGCCTTTTATGATAACGGTATGGCGATGGAAGTCGATGTGAAGCGTGTGAATATCAATCTTGAAAATCAGCGGGTACAGTATGATAACGCACAGTCTATGCTGACACAGCAGCTGAATCTGTTGAAGTATGTGATCGATTATCCTGCTGATAAGGAAATAGCCTTGACACCGGTTGATACAGAAAATACTACATCCGTATCGCTTACCGGACTGGATAATAACCAGTATGAACTACAACTTTTGCAGTCGAAGCAAAAACTGGCCGAACAGCAGCGTAAGATGATTGGTCAGGGTTATATTCCTTCGTTAAGCCTTACCGGAAGCTGGATGTATTCTGCATATACCGACAAGGCAAAGAACTGGTTCCATTCCGGTCCGTCCAATCATTGGTATAATTCGAGCGGTATCGGACTGACACTCCGTATTCCTATTTTCGACGGACTGGATAAGCGGGCAAAAATGAAGAAGGCAAAGATCGAGATAGAAAATGCGAAGCTTTCTTATGAGAATGCACTCAAGAATATGCAGACGCAATACCTGAATGCTACAAACGAACTGATGAACAGCCAGCGTAATTTCAGGAAGCAGAAAGATAATTATCTGTTGGCAGAAGATGTGTATCAGGTTACGACCGACCGTTATCGGGAGGGAATCGCTTCGATGACGGAGGTGCTACAGGATGAGATGCGGATGAGTGAAGCTCAGAACAATTACATCAACGCACATTACAATTACCAGGTTACTAACCTGAGTCTGCTAAAACTTACCGGACAGCTGGAAACACTGTTTAACGGAAATTCTATTCATTAATCATTTAAAATTGTCAGCATTATGAAAACCAATAATAATACACTTCAGGAAAAAGCTTTGAAACTGAAAAAACAACGTCGTAACCGGATTATTGCCAGTTTGCTTGGAATAGCTATTCTGGTGTGGGGAGTAATAGAGGTTGCCTTTCTTTTTCTCGATTATAAACAGACGGGAACCAGTAACGACGCACAGATAGAACAATACATTTCTCCGGTGAACTTGCGTGCGTCGGGATATATTAAGAAAATTTATTTCACCGAACATCAGTCGGTCAAGAAGGGAGATACCTTGCTGGTGCTCGATGATCGTGAGTATCGCATTAGGGTAATGGAGGCTGAAGCTGCCTTGAAAGATGCAATGGCTGGAGCTACGGTAATAGATGCTACCTTACAGACTACACAGAATTCGGCTTCTGTGTATGAGGCTTCCATTGCCGAAATTGAAATTCGTCTGGCTAAACTCGAAAAAGACCGTCAGCGTTATGAAAACCTGCTGAAGCGGAATGCGGCAACACCGATACAGCTGGAACAGATTGAAACGGAATATGAGGCTACACGAAAGAAACTGGAGGCTACAAAGCGCCAGCAAAAAGCTGCCATGTCGGGCATTAAGGAAGTTTCCAATCGCAGAGAAAGTACGGATGCTGCCATACAACGTGCTACGGCTGCACTCGAAATGGCACGACTTAACCTTTCGTATACTGTTGTGTTGGCTCCTTGTGACGGGAAACTGGGACGTCGTGCATTGGAAGAGGGACAATATATCGGTGCCGGACAAAGCATTACGTATATCCTTCCTGATACGCAGAAGTGGGTGATAGCTAATTATAAGGAAACTCAGGTAGAGAATCTTCACGTGGGACAGGAAGTCCGTATTACAGTAGATGCAATCAGCGATAAGGAGTTTACCGGAAAGATTACGGCTATTTCTGGAGCAACCGGCTCGAAATATTCACTTGTCCCGACTGATAACTCTGCCGGAAACTTTGTCAAGATTCAGCAGCGTATTCCGGTACGTATTGATTTTACGAACCTTTCATCGGAAGACAATGAACGTCTGGCTGCCGGAATGATGGTAGTGGTAAAAGCCAGACAGTAAAAATAAGACAAACATGTTTTTCAGTTTCTAATAAATTAGAATTATGCCTTCGTGTCCGAAAAATTATCCGTTTTATAATTGGGTTCCCAAACCTTTGGGTATTCTTATTCTGTTGCTGTTGTTTATTCCGATTCTTACGGCAAGCGGAGTGTATACGGTAAACAGTGGCGAGATGCTGAGCGGGCTGGGTATTCAGTCTGAACATATTCAGTTTGTTGGTTTTCTTACTTCTGTAGGAATGGCGGCTTTCTCTCCGTTCTTTTACGAACTGGTCTGTATCCGCCGTGAGAAAATGATGTGCATCGTAGGCTTTTCGCTGCTTTATATATTGAGTTACGTATGTGCCAAGACCGATAGTATTTACCTGCTGGCTGTCTGTAGTGTGGTGATGGGATTTCTGCGCATGGTGCTGATGATGGTCAATCTGTTCACGCTTATCAAATATGCGTTCAAGATGGAGGCTACCCGAAATATAACTCCGGGCAATGAACCTGTGGATGGTGAAGGATGGGATAAGCTGGACCGTGAAAAGAGTACCAGTATGCCTACCATTTATCTGTTTTTCATGATTCTGGGGCAGATAGGAACTTCGCTCACTGCATGGCTGGCTTATGAGTACGAATGGCAGTATGTGTATTATTTCATGATGGGGGCGTTGCTATTATCTATTCTGGTTGTGTTTATCACCATGCCTTATCATAAATATGTGGGCAAACGTTTTCCTATCAACTTGCGTAAGTTTGGCAGTGTGGTAATATTTTGCGTGATGTGTTCGGCTGCTATTTATGTGCTGGTGTATGGAAAGGTGCTCGACTGGTACGATTCTCCGTCTATTTGCTGGGCTACTGCGACGGCTGTTGTGTTTGCCATACTGTTTGTCTATATGGAACGTAACCATAATTCGCCTTATTTTCTGATGGATGTGTTTAAGTTGCGCTCTATCCGTATGGGTATCTTGCTCTTTCTGTTGCTGATGATTTTCAATTCCAGTGCCATGTTTGTCAGTGTGTTTGCAGGAGTTGGTATGAAGATAGACAACTGGCAGAATGCGTCGCTTAATAACTGGAGTATAGCCGGTTATTTTATCGGTTGCATTATTGCTATTGCCATGGGATCAAAAGGAGTACATCTGAAATACCTTTTCTCGATGGGCTTTGTTCTGATAGGACTTTCCAGCCTGTTTATGTATTTTGAGGTACAGACCGACGGCTTGTACGAGCGCATGAAATATCCGGTTATTATCCGTTCTGCCGGAATGATGCTGCTTTATTCGCTGACAGCTGTACATGCCAATCAGCGGATGCCTTATAAATATCTGTCTACCTGGATTTGTATCATGCTGACAGTGCGTATGGTACTGGGACCGGGGGCTGGAACTGCTATCTATACCAATGTGATGCAGCATCGTCAGCAACACTATGTAACTCGCTTTGCTCACGATATGGATCAGTTGAATACAGAGGTAGCAGCCTCATATAATCAGACGGTTCAAGGGATGATGTATCAGGGAAAAAGTGAAAAGGAAGCACATAATATGGCAGCTCTTTCAACAAAAGGGCGTGTGCAGGTACAGGCTACTCTGGCTGCTGTAAAAGAAATGTCGGGATGGACATTCTACGGTTGTATAGCATGTGCCGTTCTTATGCTGGTAATTCCGTGGAGAAAAAGGAAGCTGGATTTACAGACATAAAATACTTTACACTCGTTCATTTATTTGCTTTATACATCACGGTGGAGCGTATTTCATTTCTTAATCTGACTTTTCGGTGGAAAAGTACCTATGAAAGCTTCCCGTGATGTATTTTTATTTTCTTGTTTCATGATGGGAATATAGAAAAATCTTACCTTAGTGGCAGACTTTAATTTTAGTTTTATGGGGATGGATGCTAAGGAACAAGAAATGCGTTTAACACGTTTTGAGCGCGATTTGACGGCGGGAAAAGATATTTGCTGCCTGGAAGGGGAAGTTAAAGCTTTTCCGAAGATATTGTGTAAGCCTTTCCTGATGAATTATGTGGGACTGATTGTGTGTGAAAAAGGATATTTCTGTTTCGATGTAGATAAAAAGAAGTTTACAGCCCGGGCAGGAGAAACGGTTTTTCTTTCCGAAGGGAATAATTTTTCAATAGGAGAACTGTCTGATGATTTGCGTGTGAGCATACTGTTTTATCATATAGATCCGATACGTGAGATTTTAGGCAGTTCGATTGTGGCAATGTATTTGTATACGACACTGACTCCCGAACCATGCTATGTATGGACTTCCGGAGAAGAAAGCGATTTGGCACGTTATATTGCATTGCTGGGAAGACATAGGAAGAGTGCGCAGAATCCGTTTGATAATCATGAGTGTAAGTTGTTGTTACTGGCATTGACTTACCGTTTGTGTTCTATTTACAGCCGTCGGATTATCGAAGAAAAAAATGTAGCAGGACATAAGATTGATACTTTTATCAAGCTCATTCGGTTGATTGAAAAGTATTATATGCAAGAGAGGGGAGTAGCTTTTTATGCCGATAAGTTGTGTCTTTCTCCCAAATATCTTTCAGCATTATCGAAATCGGTTTGTGGATATACGGTGCAGGAACTGGTTTTCAGAGCTATTATCCGGAAGAGTATTTTCTGGCTGAAGAATACCAACAAGAGTGTACAAGAGATATCGGATGACTTGAATTTTCCGAATGCTTCTTTTTTCGGGACATTTTTTAAGAAGCAGACAGGGCTTGCTCCTTCGTATTACCGGATTTCTGCTGAGGAGTAAAATTGTTTCGGTATTTAATAGGGCTTTTTAAAGCTAAAATAAAATATCCAGAAAGGGTTGTGTTTAAAAGTTTGAATATCAAAGTGATATGCGGACTTTGTGATGGACATGATAGAACTCTTTTGGCTGATGTTGATTGCTTGATTTCGGATTGTAAGTTTATTATTTATGAGTTTCAAGTTTTAATATGCTGCTGTTTTCAACCGTTCTGTTTGGTTTGAAACACGTGTTTTGGAACACTTCAGGAAGTATGTCGAAAAACTTCAGCAAAAGTTAGGAAAAACATCATGAATTTTTCTGAAAAATCGTACAAAGTCTGTTAGCCTTTGTACAAAAAAATAAGGCAAATTGCCCGTGTTTTTTAGATATTATGCAGTCGGTTGAATTGCCTTCTGCATAAGGTACGGGCAAGTTGCCTGTTGGCTTGTAAGTGACTGATATTTTTATTCTTGATTCAGTTCTGCCAGAAAGCTGGCAGCTTTCTCAAGGGTTTCCGGTTTTCCTATATCAATCAGATGAAGCTCTTCGGTCAGACATCCACCAATCCGGGCTTCCCCACATGTTTGCAAATAGAAATCCATGATGGGAAATTTGCCTTTCCACCGTTCGTCCATGTATCGGAAAAGGGAAGGGGAGATGACATGAATGCCACTGAAGGCATATTCCTGATATCTTGTTGCGTCATATTCGAAGTCTTCGGGTTTGGTCTGTCCGGTATCTTTATTAACCCATCCTCTCAGATATGCCTGTTTGTCGAACAGCAGATAGCGGGCTGTAGTTCGTTTACTTGCCAACAGAGTAGCATCATTGCCACTGTGCAGGTGGTATTCGTATAAGGCTTTCAGGTCGGTATCGGAGAGGATATCGACGTTATGTATCAGGAATGGTTCGTTTCCCTGAAAAAATGGTGCGGCTTTTTTGATACCTCCTCCCGTATCGAGCAACTGTTCACGTTCGTCGCTGATATGAATTGTCAATCCGAAATTCTGGTTGGCTTCAAGAAAGTCGATGATCTGTTCTCCGAAATGATGTATGTTGATAACCAGTTCGTTGAATTCGGATTGCTTTAGTTTCAGGATAACGTGTTCCAGTATCGGACGTCCGTTTACGGGTACGAGTGCTTTGGGCATATGGTCGGTCAGCGGTTTCAGGCGAGTTCCCAGTCCCGCTGCAAATATCATGGCTTTCATATTGTTATCGGGGTTCTAAAATTTGTTCAATATGTTGTTCGCGGTGTATCAGGTGGATGCGTACACCGAATTTTTCGTTCAAGTGGTGCGCTACGTGTTCTGCCGAATATACGGAACGGTGCTGTCCTCCGGTACAGCCGAAGCAAATAGAGAGGTTGGTAAACCCTCTTTCTAGAAAGCGCTGTACATGAGCATCAGCTAGTGCGTCTACGTGTTCCAGAAATTGGAGTATTTCACCGTCCTGTTCCAGAAAGTCGATGACCGGTTTGTCGCGTCCGGTCAGTTGCTTGTATTGTTCGTACTTTCCCGGATTGTGCACGGCACGGCAGTCGAATACATATCCGCCTCCGTTCCCTGACGGGTCTTCGGGAATACCTTTCTTATACGAAAAACTCATTACGCGTACGGTGAGTTTCCTTCTGTTTCGTATGCTGGCAAACTGGGGAAGTTCTGTCAGTTTGCGTAGCATGAGGCATAAGTAGGGATATTCAGGAAAATCTGTTTCCAGCAGTTGACGGAGATTTTCGATGGCATACGGTACACTTTGTATGAAATGTGCCTTTTTCTCAAAATATCCACGGAAACCGTATGCGCCTAGAACTTGCAGAGTACGGAACAGTACAAAGTGACGGAGGGTGGTGAGGAACTGCTCCTTATCAATCGTGTGATAGGGGCGAAGAGCATCGAGGTACTCATCCAGAAGCTCCTGACGGAGCGAATCGGGATAGTTTGCTTTTGCCTGCCAGAGGAAAGAAGCCACATCGTAATAGAAAGGTCCCTTGCGTCCTCCCTGAAAATCGATAAAGTACGGTTTTCCTTCCCGTATCATGACATTGCGGCTCTGAAAATCACGGTACATGAATACCTGTGGTTCTATCTGAAGAAGGGTATCTGCCATACGTTCGAAATCATCTTCCAGCAGATTTTCCTGAAACTCCAGTCCGGTAGCTTTAAGAAAACAATATTTGAAATAGTTCAGGTCCCACAAAACGCTGCGGCGGTTGAATGTTGCCAGCGGGTAGCAATAACTGAAGTCCATCTCCTTGCTTCCCTCAAACTGTATCTGTGGAAGCAGGCGGATAGTTCGTTTCAATATATTTGTTTCTTCATCACTGAAGTTACCGCTTTCTCTTCCTTGTTTAATAAGTTGGAACAGCGAGATATCTCCCAAGTCATCTTGCAGGTAGGCCGACTGGTCGGTTGCTTCGGCAAGTATACGGGGTACGGGCAAACCTTTTTGTGAGAAATGTCTGGCCATGTAGATAAATGCACGATTTTCTTCGGTGGAGGTTCCATATACACCGATGAGGCTTTCCTTGCCTTTCAAGCGAAAGTATTTGCGATTGGAGCCTGCTCCCGGCAAAGGTTCGATACTTGTTGGAGCTTCTCCAGTATATGATTGATAAAGTTGTGCGAGTAATTCAGTATTCATACTATCTTTTATTACATAAACTTATAATACAAGGACAAAGATAGATATAAAAAGCTGAAAGAAAGAAAGGGATAAAAGAAAAAGGTCTGAACAGAAACTGCTCAGACCTTGGTAGCCCGTGGGGGAATCGAACCCCCCTTTCAAGAATGAAAATCTTGCGTCCTAACCGATAGACGAACGGGCCATCCTTATACATCGGATTAACCGTATGTTTTGTTTTGGTAGCCCGTGGGGGAATCGAACCCCCCTTTTCAAGAATGAAAATCTTGCGTCCTAACCGATAGACGAACGGGCCATCCTTTGTTTGTGTTGAGGTGTTTCTCAATCACGGGTGCAAAGGTACGACTATTTTTTGAATCTGCAAGTGTTTTGCACAAAAAAATGCAGAAAAATGCATATTTTTTTCTTTTTCCCCTTCATGAAAGGGGTAAAAAAGGGGAAAATCTGCTTTGTGCAGGTAGCGTTTTATGAATTATAGATCTTCCGGATCGGCAGTATCTTCCAGTCTGTTTTCCCAAAGGTATTTTTGTGTTTCTTTGACGGCAACTCCCGATAAGAAGATGAGGGAAATCAGATTAGGAACTGCCATCAGTGCGTTTACGCTGTCGGCAATGTTCCATACTGCTTGTAAATTCATGGTGGAACCAAAGTAAATGGATGAAATCCATATAACACGATATACTCGCAGGAGTTTTTTCCCTCCTAAATATTCGATGGCTTTTCCCGAGTAATATTCCCCAGCCTAAAAATGGTAGAAAAGGCAAAGGTTAGAATACCGATTGCCAGAATGCTGGTACCTACATAAGGAATTTTACCAAAGGCTGCTTTGGTCAATGCTCCACCTTGTGTATAATCGATGTCAGGAAATGCGAGTACACTGGTAACCAGCACCAGTCCCGTCAGTGCACAGATAATGACGGTGTCCCAGAATGTTCCGGTAGAAGAAACCAGTGCCTGACGTACCGGGTTGCGAGTTTGTGCCGCTGCTGCCACAATAGGTGCCGAACCAAGTCCGGATTCGTTGGAGAAAAGTCCGCGGGCAATACCGTAACGTGCTGCGAGCATGACACTCGTTCCTAGAAATCCTCCTCCTGCGGCATGTGGAGTAAACGCAGAACTGATGATGAGTTTGAAGGCTTCTCCCAAATAGGCGTGGTTCAGAATGAGGATATAAATACATCCTCCTATATAGAGGATAGCCATCAGAGGGACCAGCGTCATACATACACGGGCAATACCTTTTACCCCGAAGAAGATAACCAGTGCGATGCCTAGTGCCACTACTATACCGGTGATATGTTCGCTTACTCCGTATGTTTCTTGCATCAGCAAAGCTATCGAGTTAGCTTGTACTGTACTTCCGATACCGAATGCTGCCATGGCTGTAAAGATGCAGAATAAAATGCCCAGCCATTTTTGCTTCAGTCCTCGTTCCAGTGCGTACATCGGACCACCAAGCATTTCTCCGCTGGATGTTTTTACGCGGTATTTAATGGCAAGGAGCCCTTCGGCATATTTTGTGGCAATTCCGAAAACTCCGGTCAGCCAGCACCAGAATACGGCACCGGGACCTCCGAATGCAACGGCAGTCGCCACACCGATGATGTTTCCTGTTCCAATAGTTGCTGCCAGTGAAGTGGCAAGCGCGCCGAATTGACTGACGTCGCCTTCAGAATCAGGATCTTTTTTAAAAGAAAGTCGTATAGCTGTAAATATTTTGCGTTGTGGAAACTTTAACCGTATGGTCAGAAAAATGTGAGTTCCCAGTAGTAATATAATCATCGGCCATCCCCAGAGAAAGGAGCTGACCGATGCCGTTATTTGTTCGAATAATTCCATGCAAATATTAAAATCGTTAAGGTTGCATTGTTTCTACTTCACCCAAGCTTTTTTCGATGTCTTTATCTGTCAATGTATAGTTGGTTAAGTTTCCAGATAAATATTGGTCGTATGCACTCATATCTATCAGACCGTGCCCGGATAGGTTAAACAGAATAACCTTTTCTTCGCCCGTTTCCTTACATTTGTTGGCCTCTTGTATGGCAGCAGCAATGGCGTGACACGATTCAGGGGCAGGGATGATGCCTTCGGCACGGGCAAACAGACATCCGGCTTCGAATGTTTCCAGTTGCTGTATGTCTACGGCTTCCATCAAATGATCTTTCAAAAGTTGTGATACGATAACTCCTGCTCCATGGTAACGCAATCCACCCGCATGAATGTTGGCAGGTGTAAAGTTATGTCCCAGTGTAAACATCGGCAGAAGAGGAGTATATCCGGCTTCATCACCGAAGTCGTATTCAAACTTTCCTCTTGTCAGTTTCGGACAGGAAGCCGGTTCGGCAGCTACGTAACGGGTTTGTTTTCCTTCCAGAATAGTATGACGCATGAAGGGGAAGCAGATGCCTCCAAAGTTTGAACCTCCACCAAAACATCCGATGATGATATCTGGATATTCGCCGGCCATTTCCATCTGTTTTTCTGCTTCCAGACCAATGATGGTTTGATGAAGCGTTACATGGCTCAGTACAGATCCTAATGTATACTTACAGTTCGGAGTTGTACGTGCCAGTTCGATGGCTTCGGAAATGGCTGTACCCAGTGATCCCTGGTGATTAGGATACTTGGTCAGAATATCCTTTCCAGCACGGGTTGACATAGAAGGTGAAGGAGTAACCTGTGCTCCGAAAGTCTGCATGATGCTGCGTCGGTATGGCTTCTGTTCATAACTGATTTTTACCTGATAAACGGCAGCCTCCAGTCCGAATACTTTTGCGGCATACGAAAGGGCTGCTCCCCATTGTCCGGCTCCGGTTTCGGTTGTAATATTGCTGACACCTTCTTTTTTACAGTAATAAGCCTGTGCCAGTGCAGAGTTCAGTTTATGCGAGCCAATAGGGCTGACACTTTCGTTCTTGAAATAGATATGTGCCGGTGTTCCTAAAGCTTTTTCCAGACCATATGCACGAACCAACGGAGTACTTCGATAATACTTGTACATCTCACGTACTTCTTCAGGAATTTCTATCCATGTATCAGTCTGGTTAAGCTCCTGATGGCATAACTCTTTTGCAAAAATAGGATACAAATCTTCCGGTTTAAGCGGTTCGCGTGTAGCTGGATTCAGAGGAGGCATGGGTTTGTTTTTCATGTCTGCCTGAATATTATACCAATATTTAGGAATTTCATCTTCCGGTAAAATGAATCTTTTCTGTTTATTGCTCATAAATGTTTGCTTTTTGATTGATTTTTCAAAAATAAGTAAAATAATGTAATATTGCAACCGTTTTTGCTTTTTATTTGTTATTTTGATGTTTTTATGCCTTAAAACCGTGCACGGCGTTTCTTGAACATAAGTAGATGATAGCTTGTTTTAATGAAAGTTTTTCTTCAGAAAGATCTATTCAGAGTATAAGATGATGTTGACTTTACTAATAGAGTAGATGGGGAAAAACAAATATGTAATAAAGTCATGCTTTTAATCGGAAAACCGATAATTATAAATACATTTGCGTGCAAGTATTAATATAAAAACAGTTTTAGTATGGATTCTTTAGAAAGGCTCTTGCTTTATCGTAAGAAACTGATATTACCTCGTATTTATCAAGTCATAAATTGGTTCATGTGGATTACGTATTTTTGCGCAATCCTGTTTTTGGCTACTTTGGTTTATGAACATGGATTTATGATTTCATCGGATGAGGCAAAGGCTATTCGTATTATATATAAGAGTGTATGGATTGTTTTTTTGCTGTCGGCTACAGTGCAGATTGTTTTTCAATCAGATGAGGACGGACAGAAAAATACATTTTGGTCATGGGTAATTAATGTCTTGCTGTATCTGACTTTACTTCCTGTGCTGTTCAAGAAACCGGATGCTGGAGATGAAGGAGTTTATTGGACATGGATGTTCTTTCATAGTCATTATTATCGGATAGCTATTTTATTATTATATTCTTTATTACAGTTGTCCAGTAGCTTGGTACGATTGTTGGGCAGGCGTACCAATCCTTCTCTTATTTTAGCTTCCAGCTTTTTGGTTATAATATTTATTGGGGCTGGATTGTTGATGCTTCCCAGAGCAACTTATCATGGAATTTCGTGGATAGATGCATTGTTTACTGCAACTAGTGCTACGTGTGTTACCGGACTGGTTTCGGTTGATGTTCCGTCTACCTTTACACTGGAAGGACAAATTATTATCATTTTGCTTATCCAGATAGGAGGATTGGGAGTTATGACACTGACAAGTTTTTTTGCCATGTTTTTTATGGGAAATACTTCTTTATATAATCAGCTGGTAGTTGGCGATATGATAAGTTCTAATTCATTGAATTCTCTTTTATCCACCTTATTATATATTCTAGGATTCACATTAGCTATCGAAGGTATTGGTATGGTGATTATCTGGTATTCTATACACAATACTCTGGGAATGACGTTGCAACAGGAAATATATTTTGCAGCCTTCCATTCGGTTTCAGCATTTTGTAATGCCGGATTTTCTACTTTGCCGGGTAACTTAGGAAATGCGGCGGTTATGCAAAACCATAACTTGCTTTTTATAACCGTTTCATTCCTGATTATTTTGGGAGGTATTGGTTTCCCTATTTTGGTGAATCTGAAAGAAACGCTTTTTTATTATTTACGTTATCTGAAATGGAAGTGTTTCGGGCGTTCATCTCATTTTCCCAAACAGGTCCATTTATATAATTTGAATACACGTATTGTTTTGATAATGACAGCTATTTTGCTTGTGTTGGGTACATTGGCTATTGCTCTTTACGAGTGGAACAATGCATTTTCTGGCATGGAAGTTACAGATAAATGGGTACATGCTTTCTTCAATGCGACATGTCCGCGTACGGCTGGATTTGTCAGTGTCGGGCTGACTACGCTGTCTACACAGACTTTGTTGCTGATGATTATACTGATGATCATAGGAGGGGGTACGCAGTCTACCGCAGGTGGAGTAAAGATAAATGTGTTTGCTGTTATACTTCTGAATTTGTGGGCGGTCATTAGAGGAGCAAATCGGGTAACTATTTTCCAGAGAGAATTGTCGGATGATTCGATCCGCCGCTCAAATGCAGTGCTTATGTTGTATCTTATCATTCTGTCTGCTGCAATTTTTGTCATGAGCATGTTAGAGCCCAAAGCATCTCTAATGGCACTTACTTTTGAATGTGTATCGGCTTTGAGTACTGTGGGTTCCAGTCTGGATCTTACTCCTGTTTTGAGTACGGCTGGTAAATCGGTTATTATTTTACTGATGTTCATAGGCCGTGTAGGAGCTTTTACCTTGTTGCTGGGACTGATTAAACAAGTAAAAAAGCGTAATTATAAATATCCAAGTGATAACATTATAATAAATTGATATATGAAATATATTGTAATAGGACTGGGAAATTATGGCGGAAAGCTTGCCGAGGAACTGACTGTTTTGGGGCATGAAGTCATAGGAGTGGATGTGAGGGAACATTATGTAGATCATTTGAAAGATAAGATTGCTACAGCTTTTGTTCTTGATGCAACCGATGAAATTGCACTTTCTGTTCTTCCATTAAAGAGTGTAGATGTCGTTATTGTAGCAATAGGTGAAGACCTGGGAGCTTCTGTACGCGTTGTATCGTTGTTGAAGAAAAACAAGGTAAAGCATATTTATGCCCGTGCGATAGATGATGTCCATAAAACTGTGCTTGAAGCTTTTTCGCTAGACCGTATTCTGACTCCGGAAAAAGAGGCAGCACGTATGTTGGTTCAGTTGTTGGAACTGAATGCATCAGTAGAACCATTTCAGATAGACGAGGAACATTATATTTTCAAGTTTAATGTACCTGCCAAATTAGCAGGATATGGCATCAATGAATTGCAGTTGGAAAAGGAATTCGATTTGAAGATTATTTCATTGATACGCGGAAATGAAGGCACAGAATTGCATTGGTATTTCTATTTTGGAAAGAGAAGTAGCCAATGAATTTCCTGAAGACTATATAATACAGCCCGAAGATGCATTGGTATGTTACGGACTGTATGCTAATTTCATGAAAGTTCTGGAAATCTATCCGTTGATTGAAAATTATATTCAAGAGGTAATGCCCTTAGTGGATATTTCTCTGGTTCAATGCCCGTTGGTAACGGCGGGCATTGGCAAGATGTTCGTTCCAGCTTTTGGCAAAGTTGTGTGTGCCAGAGAAATCTTCCTTCGCACACATATATAGATAATCATGCTTGGCGTAATTCAATACGCTTTCCAGTCCGTCGATAGATGGTATGCGAATCGGTCCGGGAGGTAATCCTGCATGTTTATATGTATTATATGGACTATCTGTTTCCAGATGTTTATGCAGAATACGTTTAAGTCCAAATTCTTGCAAGCCAAATTTTACAGTGGGGTCGGCCTGCAAGGGCATACCTGTGTGCAGGCGGTTGATATAAAGACCGGCTACCATTGGCTTTTCTGCCTTATTAGCTGTTTCTTCTTCGACGATAGAAGCCAGAGTTGCCACTTCTTCGGGAGTAAAGCCGATACTTTTTGCTTTTTCCATCCGTTCCTTGTTCCAGAACCGGTCGTGTTCTTTTTTCATACGCTTGATAAAATCCTCAGCACTCATGGTCCAATACACTTCATATGTATTAGGAATGAAAAGAGCAGGAATCGTGTATTGATTATATCCTAGCGTAGAACAATACGTACTGTCATTCAGCAAACTGGCGATAGAAGCTGAGTCCGTCATCAGACGTCGGGAAACGGATTTAGCCAATGCTCCGAGCGTACGTACACTGGGTACTGTCAGACGTATGGGAGTCTGATGTCCACTTTTCAGTTGGTGAAATATATGCCAAGTGTTATCAGTCGGTTTAAGTTTATAGGCTCCCTCGTGAATGTTTTCAGCATAATTACTGCATGAAATGAGCATACGTAATCCGGTGATACCGGAGGTGTGGAAATCTTTCTTCAATTTTGTATATACGGAGTCTATGTTATCGTCGCTGTCAATGTAGAGATAAGCAGCTTTCTCTATTTTGAGAGGAGTATTCAGTATTAATGTTTTGCAGGCAACGATACCGATTAAAATCAATAAGACAATCGATCCGACGATATAAATAACTTTTTTATTTTTCATTCTTGCTTTATTTCAGTGCGGCAAAGATAGCTTATTTCTTCCATTTGGACAAAAAGAAAAAGGGAGAGTATCGAAATACGATACTCTCCCTTTTAGGTAGTTTCTGGAAACCTGTATAAGTAGTTTAGTTTCGGAATATCAAACCTTCACTGCTACGTTCTACGATGATCGGTTTAGTGCGGTCTACTTCCTGTGACAGAAGCTTCTTTGACAAATCGTTCAGTAAGTAGCGCTGGATAGCACGTTTTACCGGACGAGCACCAAACTCTGGATCGTATCCGGCAGTAGCAATAAAGTCTACAGCCTGATCGCTCATCTGGAGTGTAACACCATTTTCTTCCAGCATTTTCTTGATGCCGTTTATCTGCAAGCGTACAATCTGTTCAATCTCGTTCTTGTTCAACGGCTGGAACATGATTGTTTCATCTATACGGTTCAAGAATTCCGGACGGATGGTCTTTTTCAGCATATTCATCACTTCTGCCTTGGTTTCTTCTACAACCTGGTCGTGGTTCTGATCATTGATCTTTTCGAACTGACTTTGTATGTAAGAACTTCCCAAGTTGGATGTCATGATGATAATGGTGTTCTTGAAGTTTACCGTACGTCCCTTATTATCAGTCAGACGTCCATCGTCCAATACTTGCAACAAGATATTGAATACATCCGGATGTGCTTTTTCGATTTCATCGAAAAGAACAACTGAGTATGGTTTACGGCGTACAGCTTCAGTCAACTGACCACCTTCATCGTAGCCAACGTATCCCGGAGGCGCACCGATCAGACGAGAAACGGTATGTTTCTCCTGGTATTCACTCATATCGATACGCGTCATCAGCGATTCATCGTCGAACAGATACTCGGCAAGAGCCTTTGCCAGCTCGGTTTTACCTACACCCGTAGTACCCAAGAAGATGAATGAACCAATCGGACGTTTCGGGTCTTGCAGTCCCGCACGGCTACGGCGTACAGCGTCGGCTACCGCTTCAATTGCTTCATCCTGACCGATAACACGTTTATGTAATTCATCTTCCAAGTGGAGCAATTTATCACGTTCGCTTTGCAACATCTTGCTTACCGGTATTCCCGTCCAGCGCGATACTACATCAGCGATATCTTCGGCAGTAACTTCCTCCTTGATCATGGCATTGTCGCCTTGCTTTTTCTTTAAGTCTTCCTGAATACTCTTTATTTCATTTTCCAAGCTCTGCAACTTACCATAACGGATTTCAGCAACTTTACCGTAGTCTCCTTCGCGTTCAGCCTTGTCAGCTTCAAATTTCAGCTGTTCTATTTCCTTCTTGTTCTGCTGAATCTTGTTCACCAGTTCTTTTTCGCTCTGCCATTTAGCCTTGTATGAAGTTTCCTGTTCCTTCAACTCAGCTATTTCTTTGTTCAATTGAGCAAGCTTGGCTTCATCTTTTTCACGTTTGATAGCTTCGCGTTCAATTTCAAGCTGTTTCAACCGGCGTTCAATTTCATCCAGTTCTTCCGGAAGTGAGTCACGTTCCATACGAAGTTTGGCTGCGGCTTCATCCATCAAGTCGATGGCTTTATCCGGCAAGAAACGGTCGGTGATGTAACGGTTACTCAGTTCTACAGCGGCAATGATGGCTTCGTCTTTGATTCTCACCTGATGGTGATTTTCATAACGTTCCTTCAATCCACGCAAGATAGAAATAGAGCTTGCCGTATCCGGTTCGTCTACCATGACGGTCTGGAATCGTCTTTCGAGTGCTTTATCCTTTTCAAAATATTTCTGATATTCATCAAGGGTAGTAGCACCGATACTTCTCAGTTCGCCACGTGCCAAGGCCGGTTTCAGGATGTTTGCAGCATCCATGGCACCTTCACCTTTTCCGGCACCTACCAGTGTATGGATTTCATCGATGAACAAGATGATATTTCCATCCGATTTGGTTACTTCGTTGATAACCGACTTCAGTCGTTCTTCGAATTCGCCTTTGTATTTTGCACCTGCAACCAGCGCACCCATGTCGAGCGAAAACAATTGCTTGTTTTTCAAGTTCTCCGGAACATCTCCACGCAGGATTCGCTGAGCCAGTCCTTCTACGATTGCTGTCTTACCTGTACCCGGTTCACCAATCAGGACCGGATTGTTTTTGGTACGACGGCTCAAGATTTGCAGTACACGACGGATTTCTTCATCACGACCGATTACCGGGTCCAGCTTGCCGTTACGTGCAGCTTCTATCAGGTTGATAGCATATTTGCTGAGTGACTGGTATGTATCTTCACTAGACTGTGAAGTAACATTTTGTCCCTGACGAAGTTCACTGATAGCAGCCCGCAGCTCTTTGTCGGTAACACCAGCATCTTTCAAGATGGTAGATACGGTACTTTTTACATTGAGCAAAGCCAAGATGATAGCTTCCAGCGAAACATATTCATCACCCAGTGATTTGGAAAACTCGACAGCTTTCTGCAATACTTCATTAGCGTCACGGCTCAGGTAAGGTTCACCTCCTGAAACCTTTGGCAAAGAAGCTATCTGCTTGTCGAGTACGGTTTCTATCTGCTGACCGTTGATGCCAAGTTTCTGGAAAATGAAGTTTGTGACATTTTCGCCAACCTTCAGCACCCCTGCCAACAAATGTTCCGGCTCGATAGCTTGCTGTCCGCGGCTTTGTACGAGATTCACCGCTTGTTGCACAGCTTCTTGCGATTTGATTGTAAAGTTGTTAAAGTTCATATATTGTTCTCCTTTCTTATTTATCTATGTTTTTGTAATACACCTTTTATCAGACAAACTTCTTGCCACAGCTTTAAGAATATAATTATATGCCTAAATGTCAGTGTGTTAGCTTTGGAAACTGCAATATTGTCCGGATATATATCAAAATGTCAGGAAAGTTTTTATTATCTTTATCGCCATAAACTTTGATATATGGAAAAGAAGATACCTTTTGCCCCTGTTGTGATGCTGATAGATGCTTCTTATCTGGACAGGGTAGGCAGTGACATGAGTGCTCATTTTGCCCCAATCGTGAACCGTGAGTTACCCAAAGCTGATCTGGCTAACCTGCTGGAGTGCCTTGCTCTGGATGCAGGAATACAGCTGGGAGAAAATGAGGTACAGGTGATTTTTATTTACGATGCCGGAGAAGAAAAAATGAATTTTTGCACTCCTTCAAATCTGGGAAAAGAACTCCATGATGTAGCATTCAAGAGTCAGCTGGGTGAATTTTCACTTTATGCCTTCCAGCCTTCCGATATGGCAACCCGCGAAGACCTGTTTATCGAGTCGTTCCAGTTGGCTGGTGAATCGAAAGATGTTCATCGCATTATTATTGTGCCCGATGAAGACGGATATGGTGGGCGCATGGGTAACTATATAAATAAGGTGAAAGGTAAGGAAAGCATTACCGTTTTTGGAATGAACCCTCCTGCATACGAAGGTGATTATTCGTTTGAGATGTTGGGATTCCCCATTCTTCAGTCATTAGGAATACGTGCGGAGGAACTCTAAATGTCAGACTTCCGACTGAAAGTTTTTTACAGTGTGGCGAAAAACCTGAGCTTTACAAAGGCTTCGCAGGAATTGTTCGTCAGCCAGCCCGCTATAACCAAACATATACGCGAGCTGGAAAGCTTGTATCAAACCCGGTTGTTCAATCGTTTAGGGAATACGATTTCGCTGACCGAATCGGGAAATGTTTTGCTGGAACATTGCGAGCGTATTCTGGCCGAATATCGTAAGCTGGAGTACGACATGCATTTGTTGCATAATGAATACAACGGCCAGCTTCGTCTGGGTGCCAGTACGACGATAGCCCAGTACGTGCTTCCGCCTATTTTAGCAGCTTTTACAGAGAAATATCCGAAAGTTTCCGTTTCGCTGATAGATACAAATTCACGCAATGTTGAACAGGCATTGCAGGAACACAATATAGATTTAGGTATGGTAGAAGGAGTATTCCGCTTGCCTAACCTGAAATATGAGCCTTTTCTGCACGATGAGCTGGTGCCGGTAGTCTGTACTTCTTCTGCCTTGGCTAAAAAAGATTCGCTGACACTCGATGAACTTAAGGATATACCTCTGGTACTTCGTGAACGAGGATCGGGTACACTCGATGCAATTGAAATGGCACTATCCGAACAGGGAATAAAGCTTTCGTCGATGAATGTCAGGTTGTATTTGGGTAGTACGGAAAGTATTAAGCAGTTTTTGAGAAACAGCTCCACAATGGGCATTATATCCCTTCAGGCAATGTTGAAAGAACTTCGTGAAGGCGAGTTTAAGATAATTGATATAAACGGACTACAGATAAAAAGACATTTCTGTTTTGTGCGTGCTCAGGGACAGGAGGAAGCTCCGGCTGCCAATTTTATCCGTTTTGTACAAAGCTATTTGAAGTTGCGTAAAGCTGCGGGAGATATAATAGGTAAGATGATGGTATAGCATCCGTTTTTCGTTGGATGCTGGACAATAAAAATGTCCCGGCTGTATTTCTGATTATCCGTCAGATAATTCGAAATATGCCGGGACTACTTGTAATATTTAATTTTTACATGAAAGCAGGAACCAGGTATTTAGTCAGCAGATAGCCACCGCCTACCAGCCAGATATACAGCAATCCTGCCAGCAAGAATGGTTTTGCACCTGCTTGTTTGAATTTCTCGATACTGGTATCTGTACCAAGGGCAGTCATTGCCATTGTCAGCATAAATGTATCAATGTATTCGATTGCACCGTTCAAAGGTATTTCCTTTACGCTGTCTACACCTAATATATATTGTAAAAGTGAGTTCAGACAGATGATTCCGATGAATCCGAAAGCAAACCATGGAATAGTGATTTTACTCTTTTCTGCTTTTCCTCCGTTAGTGCTGCTTTTGCGTTTTGCCAAAAGCAAAGCTCATGATGACCAATACCGGAGCAAGCATCATCACACGAATCAATTTTTGTGATAGTAGCTGTTCCTGCAATACCCAGTGCGTCGGTAGGGTCCATGGCATTACCGGCTCCGGCTACATGCGCTACTTCGTGAAGGGTACTTCCGGTGTAAATGGCAACTCCCATATCTCCCAATCCGTTTAGCATACCGGCACGGTACATGATGGGGTAAAGAAACATTGAAATTGTTCCGAAGATTACCACTGTAGATACGGCAATAGCTGTCTTGTGACCTTCACATTTCACTACTGGTTCTGCACCCAGTACCGCAGCCGCACCACAGATAGCACTACCCGTTGCAGTCATCAGTGAAGTATCTTTGTCCATTTTCATGGCACGTCCCAACCAGATGCCCAGGAAGATAGTTCCTGCAACTATGATTGTATCGATTATAACCGCAGGTAATCCTACTGCAGCAACTTCAGTAAGTGTCAGTCGGAAACCATATAACACGATACCTGCGCGCAGGATTTGTTTAGTACAGAATTTGATTCCCGGTACCCAAGTTTCGGGTAAATGGTTTCTCAAACTGTTAGCATAAAGCATACCCAATATGATACCTACAATCAGCGGACTGAATGAAAGACTTTTTACAAATGGAATTTCAGCAATGTAGAATGCTGCAAATGAAAATAATGCAATAAGCAAAATACCATGAATGGTATTACCTCTGTTTCCTTTTTCGAACATCGTATAATTTTTTTAATGGTTAATTCTTTTTTTCGACTGCAAAGGTAGGTCATTATTCAGTGGAAACCTATTGAAAAATATTTATCCGTTATAACCAAAGGTAATAACCTTGAAGTAAACAATTAGTCCTTTCTTCTTTTCTGTCGGTATGCTGTTTGGCTTACCAGAAGTATGAAAAAGAAGAGAGGACTCTAAATGCAGAAGTGCTGCCATAGTTGTCGAAATAAAACTTCAGCAAGTTTTATTGATTTTATCATGATCTTTTGGGAAAACTTTACATCAATTTTCTAAAAAAAGATGATGATGTTTTTTTGACTGCATGACAACTGTTGCTTAAATAGTTGATAATCTTCTGCTTATAATTTGCAAAATAGAGAGACAAAAAATGGAACACTCATATCTATCAATATGCCGTGAAAAATAGCAACAGGCATCATATCTTTACCCGAATATCGTGTGATCATGGGTAAGACCACGTCCATGGAGTTTACTCCGGCAGCTGAGATCGGAGCAAGCTTTCCGAAGTATTTGCATAACAATGGTGTTCCAAGCAATGCCATCATTTCACGGAATATGTTAGACAGTAATGCGATTGTTCCTAATTCAGTAGCAAGTTGAAGTCCGATAGAAGCTTCTTTGAACTGAGTAATCAGGATGGACGAGAGCGAATAATAGGCAAATCCGCTTCCTACAGCCATACAGTCGAATATGCTCCAGCGGGAAATCAGCAGGCTGGCAAGTGCCGAAAAGAGCAGCGTACCACATATAGTGGCAAGGGGTATGAGCAAATATTTCAGACGAAGATCGGATATGATATACTTCAAATCCTTGCTCGATCCGATACTTAATCCTACTTGTAGCATCAGTGCATATAAGATATACATCGTCAGGTTACTTTGCTTAAGATCAAAAGGAAGCCATCCCATAACTCCCAATATGCAGCCAGCTACAAAAAACAATAAAACGATAATACTTCCTTTCATTGTTCACCTCCTTTCTTGAAGAAAAATTTCAGCACCATCCACGATGCCAGAATACTGCCGCAGGTAGCAGAAAAAGCCAGTATGGCAGCCTGCCATCCAAATGCAGCCAGATTATTGATAATTAGTTCATTTGAACCGACTGAGATTCCAAGCAGGAACAACAGAAGAAAAATAGTAATCGAAATGGTCTTTTCAGTCTTTTGCAAAAAGGCAATATTTCTGAACAGGTATCCCACAGTGATCCCTGTCAACATAAATCCGATAACAGTAAACATATATACGTGATTATGAGGTTAGAAACTTTTGTTATATAGTCTTTGTTGTGCCGTCAGAAGCGGCTGTACCTCATAGAAATCCACTGAACCAATGTATGTGTACGATGCGATAACCGTTGCATATAGGTTCATGCAACAGCAACTTTATGTCGGTATGTATCGCTTTTATATTCATTGGTCAGTTTGGTTTTTGATGGCGCAAAGGTATGATGTTTTTGCATATTTTCCAAATCTTTATGCATAAAAGCAATACAAACAGTCGAGATTCGCCACAAGCAGGTTGAAATAGAGTATTTTATTATTCGACCGACTCCTGCTTGCAGCGTATCTTCGTAACACGACATACATAAACGGAGAATACCGTTATGAAGAAGAACTGATGCTCCCGGATGCTTTTTCGTTGCTGGTAATTCAGTCATAAAGAGAGAAAATCCAGAACCATTCAAGTTACGATGCTGTCGATGTTAGTCATTACATTATCGCAAAGTGTGCAGCCTGCCATCCATAATGCCAGGTTGCTAATAGTCGATTTATTTTGATCCTATTGAAAATCCTAAATATAAAGAGTAAAAGCAAAGTGGTAAATGTAACGGTTTTTTCAGCCCTTATAAAAGAAAAACATGTACGAAAAGATGCCCGATAGCCATACCCATTTATACAAAGGTAAGTAAAATCAGGATATATCAAAAATAAATGATGTATATTTGTGGAGAAAAAACAGACATTAACATGATACGAAATACATTGTTGGCACTTGCCTTAGGAACGGCACTCTGCGGACAGGCTCAGGAAAGTATGAAAGCTGAATTTTGTTCTCCCTTCGACTTTCCGTTGCTGCTAAGTGCAAATTTCGGTGAGTTGAGGCCAAATCACTTTCATAACGGACTAGATATAAAGACACAAGGGGTTACAGGTAAACCGATTCATGCTGTTGCCGATGGATACGTATCACGAATCATGGTATTGCATGGTGGATATGGTCAGGCGATTTTTGTTACTCATCCCAATGGATATACTTCAGTCTACGGACATGTTGTATCTTTTGCTCCGGAAATACAGAAATATGTACGTGCATACCAGTATGAGCATGAAACATTTGTATGTAATCTGTATCCCGAACCTGATAAGTTTCCTGTAAAGGCTGGAGATATCATCGCTTTAAGCGGGAATGAAGGAGCATCGGCAGGGCCGCATCTTCATCTGGAATTACGGAGAAACGACAATGGAGATTATGTAGATCCTATGCCATTTTTCAGTCATTATCTGAAGGATACCAGGTCGCCGGTAGCTAGTATTGTCGGGCTTTATCCGGTGGCTGGCAAAGGTGTAATAAATGGTTCTTCCAGAAAGAAACTGGTAAATGTAGGAGCTTTGAAGCAGCAGTTTACAGCTTGGGGGCAGATTTATACGGGTATCAGTGCCAAGGACTATATGGACGGAACGTCAAATTTTTATGGAGTGCATTCGGTTACTTTGTATGTAGATTCTGTAAAGGTTTTCAATAGTACAACTGATGAGGTTTCTGCCGATGAGAATCGTATGATAAACGGTTTTACCGATTATGATGAACTGATGCGTACGCGCAGGCTTATCATGCGTTCGTATAAGTTGCCGGGCAATAGGCTTCGCCTGATAGAAACCGGTTCAGACCGCGGACTAGTGACTATTGATGAGGAACGTGATTATCATTTCTGCTACGTACTGGAGGATAATTTCGGTAATAAGCGTAAATACCGTTTTACGGTGCGAGGCAAAAAACAGGAGATTCCTCCTTATGTACCCGAAGCCAATAAGATGTTGTACTGGAATAAGACAAATGTTATTCAGGAGCCTGGTATGGAACTGGTTGTACCTAAGGGCATGCTTTACGATGATGCTGAATTGCGGACGAGAGTAATCGGTGATTCCAACAGTATTTCTTTCGATTATGTGCTCGATATCGGACGTACTCCTTTACATAGCTTCTGTGATCTGTCTATTGGGGTACGCCATTTGCCTGTTGCCGATACGACAAAATATTATATTGTGCAGAAAGCTGGAAAATGGCGCTCTTCTATGGGAGGAACGTATCAGAATGGCTGGCTAAAGACCAAAGTCCGCACATTGGGAACATTTGCCGTAGGGGTGGATACGATACCTCCTCAGGTTACTCCTTTGGGACAGGGTAGTTGGCGTGTAAACAGAAATATTCGCTTTAAGATCAGTGACGCACAGACTGGTATTCGGGATTATAAAGTATATGTAGACGGCAACTTCGTACTTTTCGGATTGAAGAAAGGTATTCTTATCATTCAGGACCCGGAACGGATAAAAAAAGGTGTATCTCATAAACTGGAAGTGATAGTGACTGATAATTGTGGTAACGAAACACGAAAACAATATAAATTCTAAATACGTATGATAAAAAAACTAATGTTGACTGCCTGCCTTGTGGTAGCAGCGTGTGTAAACGGTTGGGCATGTACCAACTTTATTGTCGGCAAGAAGGCTTCTGCCGATGGTTCTGTAATCGTATCCTATTCTGCCGATTCGTATGGCATGTTTGGGTTCCTTTGCCATTATCCGGCTGCCGTACATGCAGCGGGTACAATGCGTAATATCTACGAGTGGGATACAGGTAAGTATCTGGGACAGATAAAGGAAGCTAAACAGACCTACAATGTGATAGGAAACATGAACGAGTTTCAGGTTACTATCGGAGAAACTACATTCGGTGGTCGTCCGGAATTGGTTGACACTACCGGTGTGATGGACTACGGAAGCTTGATTTATGTTGCTTTGCAGCGTTCGCGTACAGCCAAAGAGGCAATCAAGGTTATGACTGATCTGGTGAAGGAATATGGTTATTACAGCAGTGGTGAATCATTTACTATTGCCGATCCGAATGAGGCTTGGATTATGGAAATGATTGGAAAAGGACCAGGAGTGAAGGGAGCTGTATGGGTAGCAGTCCGTATTCCGGACGACTGTATAGCAGCTCATGCAAACCAAAGCCGTATTCATCAGTTTGATATGAACGATAAAGATAATTGTCTTTATTCTCCGGATGTGATTTCGTTTGCACGTGAAAAAGGTTATTTCGATGGAGTAAACAAGGATTTCAGTTTTGCTGATGCTTATTGTCCGCTCGATTTTAGTGGATTGCGTGCTTGCGAGGCTCGTGTGTGGAGTTTCTATAACATGTTCAGCAAAGTAACCGGACAGGCTTATCTTTCTTACATACAAGGTGAAAGTAAAGAACCGATGCCGCTTTATATTAAGCCGGACCGTAAGGTTTCTGTTCGTGATATTCAGCATGCTATGCGCGATCATTATGAAGGTACTCCGCTTGATATCACCAACGATATGGGAGCTGGAGCATTTAAAATGCCTTATCGTTTATCTCCATTGACATTTGAAGTGGATGGCAAGACTTACTTCAACGAACGTCCTATTTCAACTCAGCAGAGTGGTTTTGTTTTTGTTTCTCAAATGCGTTCTACCATGCCTGATGCAATCGGTGGAGTACTTTGGTTTGGAGTTGATGATGCCAATATGACTGTATTTACTCCGGTTTATTGTAATACCGATAAAGTTCCTGCTTCTTATGCAGAAGGAGAGGGCGACTGTGTGACATTCTCATGGAATTCTGCTTTCTGGATTTACAACTGGGTAGCAGATATGATTCGTCCCCGCTATAGTCTGATGATAGACGATATGCGTACAGTTCAGAATTCATTGGAAGATATGTATGCTGACGCTCAGGAAGGTATCGAGAGTACCGCTATGAAACTGTATACTCAAGATCCTCAGAAAGCAAAAGATTTTCTTACCAATTACACAGGAATGGCTGCTCAGACTGCTGTTGATAGCTGGAAAAAACTGGGTGAGTTCCTGATTGTCCGTTATAATGATGGAGTAGTAAAACGTGTAAAGAATGGTAAGATTGTACGTCCTGAAACAGGAAATACTGCTCCTCTCGATCGTCCGGGTTATCCGCAGGAATTCTTGAATGAGGTTGTAAAAGCTACCGGAGAACGTTATCTGGTGAAATAAGAAATACAAAATGACAACTAAAAACAGCTGTCAAGGATTTGTGAGTCATTTTTTTGATTCGATTAACGAGAGAGCTGTTTTTGCATTATCCCCTATAAATAGTGATAATAGAATCATTATTTATGGGGGTATTTTTTTTATATTGATAATGTACTTTTGTAAAAAGAGAAAGATTTATGTGAGAAAATAAGATAAAGAGTACAATGATCGATTAGAAAATGTGATACTATAATTCAAACTTTGTTTTTTTATTTAGAGATGGGGCACAAATAAATTGTGTTAATTTAGTCAGGATACATCGTGAAGATGTATCCTGATTTTTGTATTATCTGACTATTAATAGCTTTCAAACAGGAAATCGCATGTGAATGATTGTTCCCTTATTTAAAGTAGATTCGATTTCACATTCTCCCTGCAATTTATTGCATCTTTCTTTTATCGTTTGTAATCCTAATCCTGCTGTCAAGATATTATGAGATGAGGACGTATCAAATCCTTGGCCGTCATCCTCTACTATAACTTCTATGTCGCTGGGTGTACAACTGACAGTAAGATACATGTTTTGGGCATGTGCATGTTTGATTATATTGGATATGATTTCCTGCAAGATTCTGTATATTTCCAAAATATTTTCTGATGGAATTGATAAATCGTTTATTTCGTCGGCTATATATGGATGCAGGGCTGGAGATTTTAAAGCACCTAGTTTTTCGACGTATAGATTCAGCATTTGATATAAACTGATGTTGCTGAAATTAGGTGTCGATAATTGATGTGATATGTTACGTACGGTTTCTCGTATCACGCCAAGCTGTGCTGCAAGTTGACTGGCATTTGCTTGCTGTAACTGCATTTCAGCTGCCAGCAACTCATTGCAGACATTGTTATGGAGTTCTTTAGAAATATAGTTATTGCTGTCTTCCAGTCCTTTAAGATATCTTTCTGTCATTTTCTTATTCATTTCATCAATTAGCTGCTGGCTTTGTATTTCTTTATTCCTTAGTTCTTTTTCCAGTTCCGATTGACTCAGTTTAAGTGCTACTTTTCTTTTCTGAAGACTGATTATAATGATACAAGATAGTAGTATGATTAGTATTAATATGCTGGAAATAATGTATATACGTGTTTGATATGCTATTTTGTTTTTGGCTTTTTCTGCGTTGAGGCTAATGATTTCCAGATCCTTTTCTTTAGTTTTAAGTTCAGCTTCGAATCCGGCCAGACGATTATGGAAATTCTTGTGTTGGATTTTTTGCTCTGTTTCGTATGCTTCAAGAGCCAATTTGTATGACTCTTTCACGTTGTTTCTTTTGGCTTCTACCTCTGCCAATGCAAGAAGGGACTTGGTGAGTAGCACACTTGGATTTTTTCTGTAAAAATCTAAAGCGTTTGATAGATATTGCCGGGCTTGAGCCAGAGAGTCTGTAGCCTGAAAAAGCATATATCCGTACAGGTAATCCAAATTTGCCTTATTGTACTCGTTACTTGATTGCTTTTTATAGCTTATGGCTTTCTGGTAATATTTGATTGCTGATTTGGTTTCTCCTGTATCATATAGTGCTTTTGCGTAATTGGTATAGATATATAATTTTAGTCCTGCGGGCATATTGTCTTGTAATAACCTGGTAGCTAATTGAAGACTGTCGATGGCATTCTTATAATATTTCCCGTTTGTGAGCAGGATGGCATGGTTACATAAATAACTTATCTTATTGATCTGATAATCGAATGCAAGTGTATCTGTTTGTGGGTATGAAAAAAATCTCCGTGAAAATACTATTGCTTTTTGATTTTCCTCCAGTTCATTGTACAGAGTGGCTATATTGCTGCTGATGATGGCTGAAAGTGTATAATCTTTTTGTTGTTCGGTTATTTTCAAAGCTTTTTTGTACATTAAAATAGCTTTGTCAAGCATGAATGAATTCTTGTATATAACTCCTGATAAGTTATATGATTCAGCCAGTCGGGAAGTGTCATTGGCTTGCTCAAACAGTTTTATAGCTTCGTGAGCAAATTTCTTTGCTTCATCAAGTTTATTGTTTGACCATAGTCCATACGCTATTTCATAGGTAGCAATACTTTCCGATTGTAATAATTTTTTTTGAGCGTCGGATGAAAATCTTCTGTCTTTTAAAAGACTGATTTCTTTTTTGACATCCTTAAGTATTGAATATGCTTTATCATAATCTCGTTTCGAATTGAGGTAAGTAGCATAAGTTGTATGTATCTCTACTGCGGCAACTGGGTCGTTTTTGTAATTTACTTGTTGTTTTGCTAGAGAATATATAGAATCCATCCGGTGAAAGTCACCGTTATCGCCGTATTGTTGAATCTGTTGGACAAAATTGTTGGCTGTGATATATCCAGTAAAAATACTTAAAACGAAACTTAAGATTAATTTTTTCATGTAGTTATCCATCCTTTTATAAAAGCCAGGCGCATAAGATGTGAGACATTGATAGCGCCACTTTTTAATAATATGTTTTTTCTCATTGTATCTATAGTGCTTTTGCTGAGGTTAAGTTTTTGGGCTATTTCCTCAGATGTGTACCCACATGATAACATATTGATGATTTCTTTTTCACGAGGGCTTGGTGTATATGCTATCGAATCTGTTGCAGAATGATCTCCTACAAGTGACAATACGATATTGAGTGCTGTGGGAGAGTAGTATTTATTTTTTGTCAATAGGATAGATTCGATTGCTTTTTTTATTTCGCTGGTATTATCATTTTTGGAAACTATACCTGCTACTTCTTTTTTTATTAGCAGTTTTATTATCCAAAACTCCGTATGCATAGTATATACAAGCACAGGTGTCTGAGGTATTTTCTTTTGTAAGTATGGCAGCAGATCTAATGCTGTTTTATCTTGTAGCTCGTAATCTATGATTAAAAGACTAATGGGATTACTTTCTATAAAATTATACAGTTCAGAGTAATGCTTTCCTATCGTGACCTGATATCTTTCATCCGTCATCAGTAGTTGAGCAGTACCTTCTGCTATCATAGGGTGATCGTCCAATATGTAGATATGTTCTTTCATACAAAAGTTTCTGTTTTCTAAAAGATATATTTATTCACTTTTATGTTACAAATATGGCTATTTTATATTTTTTGAACAAATTATTGTTTCTTTTTAATGACATTAAATTCATAATGTAACGATTTTCTTGTCCCATTTGACAATCTGTAAGTGGTTGATTTTTATAAAATCAACTAGGTACATGTCTGTATTTATATGTATTTCTTCAATTAAATTATTTAAACATTTTCTTGTTGTTTATGAATTATTCATGATGTATGGATTTTTATTTTGAAAATGGGGATAAGAAAAAGTAATAAATCAAGATTCAATTTGTTTTTTGCAAAGAATAATTAGGATAATTAGAATGAATCTTTTATTTTTGTTTCGCTAATACAGGAAAAACATCAATAACTATAAAGAATATAAAATCATGGAAAACGAAGAATTGATTAAATTGTGTTCTGATAAAGCTCAGAAATGGTTGACTCCTGCTTATGACGCTGAAACTCAAGCTGAAGTAAAGCGCATGTTGGAAAATCCTGATAAAACAGAATTGATAGAAGCTTTTTATAAAGACCTCGAATTCGGAACAGGTGGCTTGCGTGGTATCATGGGAGTAGGTTCAAACCGTATGAATATCTATACTGTTGGAGCTGCAACTCAGGGATTGTCTAATTATCTGAATAAATGTTTTGCCGGAAAGAAAGATATTTCTGTTGTCGTAGGACATGACTGTAGAAATAACAGCCGCTTGTTTGCTGAAATTTCTGCTAATATCTTTTCTGCTAACGGTATCAAAGTCTATTTGTTCGAAGATATGCGTCCTACTCCTGAAATGTCATTTGCTATTCGTCACTTGGGATGCCAGAGCGGTATTATTTTGACTGCTTCTCATAATCCAAAAGAATACAATGGCTATAAAGCATATTGGGACGATGGTGCTCAGGTGCTTGCTCCACACGATAAGGGAATTATCGATGAAGTAAACAAAATTGCTTCGGCTGCTGATATCAAGTTTGAAGGCAATAAGGAACTGATTCAGATTATCGGAAAAGATATTGATGACGAGTATTTGCGTCAGGTTCATACTATTTCTATCGATCCGGAAGTTATCAAGCGTCAGAAAGATTTGAAGATTGTTTATACTCCGATTCACGGAACTGGAATGATGCTGATTCCGCAATCATTGAAACTTTGGGGATTTGAAAATGTACATTGCGTACTGAACAGATGGTGAAGAGTGGTGATTTCCCAACTGTTGTATCTCCAAATCCGGAAAATGCAGAGGCTTTGACTTTGGCTATTAAGTTGGCTAAGGAAATCGATGCTGACATTGTAATGGCTTCTGACCCAGATGCTGACCGTGTAGGTATGGCTTGTAAAGATGACAAGGGCGAATGGGTATTGATTAACGGTAACCAGACTTGCTTGATATTCTTGTATTACATCATCAAGAATCGTATTGCAATGGGTAAGATGAAAGGTAACGAATTTATTGTAAAAACAATTGTTACTACTGAACTTATCAAGTCTGTTGCTGACAAGAATAACATCAAGATGCTTGATTGCTATACTGGATTTAAGTGGATTGCACGTGAAATCCGTTTGCGCGAAGGTAAAGAACAATATATTGGCGGTGGTGAAGAAAGCTACGGATTCTTGGCAGAAGATTTCGTTCGCGATAAAGATGCTGTGTCAGCATGTTCTTTGTTGGCTGAAATTTGTGCATGGGCTAAGGATCAGGGCAAGACATTGTATGACATTCTGATGGAAATCTATGTAGAATATGGATTCTCTAAAGAAGTGACAGTAAATGTTGTGAAACCGGGTAAGAGCGGTGCAGATGAAATCAAGGCTATGATGGATAACTTCCGTGCTTGTCCTCCAAAAGAATTGGGTGGATCAGAAGTTGTTCTTGTGAAAGACTACAAGACTTTGAAGGCTACTGATGCAAATGGTAATGTAACTGATTTGGATATGCCAGAACCTTCGAATGTTCTTCAGTTCTTCACAGCTGATGGTACTAAGATCTCTGTTCGTCCTTCAGGTACTGAACCGAAGATTAAGTTCTATATGGAAATAAAGGGTGAAATGGGATGTCCTAAGTGCTATGCAGGCGCTAACGCTGATGCTATGGAAAAAGTTGAAGCTGTAAAGAAATCTTTGGGTATCTAAACAGAATATCTGACTGAAATAAAAAAAATCCGGCAAGCTTATAAAAAAGCTGAAGTGCACCCCAAAAGTTAGACACAAAACTTTTGGGGTGCATTATGTATAGACATCACAACTTTGAAGAACGGCTAAATGTAGTTCGTCGTATCCTTTGTGGCGAACCAATAAAATTAGTATGCC
>ENA-OQBV01000223-OQBV01000223.1-human-gut-metagenome-genome-assembly--contig:-NODE-223-length-34980-cov-4.707715_pt1 | contig 34980 bp, 50 predicted proteins | sample MGYA00242750_ERZ504559 | MGnify/ENA primary metagenome ERZ504559 (study PRJEB26092, sample SAMD00036230) | human gut metagenome | host: Homo sapiens | study: EMG produced TPA metagenomics assembly of... | reverse complement strand
AGCTCTTTTTTATATTTTTACTATGCTTTTATCAGGCAGATAAAAGCATCCTCTTCGCTACTTGCTCATAACCAGATAATTGATTGATATAATTATTTGGGTGACATTATATGATAATCATAGCATCCCGCATGTTAATGGCAGGTAACCAGAATCTAACATTTGTTAAATATATATAAGGAAGCATTTAATCTTCCTTATATTCTATAACATCCTCTATCTTGCAATGAAGAGCTTTGCAGATTCGATCTATCTGTTTCAAGTTAACTGGTTCATTTTTCCCCATGCTTGCCATAGTTCCGTAGCTGAGTCCAGTTGCATCCTTTAAATCTCCTTTATTCATCCCTTTATCAAGAAGCGTGTGCCAAAGTGGATTATAAGATATCATCGTCAATCTCCCCTCTTTTCTTTATACATCTTATACAAGCATATGAGAATTCCTACGGAAACAACGATCTTAGTAATATCTAAAATAATATTTATCATATAGACCTCCATTTCATTTGACATGTGTTATTGTGTGCTGTATATTAAAGTTGGATTCAGGGGAGCTCTGGCCTCCCCGTTTCCTAACTGAATGTTTTGATCAAGTCTACAATGGCTTGAATCAAATTCAAGATTGCGGTTATGAAGACTAATTTTGCGAGCAGTTCTTCATGACCGCTTTCTTTTTTTGGCTTCTTTCGATTTTGATTCATTTTATCACCTCCTGTTCTTTATGTTATTATTATATCTCTTTTTCTCTATTACGTCAATGTTTTTCTTCATTTTTTTAGAGATTTTCTTCAATAAACTATTGACATGTGCGGTACATATGGTAATATACAAGCACAAACAGCAGAACAAGCATTCGCATAGACGGTGCGAATGTTTGAGAGATAATAGGAGGAAAATGATATGTCAGAACTTTTAAAGAAACAGAACTACGGTGTTGAGGTTGAATTTACAGGTATTTCAAGAAAGATGGCCGCTGATGCAGTTGCAGAAATCATCGGAACTACAGCTTCCAGACCAGATCACACTTGTTACCAGACAAGAACCATTCAGGATTCACAGGGAAGAAAATGGAAGGTAATGCGAGACAGCTCAATCCATCCAATTCGTAAAGTTGGAACTGAGAGCATAGACGAATACAGAGTTGAATTCGTAACACCGATTCTTAAATACGAAGACCTTGATACATTGCAGGCAATCATCCGTAAATTCAGAGAAATCGGCGGAGTTCCTCACAGTTCATGCGGAATCCATATTCATGTAGACGGAGCGAACCATACCGCAACATCTCTTCGCCGTCTGGTAAATTTCATGTATAGCCGACAGGAAATCATTTACGATGCGCTTGCAGTAGGTGACAGAAAATATCGTTGGTGCCAGCCAGTTTGCAAGAATTTACTTGATACAATGAAAAAAGACAAAAACATCACAACAGATTCCGTTGAGAAAATTTGGTACAGCCCAGCAAACGATGGCTACTGTGGAGGGATCAATCATCAGCATTATAACTCTACAAGATACCACGCATTGAATCTTCATAGCTTCTTCCAGAAAGGCACTGTTGAATTTAGACTTTTTAACAGCACTCTTCATGCAGGAAAAATTAAAGCGTATGTACAGTTTTGTTTAGCACTCTCTGCATGGTCCATCGAATCTGATGACAAAGTCGTATTTAGATCCATGAACGGATACACAGCAAAGAAAAAAGTCACTCTGATGTACAACATCCTTACAAACAGACTTGGACTTTACGGAGACGAGTTCAAAACCTGCAGACTTCACATGATGAAACAGCTTCGCGAAAATGCAAAAGTGGAACAGGTTGCTTAGTTATAAATCAGCTGTCCTACCGGCTTGACGGGGAGAAAGGGAATGTCATGTTATATGTAGCATACGGTAGCAATCTCAATGTACAGCAAATGTCATACCGTTGCCCTAGAGCAACAGTCGCATTTACTGGATATCTGATAAATTGGAAATTGCTTTACAGGGGAAGCCGCACAGGATCTTATGCGACCGTCAAAAGGCAAAAAGGAAGTAGGGTTCCTGTTGCTGTTTGGAATATCGATAATAAAAACGAGAAGGCTCTTGATCTGTATGAGGGCTATCCGAGATTTTATAGAAAGAAAAATGTATTTGTGCAATTAAAAAACGGTACAAGGAAAAAGGCTATGATATATCTGTTGCCTGACTCGCCACCGTGGGAAAACCATCTAATCGTTATGTTGAAACTGTATTGCAAGGTTACAAAGATATGGGATTTGATACAGATTATTTGTACGATTCGTTAGAATATTAATTAAAAGAAATGAATTAAAGAGGGGGATATAACATTCCCCTCTTTAATAAGATGTAATCGTTGCAGCGGCTACACCTTTTTGTTGGGTTTCAGGGTTCCCTGGCGTGTATGGACAACTGACGTTTCTTTGTTCGGCACCCTAATGATCAATTCGTCTAGTTCACAGTTTAGCGCTTCGCATATTAGATCAAGGTGCTCAAGGTTTACCCTTTCCGTGAGCTCGTGGTACAACTCATTGATAGTGTTAGGACGTATTCCTGTCGCCCTTGCCAGATCCGCCTGTGTAAGTCTTAATTCCCCAAGCTTTTTCGATAGCAAAATTTTTATCATGCCATTGCTCCTTCCGTTATAAATTACCACTTTATGGTAATACACGACGGAAATTGTTAGATTATATCGTTTTTGGCTATATCCTATCGAAATCTTGATAAACGAAGCTTGTTTATCCTATCATATTGAACGCATAAAAAATAGCGGTAATATATGGAAGGAACTCCATTTACAGAGTTCCTTTTGATGTGATATATTTTAATGTGATTTTAGAAAGCACCGTCTGTTAAATCAACTTCTTGAAGTATCCAGCTGGGACGAACTCCCTTACGAATCCTTCGTCATTTGGATACGGAATCCGGATGAAGTACCATCTTTTTCCCTTTACGGTTTCGGTGTATTTCATCACATCTACAACTGCATTCTTCTTGATTATCGGAAACAGTTTTGCCTGAGTCTTACCGGCTACACTGTAGCATTCGCAATCCTTTGTGAATCTGGCTACATAGGCTACTGTGTTCTGTTTCTTCTCTGCATCAGATGTGACAGTCTGATCTCCGGCATAGCGTAAGATGCAATTCCACGGGTAATTTCTATAGCTACGGATCAGAAACTCTTTTCCGGTCTGATCTCCCGGCCGTCCGCCATGTGCGGTACCTTTTTCGTTGATCGAGGCTTCTACCTCTTTACCAGCTCCACAATACATCGCAACATGATGAGCTTCATTCAGCAGCACATCACCACGCTTTAACCCTGTTCCGGTTCCTCTGTTGACAGAAGCGGTAATGTCTTTGAATCCATTCTTCAAGAACACATTTTTCATATCTCCTGTGTATGTAGCACCACCAGACTTAACCGGAACTCCGGCGTTCTGCCATGCCTGGATCACAGCAGATGAACAATCGTAATCTCCCTTTTCTCCCCAGCGGTAGTCCTGATCGTAACCATGGGAGTCATCTTTCGCCCATGTCTCCATCTGTCTTATTGCTTTTTCTGTCTTAGTCATTGCAATACCTTCTTTCTCTGTGTTATCAGCATATGTATGAATCATGTTTATGACAGCTTTCTGCCTGTCTGTGTAATCCCCTACCTGGTTTGGCGTCGGGTCTGCCGGATCCTCGCATAACGCAGAATAAATTTTGTCGGCAGTATATGGTTTTGCTATCTTTGCCAGGATTCTTTTTAATGCAGCATCTCCACCCTGATGCAGAATATTTATGCATTCCATCATTGCGGAATCCGACATAGTTCCATATGTTTTTGTGATGCTCTGCGCATATGTTTGGATTTGATCTTCCATGTATTCATCCTGACATTTCTTTCCGTGAGCAGTACTGATAATGTTGATAATACATTTTCCTTTTGCTGATCCAGCGCTCACTCCGTATGTCGCCCAGCTTTTTAACAGAAGATCTGCTTCCAAGCCCACTGTATCCATATCCTTGAACAGCTTTGGATTGCCTCTCTGAATCCTGTATAAGAGCTCTTTGGCCTCTCCTGCGTACCACTGGCCTGCACCGATCGTAATAGCTTTTTCATTGCTACAGTTCGCTCCGACCCCGGCAAAGCAGGAATAATCCTGCTTACCATATACCTGATCTCCGGATTCCACTGCGTACAGTATTTTTCTCAACACAGTTATATTTTGCTTATCCATAAGTCCACCTCGCAAAAAGGAGCCTTAAAACAGGCTCCTAACTACTCATTTTTATTCGGGAGTTTAATCTGTCCAAGAGACTGAATGACCTTATCATATCCAACCATTGCAGACAGCCATGAAAGCAGGATCAGTGCAATAAGGTATACTGCCATCTTGCTGTTGATCTGCGCATCCATCAAAATAATATATCCGCTTCCTACGAGCACTGATAAAACTACAGCTACTCCTCCTGCAAGGAAATTTGCCTTGTAGGTTTTTTTTGACTCTTCAAGCAACTTCTTAATACCTTCAGTCACTAAGCCGGTAAAGATTGATACAATCATAAGTAACAGTAAAAAATATTCTAATGTCATAAATTTATCCTCCTCTTCTTATGCAAATACCCAGTCTTCAGCAAGCATATCAGCCTGGGAAGCAACCCAGCCCACACAAATATTATTCTGTGCTGTTTTCATGCATACAGAGCTTGTACACTTGAAGTCCCCAGAAGAAATGCAGGAAGTTAAATCTTCTCCGTCTGCAAGAAACAGGTACATTCCTTTTCCATTCCATCCTTTTCTTGCAACCTTGAGTCCACGTTTTAGATATTTAATCGCTTCTCCAAAAGAGAATGTTGCTTCTCCGCCAAGAATTGGGCAGTTCAGACTATCCGCATAAACCCACTCATCGGAAAGAATGTTTTTAAGCGTATACTCCACATTCTGTGTTTCTCTTATATCCAGACAGCCGCCGTCTTTTGTGTACATAAGGATTGTCTGGGATTCTTCATCCCACCACCAATAGCCAGCCCATGACGGGAGTTTTACTGGAATTCCTGATTTCATCTCTTCAAATGCTTCTTTAAATTTCATTTTCTCAATCCTCCTCATTTTCTGCCATATTGGCGTCGTTTTGTTCCTGCTTCTTCCTGTCCTCTTTTTCCCATTTCCGATCCTGCTGTTTGTCTTTGTTTGTCCGGATCCAGCCGCATATGCCACACTCTCCAATCGTTGCCGCCACAACTGCGCAGGCATATGTTTCCGGCATACTATCGCACTGTCTGTACAACAGAATCATCTGCCAGTTAAACCAAATGAAAAAGGCACCGACAAACATCAGCACCAGGTTCAATGTTCCGACTTTCTTTATCGCCGAAACTATCTTTTTTATTTTCTTTTTTAAAATTTCCATATCAATGCCTTTCTTAAAAACCGAACTGTTTAAAGAAAAATCCGATTGCAAGGCCAACCAGGGTTGTTATAACATACCCTGTTACCTGTTTCCACATCTCCCCATCCCGGCTTTCAAGTGATTCCAGGCGCGCTCCCTGCTGCTCCTGCTCTTTGCACATCAGCTGAATGCTTTGTGCCAGCTTCTCTACCGATGTTGTAAGCGAATTAATCTGCTTTGTATTTTCTTCAAGCAGTTCCAATCGTTTGTTCTGCCTTTCGTCTTCTGCATCAACGCGCTTGCAGAACTCAGCATGTTCGGACCGGCTAATGTATTCCGCCTCCATATATTTCCTCCTATATTCCTGTCTACACCTTCTATTTTGGCCTCTACGGTGGGCTTCTTTGTCTGTGCATAGTTTTACCTCCATTAAAAAAAGAGCCTGCTCAGGCCCTTTTCATGCCATCAATTCTTCATCATCTGCGTCGGCATACTTTCTACAATGAAATTCTAACGTATCCATATCACGTTCAATCTCATCAAGGGTTCTTTCGCTCGCACCCTTATTAAGTAGCAGAAGATCATAAATCAATGACCATTGTTTACTTATTATCTGCAGTTTCGTCATTCTTCCTTTGCCAATTCTCCCATTCCGGAATCTTCCAGGATTTCTTTTACCTTTGCTTTCAGAAGTCTCGGTACCTCTGCATAAGTTTTCTTTCCAAGCATAATCTGCTGTGCCCATAACATTGCCATCATTTCTTTTCCTCCATCATTCTGTAATAATATAATAAAGTTACTCAACAGTCTCATCATTACTGATATACCAGTTCTGACATCTCAAGAACGCATCCTGTAAGCATTTCGTTCGATGCTTTCAATTCTTCAAATTGCTCTTCCAAGCTCTTTTCGACTTCCGGAACATATGACATATACTTCGCAGGGGACGCTCTTACCGTTTCTTCATTGATCTTATCTGCAGACTCCCTGAACTGGTGATAATCATATTCATACATCATCTGCTTTGCAGAGTCTTCCATCTGTCCCTGTTCAATTGTCACTTTCTGCTCATTCAGGCACAGAGTGACATCTACCATGCCATTATTGACAGGCTGCCAGCGCACTTCTGGCTGACGTTCCATGTATTTCGCTTTTTGCATGCTTGCTGATCCTCCTTTTTGCAGCTGCGCAAACAGCATCAATGTTATATTTATCTTTGACGTATTTGGAATCGGTATGCTTAAACCATCCATAGTAACTGGTACATTTATAAGCAATCTCCAGAGGGATTTCAACTCTATTCTTCATGCAGTACCAAGCTACTGAATAAGCTTTCCTTGCACGTAGAAAGATCTTGCTACGGATTTCTGTGTGTTCCCTATAAATCACATAGCCCATCATGTCAATTGGCTTGCCTCGCCTTTCTGCCTTATCCTTTTCCCTGTAACTATCATATTTCTTTCCTGTTTTAATACGATAATCAATCGGAAACAAATCTGCATCAGGCTTGATCGAAAGTCCGTATTCTTTGAGTAGATACTTTTCTAACGCCCGAGCCGCCCTCTTTATATCAGCTTCCCGGGCTCCTATGAGCAAAATATCATCCATATACATGATACAAAAATATACAAGTCTTTTGCTTTCGGTAGCTCCATCACGGTGTTTCCTGACTTTATGCAAGCCAAGAACATACACATAGGCTTTAGACAGGTAATAATTGCACAGAAACTGTGATAAACCGGAGCCGATATTAAGCCCCTGTTTGTATGTCCCTATCAGAAAGAACACAAGATACAGAAGGACTTCGTTCTTCACATCATGTTCCAACATACGTTTCAATTTACGGGTATCAACCGATGGGTAGCATTTCCTTACATCGCCCTTCCAGGCATACCGAGATTGAGCATATTTCTTTCTGATCTGATGCTCTATTGCTCTTTTGCCTCCGAGCTGTCCTTTTCCTTTGATACTTGCATATTGATGATAGCCCAGTTTTCTTCTCCAGAGTTCATCCAGTCCTTCGCTGGCTATTTCGTCAAGAATAAGCTGTTTTACACTCTCCACTCCGATTTCTCGAAGCTTTCCGTTTATTCCATCTCGCCGCCAACCATACTGAATAGGTTCTACTTTCAACTCTCTGTTCTGGATTTCATATCTGAGACTTTCTGCAACTGTATGGACCAGACCAGATACCATGAGATCTCTTTCATCTGTGTCCCGAAGCAATCGTTTCATAGCCTGCAAACTCATTGAGCTTGTGCGACCATGCAGATACTTTGCCACATCTGACCGTTTCCATTTTTCGTCAAGTGCTTCATAAATTGAATCTTCAATAAAATCATCTGCTAAAATATTTACATTCTTGCAGCATTTCTTCATAAAGGCATTTTCCTTTCTGTGTGATTCAGGGACTTTCGGTTGTCTACTAGTCCCGGCTGACAGCGCACCTGCCAGTCTCCCCTTCCCACTCTGCAGATGTCAATCTACTTCATGAGAAAGGAATGGCCTTTTATCACGTATTTCGGGTATTCCCAAGTATAGGCTTCTTCAGCCGGCTTATGAGGTCGAGTATCAAATTTTTTATACACAGAAATTGTCGCGAGGATGTTCCACCAGGCATTCGTCAGGCCATTGTTGCCATTCACGCACGACGGGCCGTTCATGCCGCCATTGTTCAGATTGCCGCGCCGGAGGAGCTCCCGACCTGTTCTTGTTCCAGCTGCAGGTTTTTCCGCCGCAATACCAGGCATCAGCCCACCAAGCCTTATCGCCTCCTCCCCATTCAGTCGGAATCATTGTCCCTTTACCGAAGTCCACAAGCTGTCCTTTTACATACTTCCATGCATCGTATGCTTCCGGTAAAATACCCACTTCTTCATAGGTGCTTATGATTGTATCCAAATTGGTGGTCAGCAACTTAGCATTATTGGTTCGATAATACTTATCGACTGTATTGCCATCTGTATCTGTTGAAACAATATGCATAGAGTTTCCTGACACAGAATAACCGCCCGGAAGAATCTCGATGCCATTAATCTTGCAGATATTCTTTCCATCTGTGTTGGATACTGGACTTCCATCGTAGCCCTGCACGGAATCAGTTGATCCTGTCTCCCAATGCATTGTACTTACCTTGTAACTTGTTTCCGTCGTAAAAGGTACTGCAACATCAAGCACTAGTGCACTATGTGTTTCATCCACAACTTCAATCGCCGTGATTTTTACGCTATCAACAATATTATGCATATAAGCATAATATCGATCATAGTTCGTATTTGAACCTGGATTTCCAATGCTGACCGACGAACCAACAACAAATAATTTGCCTGATCTTTTGTGAGAATTACTCTCTTTGTATTTTCTTCAGCAACTGCGACATTTGTACTGAGCAGTGTAAGCTGTGCATCCTCTCATATATGCCTGCAGGTCCTTTGTTCCGTACTTAATCATTGTCAACGCCAGAACCCATGCAGCATCCACATCTGTTTCAAAGCAGTATGCCGGCCCCTGTTTTCGTGCATATGCAAAATTTGCATACGAAGGTTTGTTTCTGACGGGTTTTCCGTTGGTTACATACGGAACACCATCAATATCCACTGCCGCTCCTTTAGGATGGAGCATCCATCCCTGCACCGTATTGTCTGGACGAACACATTCTTTCATCGGAACATATCCTTCTTCTTTTCGAGGAAGCATGGACCAATGATGCAGCCAGCCATTGTCTTCTGCATTTCGCTCTTTTTTGTAATAGAGCCCCATGTTCATGATTCCACGGTTGACTTTTCCTGTCGTCTTATATCCCGGCATTCCCTCAATTGCGGTAATTTTCTGGTTTCCATCATCATCGAGGATCCAGTTAACTTCAATCGGGCGGAATGCTTCGAGAGTTCCAATTTGGTCTTCTCCAGCTGTCGTATTTGTGGACGGTGTGCAGGTAAGACCAGACAGAGCATCTAAACGATTTACCGTGCAGGCCTGTGTAACATCCGGATCAAGGTCTTCTACCGTATAGATTTCTCTCGTACGGCGCATAGCATAGTAGCGCTCAATTGCACTCTCTAAAGTGCCACCAGCTGCATTAATAGCTGCCAGCTGCTCAGCTGCTACGCTTTTAATCCCCTGTGTCTGTGTTGCTGATTCAGCCTGTACATTTTTAATTTCAGATGCACCTGTATTATTGATCTCAGTTTTTCTCGCATCGATTGTGTCGTTTATAGCTTTCTGAGACGCATCCACCATAGAATTTTTTGTTGCAGTGATTTCATTTTTTATCTCCTCCGCTTTTGTATCTACGGATTTGTTTATGGTTTCTATTGCACTCGTTGTCTTTTCAGAAAACGTATTGTCCAGTCCAGCAATTTTATCATTTACATTTTTCTCAGATGTCGCAGCGGATGATGCAGCCTTTTCAGCCGCATTTTTGTATCCGGCAACAACATCTTTTGCATTCTCCGCATCTCTGGCCGAAGCTGCTGCTGCTCCGGCTGAGTTCGAAGCCGCCTGTGCACTTATTTCTGAAGCCTTTGCACTTGTCTCCGCCTCAGATGCTTTTTCTTTTGCTGTCCTGGCCGCTTCTTTAGTTTCTGTCACTAAGTTTTTGAAATCTGGAGTTGCTTCTCCCGGTACTGAAGAACAGAACCATCTGTCTGTACTTTCGCCAGGAGATGGGCGCACACCAATCGTCCCGTTTTCCAGGCATACATATGAGCCGCCCTCGTATGAAACCATATCTAAGAAGTTGTATGTTTTAGAGTCAGAGTAGCTTCCATCGGGGTTTGTCGTAACATTTCCCATGTTAGTCCACTGGCCACTTCCTGTTGTTTTATTTGCCATTAACCTCTATCCCTCCATTTGTATTCGAGCTTAGAGCCGTTAAGTCTAAACTCTATATCCGTTTCTTCTGGATTATTCCGCATAAGAAGACAAGGAGGCTGAATGCGAAACTCGACAAAGCACACATTTCCATCCTCGCCTTTCAGATCAGCTTCCTTTTCTTTTACATAAGCATCGATATCATTCTTCGCATCTTCCACCTGTCCAGGGATTCCCATTACCGCCTGTTCTGCCTGATGTGCATAATATTTTGCGTTATCCATAAGACTCTCCGGATCTTCTGCCAATCCGACAGCGAATCTCTCAGCCAGCTTTCCGTATTTCTGGACATTCATATTTGTTGCGTCAAAATATCTGAGAATCTGTTCAAAGTAGTTCTTAGCTTCCGCTACGGTATCGCCAGAAGTATAGCCGGCATTGACTACGATAATGGCAACTTTATTTGTCACCATGAAGTCTCCTGCCATTACAGAAACATAGCAAACCCCGGAAGTCTTAAAAAAGCTATCCGGGATATCACATCTGTCTTCTTCTAACAGCTTTGGCTCTTTCGTTCCTTCTGCGTTTTCAAACACAGCTGTTTTTGCCAGCCCATCCCAATCCGTAGAATGAAACTGAAATACTGCCGTAAACACATTTTTGATGCCTTCTGTTGCGAAAATATTCTCCGTTTTTGAAATCTTGAGGTTTTTGACATTAAAGATAACTTCTTGTTTTATCATTTAAAACACCTCTCTTTTTTACCACATTTTTCCGATATTATCGCTTTTTGTTATTTAATATCGAAAATCGTTTATAAACTGCACAGCATATCCCATTCAGGTTTGCTGATAATGTTAAGTGCCCATTCTTCCGGTACATGATTCTCCATATGCTTGTCGATATTATTTTTCTCATAATAGTGATTCCAGAAATAAATATTTCCCAGCGCACGTGCTTTGTGCATATCGCAAATATAAGTTGCTCTTGCATCCGGTGTACCGAACACCTGATAGTTGTATGCAGTACACCAACTACAGCCTTCTGCGACAGGACAGTTAAAACACTCGTCCGTACTCTGTGTTCTCCGATCAATTTTCTTGAGACATTGCACACGGCCTTTGTGACATTCACACTGGCAGATTCCTGTATCCACATCTCCTATACTATATGGTTCCTGCTGCCCTGCAAGAGAGCTTTCCATATACCGCAAACATGGATATATGATGCCATCTGGGTCAACTGCCAGCATAACACCATTCCCGCCGCACCAATTTTCAAGATCATCCTCCTGCTTTGGACGAAAATACTTTTCCTCAAACAAGGAAATATAATAATCCTTTTCCATGTCAAGGTTGTGATCCAAAATATAATCAGCTAGCTTTTTCAGCTGATCGTAAAAAACTGTGGCGTGAACCGGTTTCCATCCTTCCTCATACACACAGTTCGCATTAATCTCGTTATATCCAAGTTCGATCATATGCGTGATTGCATCGTATGTGTGCATTACATTCGCCGGAGCTATAGTAACTTTACTTCCCATGTATCCGCCCTTATTCGTCCAGTCTTTTGCCGCTGCAATCGCAAGATCATACGAGGGGCGACCGTCTGGAAACACTCTGCAGGAATCATGCAACTCTTTATTACCATCAACGGTAACGGAAAAAGACAGTCGGTTGTTCCATTTCTGCAAAACCTTCTGTACCTCTGACTCGAAGTAGCACACACCATTACTGCAAATAGAAAACATTGTTTTCATAAGCCATGGATGATTTAGTTCTATCATCTGGCCAATAGTGTAACTGCAGATTCGATCAATCAGCCCTACTTCCAATAGCGGTTCTCCACCGATAAAGTCAATGATAAGGCCCGGGGAACGCCTTGGATTGATATAATCTCCCATGCCCTTTTCTCCAGTTAACAGAAGATCAATCATCTTCTTTGCCGTATCGAAAGACATTTTCTTTTTGCCCTTATGTGTCTGGTAACAATACTTGCATGCCAAATTGCAGTCATCAGTGACCTGAAATGTAACGGTCTGAGTCAGAATCTTTTCTGTCCCTACCGGTTCGTGCAGCTCAGGATATAATCTGCTCAGCCTTTCGGAATATTGTTCTGTTCTTTTCATTCGATTCCCTCAATTGTACAATTGCACAAAATATCTACTTTTAATTCAGCTGTTCTGTATTCCAGATTCCATCTGATCTTATGGCCTTTCAGCGCAGCCGGAATATACTTTCGCTCAAGTTCTGCCACAGCCATCTGAAACTGCGCGTCCAATTCAACTCCCTGTTTCTGATATACCTTAAACGCCTCACCATTAACAATTCCTACATCATCTGGATGTGATTCGATAATCCTCTGAAGGACGTCTTTTGCAAAACCTCTTTCATAGTCCAACCTCTCGATGTACTCCGCCTCTTTGCTGTCTACTTTAATAATTACTGTTCTCATATTTTCCTCCTAATTAAATTGAATATATCGGTGTAGTCGCCTGTCCAAAACACTGATTCCTGCAGGTCCCGCCACAATCGCTCTGGCAGCTTGTTGAACAGGATTCTGAACAACCGCCGCAGGAATTTCCGCATCCGGAAGAACAACTACTTTTACAAGTTCCCTGACAGCTATCTGTGCATCCAGAGCCGCAGGAGCTTCCACAACCGCTACATCCGGAACATCCTTGGCAAGATTGAGTACAGGAAGCTGTGCACTTATTATCACAACCCTGACAAGAGCCAGAACAGGTACCGGAGCAAGTGCCGGAACAGGTGTCAGAGCAAGTGCCAGAACAGGTATTGCTGCATCCTTCACAAGTCCGTGTGCACGAAGAATAACATCCGCCTTCACACCAGCTGTTGCAGTCGTTCATACAATTCGCTGTGCATGTCGTGTTGCAACTGCCTTTGCATCCACCTGTGCAGTCATCAGCACAGGTCGCAAAGCAACTGTTTCCACAGCCACCTGTACAGTCTGCGCAAGTGTCTGAACAATTTGCTGTGCATGTCTGGAAGCAATCTGTTTTGCATCCTGCCGTGCAATCGTCGGCACACTCCCTTTGGCAGCCTGTGCATTCGTCCGAGCAATTGTAGTTACACTGCTTTGTGCAAGTTGTATTGCATGTTCCCTTGCATGTTCCGCTGCATATTGTGCTGCAATTTCGAGAACAGCTTGTCCCGCACCCACCGCAGTTACCAGACGACGTAGACTTACAACTAGTCGCACAACTCGTTCCACATCCTTTGGAGCACGCCATAATATCACCTCCTCTCGTTATGTAGTCATTGCACCGGTTGTACATCCGGAGCCGCAGGTATGTGTGCATCCAGAAAAGCAACCATTCGAACACCCGCCGCAACTCGTTGAGCAACCGTCTGAACAGCTTTTTGCACAAGAGGTATCACACCCACCTGTGCAACCGCTACAGCCCTGGCATCCAGACGAACAAGAACCTACGCACAAACCTGTGCATAGCCCTCTGCAACCACTCTGGCTAGACTGCTTATCTATTATCGCCAGTGTATCAACGAATCTCTCTGCCCGATCTACGATTACATCTGCACCACTATGGCTCTGTTGCAGGCTATTATCCTGCAAAAAATCCGCCACATTAAGCAGCGGATCAATAATCTTTTGTATATGTTCATCTGTAATATCTCCTCCTGTTACCGGAGAAATATTGTAATCATAATCCGAAGCCGCAAACCTGCGCATAGAAGCATTTTCTCCATGATCAGAATTACTTCGTCTTATCATTTCTGCCTTCACTTTTGCCCGTAATGCAACGAGCCTCTCTGCCGATATCATATAATCACCTACAAGCTTGTGATCGCTGTCTGGGCCGGCTGAAGCATCACATAATCAACGGACACCGTAATGTTTGCACTGTTCTTCAACATTTTTGCAGTAATAGTAACGGTATCATTTAACTCAACATTAAGCCCAAACGTCTGAAATATTCCCGCTCTCTCAAACATTTTAGCAGTAATAATTCTGGTTTCCAGTATAGTCCCGCCAGACGTTACGCTTAATTCGATCAGCCCTCCACTGTCTGAATTTGCGTTTACTTTCAGTCTTATAAGTAAGCTGTAAAGCCCTTTTCTAAGACCATCGATTGCTTTAGAAAAAAGTGTCTGCACAGTTGCTGTCGAAGATGTTTTCCGGATCACACTGAATTGTGCGCTTGCATCTGCAATGTTTGCGTCCACAGACAGCTCTAATCCTCCATAGGTGTTGTCAGTCGCAAGTGTATCAATGCGTTCGATCATCTTCGCAACCCGCCGTTCCAAGATCTATTGTATTAAGCAGCAATGTTCGAAACATGGGATTAACCACATCCGCATGAACCAGGTCCTTTGTCTCAATGATTCTCAAAATTTCATTGAACTCCGGATTCTCCGGGATAACCACGTTCGCCATCTATAATCATCTCCTTACTGTAAAACATCATCAATTTCAAATCTCATTGATACATTCGAATCTTTACCTTTTGGAAGAAAATTAGCAATCATGATGATGTCTCCTTCAGAGTCATACAATCCGATCTCACTTATGCTCTTTCCGTTGGCTTCAGATCCATTTAATGTGCAATAATATTCACACTTGTTTTCATTGGTTTTAAGCGTATGTCCATCTACCGCTTTTCGAAGAAATTCATTTTTCAATGTTTCTCCCGGACTAAGAACTGTTGAACCATTCGAGCCGCCACTTCCAAACGCAAATCCTACAATCTTAGGCAGAGCGATCTCTCCGGCTCTGGCTCTTAGGATTTTCGTCCTTCCTACTACTGTTACCTTTCCTTCCATCACAATTCCTCCGTTGTTACTTCTGTATCAAATTTTATCGTTCCATCCCATTTATACTCACCATTCCACTGATTAAGGTTCTTGTAGATCATTACATTCCCAGTCATTCCGACCGGAAGCTTTTCTGTTATCTCGTATTTAACTTCTATTAACGGCACAGAATATCCTTCCATCCAGGTATGCTGCATTCCTATATCTAACGCTGGGAATAGAACTCTTTCCCTCTCACTGCATATTGCGGCTTCAATAACATATCGAGCCTGCATTGACAGATGAGATGGCTTTATTTTGCGGATATATCCCAGTAAAACATCGACGGAATATATCGGATAATCTGCTCCGATCAATAGGTCGATACCAAACACATACTTCTCTACCTGCTCCGAGACGCTCGCAGAAAGCCCAAATACGGTCTGTATAATGTTCTCGAGCCTATAAGGCGTAATGGACGATCTGGCCGTCCTATCGCGTCGATTCACGACTGCTTTTCGGCGATCATCAATGTCTTTTGTCCTGTCAATCGGTATTCCATACGTCAGTTCATGGAAGTAAATTCCCCATGCCGCTGTTTCCGGAAATGCCTGCTTCTGCGCTTCGCCAATCCTCCTGCTTGCAGTCTCCAGTTCCAGCCCGATAACTTCGTATATCCATTTTCCGACGTACGACTTATCATACCATCCTCTCGTCACATACGTCAGGAGCCTCTGAGCAACCTCATTCGTAGGAAAATGTTCCAGATCAACATTGTCTATATGCATCTCTATCCCTCCGTAAAATTAAGCTCCGTCGCAGTTGTGATCGGATAATAGTCTGCCGCAACCGATATATTGTTCGTATTTTCATTTATACGAAAATCTGAGAAATCAATTACTCCGGCTGTGTTAGACAACAATGCAGATGCAACCGTATACCGGATTTCTTCACTGTCCTTAGCTTCCCTGTAGTAGGTCTTTAATGCTGTCAGGAATGCTTCCTTTACATTATCGATACTGTAATTGCTTTCCAGTTCAAGTACTGCACTGTAGGATATGGTCATATCCTTCACTGTAGATATCGTCACGGATGCTCCAATTGGAGCCAGACGCTTCATTCTGTCCTTCGGAGATACAATATAGTCTTCAACCGCCTGCAATGTTTCTTCTCCGACTGCACTTCCGTCCGGATCCGCAACAACAACCTTAACAGTTCCAGGTCCTTTCCATTCAGCTTCCACGACAGCAGAACCAACACCGGACACCTCTTTCGCCCAGCGGACATAATCTGCGTCACATCCTACAAAGGAAACCTCTGCGGAGCGAAGCTTTTCAAGGATTCTTTCCCGGTATGTGTCGTCGTCCTCTTCGTCTGTGCCACCCCTGATAGGATTCTCATTCGTCACAGAAGTAACATTCTTGTTTGGCTGTTTCTGCAATGTCACAGTATTTCTTGTCACATTATAAGAAGCTCCTGCGAGAACAGACGCAACAGCTATGCCAACCGTTCCCTGTTCTGGGATAGTTACCTCCTCAGTCGTCGCAAATTCAACAGATTCGACATCTGTCGTACCTTCTGTACAAAATACCGTCCCTTCCTCGATAATCGTTCCAGCGATGCCTGTGACGGTCACATGACCGGATGCTCTGCTCGCCTGCTTTCGTGTAACCTTTGCAGATACACCATGCAAATCAAGCCATTCACCCCAAGCCCACATCGGGAACATCAACATCAATGTTCGGGTAAGGTTGTACTGTATCAGTCTGGAGATCTCGATTGCAGTCGGCATGGTAAAATCATATGGAAAGTCTGCCGGCATATCAGATATATCAACTGGCAGATTATTCATCATCCGGGACTGGATTGTATCAGGATCGCTGTTATCTATAAATTCTGGAGTTACAAATTCTTCTGTCAAATTCTCATCTCCTTTTCAATGTTACTTCTAAATCGAATTTCTCCCAGTGTATTGCGTACACTGTAAATTTCACATGGACCACAGATGGTTCCCATTCAAATTCAAAATCCTCTACGGATTCAGTCCTTGGATTTACCATCAGAGCCTCTTCTATGGTACGTTCAATTGCCAGTTCCACAGCTGTGTCATCTTCTTCCTTCATGGCATCTTCCATCTCTGCACCGATGTCATCGTCGTACCCGAGGCAACTATATCTTTCTGTTGATACGGCCTTCACGCACCATATCTTGTACGCTTCAAGTCCTTCGTTTTTGAGCATACAAAAAGGAGATTTACAAACGAAATCTCCTTTCTCTAAGTCCCACGCCACAGATGGCTTGTACTCTGTATCATATTCTTCATTTTCTTCCTCATATTCCGGTATATCCACCACCGGATATAAGTTATTGTCTGCCATATTTCCTCCTATACCGGTCTGGTTATAATGTCGATCACAACTGCCGTGTCCTGTACCCATGCAATCAGTACCCTATCTCCTGCCTGTAACTGCCGCATTGATTCCGGAAGATATGCTTTCCCAGAATGCTCAGTCTGCACATCACAGAATGCATCTCCCGTCTTTCCAAGGGTAAGCTGTCTGCACACCCTGTAATCCCTCTTTGGAATCGCAATCGGGAAAGTGTTCGAGAGTAGGCTACCATCTGCCTGAATTTCTGCAAAATCAAGGCATAGGGGTTTATCTGCGTGCTGTTTCATTCTACTATCAAGAGCTGCTGCCAGTCTCGACACTCCATCATTACTATCAAATGCCATCCTCTACCTCCCGTTAATCGAATGTTCCTTCATCTACCCATCCACATAGGTGTGTTTCGCTCCAATCAAGACCTTCCAAACACCAAGGATGTGCGCTGCCCGGATTGCTATGCGTGATCTTTGCTTTTCCTGCTGCAACCTGGTAGCCAGATGACGCATCCGAAGAAACATAATGTGTACCGCCATGGAAATTGACTGTATCGCCAACACTAAAATTTCCAGTCTTTTTTCTTGTTTCCAGAACTGGAAGAAGATGAAGATTTCAGCTTTGTTTTCTTTAGGCTCATTGTCATTTCCATCTTATCGCAGTCATGGGTTATTGCTTTTACCCAATAATAGCCGGATCCTGTTGACATTTTTATATGAACGATGTCGCCTTTCCGGATAACTGGCATATCGACAGTAACCACCTTGATTTCCTCTTTCGGCTTTCCATCATCTTCAAGAGTCTCCTTAGCTGTCTTTTTAGCCTCATCTAAGCTGTCGTCTTTGGCTCTTGTAATAATCTTCTGCCGGATGCCGTATTTCGTCTGTCCATCAACTGTGGCTTCTACTGGTCTACGCTTATCATCATCTGCCTCTCCAAGAATTTTCACCCTCGTGACCATTCCCGAAGTGCTTATTTTATGAGAAACGCTTATCATGTTCTCGGTCTCACCGAAATGATAGATATTGCTGTTACTGCCAATTCCCAGAATCTGCGCCTTGCCCTTTACGGAACGAATAACGGAATATCCGCCGCCTTTCTTTTTCGCCTCATCCAAGATGTCCTTAACCAGTGTGCCAAGTTTCTTTTTATCTTCCTTTATCACGCCATGAGCTACGTCTGGACCGGTGTATTTGTTTATTGTTATACCCCACTTTTTGAAAAAATCCTGTATAACCTGCTTTGTCCGGGCACCACTTGAATAATATACGCAGTCCTCGGACTCCTGCAGATCATACAGGTTATCATAAGCTTTCAGCTGTAGCGGCTGGCTGCTCGATTTAGCAGATGGATTCCACTCTACAATCCGGCCACGCATGGCTTCATGTGCAGTTCCTGTCTTGTATCGGTAATACAGGTACAGATAACATCCAGGTTTCGTCAAGCTGGAGAGTCTGCCCTTTGTGGTCTTATCGTTCTTCACTGTGCACGACAGCTTCGCCGCAAGCTCATTTTCCAGTTCTTCCCAGCCCAGATCTTCAACAAAATTTGTTATGTCGTATTTCTTCTTTTTCTCGGTCACAAGTACCAGATAATAAGAATATTTAAGTGGGTCAACCATCTAACCTCCTTTACGGTATCGTAAGGATAGTTCCAGGGAATATCCAGTCCCCCTTGGTTGCTATCCTTATGCCCGTATTTTTTCGCAGCCTTTTCTATCGCTGTCTTATTTGCATCATAAATCTTTTTCCAATCTGCTCCTGATCCGTAAAATTTCTTTGCGATATTCCACAGGCAGTCACCAGTTTTAATGGTGTATGTCTGTTTTTTCTTATCTGTTGAACTCTTTTTCAGATTCGTTCTGGTTGTCGTCTTCTTTTTCTTCTTATCAATGCCAAGGTCCTTTGTGGTCTGGATTTTAAGCGGACGATAACGATAAAAGGAAATGCTATAAGAGTAATCTCCTTTCCCGCCAAATTTCTTATATTCAAAGCTATTAATCGTCACATCAACATTGATGCCGCCGCCGGCAGAAATGATAAGGTTCAGAACCGTTCCCTTATCTCGCCAGTTTTCCAGCTTCTTTATAACAGATTTCGGATCCAGCCACTTCGTATGTATGGTGGACATCTTTTTTCTGGCTCTTCCCCAGAGGTATCCATCCCATTCATATGTTCTTATATCAGGTCCGGTTGGAAATGCAAACACGCCCTGTTTTATAATGTCGTATTTCTGATATTTTGCATTTCCTTTGACCCTTATCTCTTTGTCTGGAAGAGAAGGAAAACGAAGGCTAGATTTCTTATTAGCTGCTTCTTTTACAGTTACTTCCATGTTTCCCCTCCTTCCTAAGTTGGCATATTTGCATATGATTCAAGCAATCTTGTTGCCAGTTCACCAGACATCTCATTAATCAGCTCTTTCAGTTTTTCCTTGATGGTATTGACAGTATCATTTCCGCTATTTCCGTTGATATTGAATACAGGGTTCATGTTAATCACAACCTGCCCCTTGTCTCCGCTACCAGAAGAATCTCCAGAGGTCGAGTCTGAGGAACCGCCTGACAACGGAACATCACCAATCATGCCGCCGTCTGCATACTCTTTGACACCCAATGCCCGTCCAGCCTGTAACCACAGATCCATGCCCCTGCCACGGCGTTTTGAGCCAAGAGGAATAATTGCCTCTGGACCATCCTCACCTACCCAGGATAACAGCGGACCGGTTACAATACTTCCTTCTGCATTGCCTGCAATAGAAGCAGTCACGGAAGATCCACTTCCAGAAGTTGTAATTCCGGCACTAGGGTTCGTGATATGCCAGTCAAGAGTTACATTGACCGTACAGGACGCAGGAATCGGATTAGAGAAGGTAGACTGTACTTCTCCTGCAACTTCAGAATATACTTCTGCGGCATTGTTTGTCTGATCGAGTGTTACGTCAGTGTGTCCGTCTGCCGGCATAGATTCAGAGAATGTACTTTCAACCTCTGACTGCGCCTGCTCTTTTGCTCCGGACGCATCTGTGGTAGCATCAGTGATATTAACGTTTGCCGTTGTATCTGTCTCAACCGGTTCCGTTTCGGTCTGTTCTGCGGTTGCACTCTGTATACCAGAAGTATCAACCTGTACCAGTTCCTGTGGAATCGTTACTGTTGCTCCAGACGTTACAGTTATGTCATTCGCCGCAAGCGTACCGGATTCCATGCCAAGAGCCGCCTCAATCTGCGCTGTAGCTGATTCTGAATCAACTTCAACGTTTGATAAGTCCACCTTAACTCCTTCGGCGGTAACAGAAAACTCTGCTCCCTCAGTTGTTAACGCAGACATAGCGTCACTTATTGCAGCTTGTGCGGCATCACCATTCACTTCTGCCTTCAAGGTATCCATTGAAATCGTAATCTCATCTCCAGGATGAATAATGTACGGTTCTTCAATGCCGTTTTCTTCTGCGATCTTATGCCAATCAACGCCCAGTGCATTTCCGATATCCCAGAGACAGTCACCAGCTTCAATCTTGATTTTTGCACCCTCTGCCGTAACTTCTTCAGTAGTTGCAAGATCTCCAAGTTTTCGTTCATAGCCGATACCCAGGAATCTTTATCAATATCCACATCTCCATCTACAGCAGCTCTCAGCCCTTCAAGCGTTATTTCATCTGTCGTCGTTTCTGCTGTAGCCCTGTCAATTGCAGTTCTAAGCTCATCAGGCAACTGCTCTCGTACGCTTTCGTACATCGGATTATTCGGATCCGTCAAAACATCTCTTCATTTCTTACGCTTCCAGATTCGACGAATCCTGGTTTGCAGTAATTCTGCCAAGCCGCATCAACGTCACCTGCCGCCGCACCAACTTCGATTGCTTCCTTGTACCCATCCATAAGGCTTTGTGGCACTGCCTGCCCTGCTTCTCTGTACTGGTCAATCAGGCTTCCCATCTGACTAACATCCGGAGCCATCGACTGATACAATTCGTTAGCGCTCTCTGATCGGCATTTGCACCAATTCCCAGGAAGCCTTTTCCATTATCCATAGACGTAAACATATTATCAAAGGTGCTTGCAATCGTACCATAAGCTCCGCTCTGTAAGCTGGTTTCCGCACTCTTCAAGGCATTCTGCGCAGTTTCTGTAAGCGTCTGGATGTTTCCAGTAATCTTCTCACCATATGTATCATTCAGGGTATTACTTCCAAGTTCAAGGCTCTTGGCTAATTCGGAGCCTTGCTGTCCTCTTACATACCACCCTGTCTGCTCCTGATAACTCTGATTCTGCGCGTGAGTAATTCTTCCGGCAGCTTCCATGGCATTCAATTCTGAATACCACTGAGTAACATCCGCCTGAACACTTTCCATTGCGGTCTCACGCTGGCTTCGCATTTCATCCATCAAATCTGTGAACGAACCGCTTTCCAGGTCAGCAGCACTCATATGTCCGTATTTCTGGTTAATCCAGTCCCACTGCGCTTGTGCTTCGGCTTCTTTCCAGCGGGCAGTAATGTTATTCATCTTCTCCTGCAATGCACTAATAGCTTCTTCTTCATTCACATCAATGATGCCGTCTCTTAGGGCTTCTGATACCTTTTGCGACAACTGACTGGATAAATCGGATAGCTCTAAATTGTCCGCTCTAGCCCATTCCTTGATGTTCTGGGCTAATGTCTGGCCGTCTTCTGTCCCTCCGAGATATGTCTGGACATGAATGTGAGCCGCAAATGTACGACTCTCCAACTCAGATATCTTGCTTTCGACAAAAGTATTAATATTATCCGTATATTCCTGCTGTTCATCAGCTGTCAAAGTGATTCCAACTCTGCTCTTGAACTCAAGGACATCATTTGATTCTAAAGCTTTCTGTGCTTCAGCTCTCAGATTGTCGGCATTCTGTACTTCATTCAATGCCAGTTCGACATTGGTAAGGTACTTCTGATTCAGTATTCCTGCCGCCGCATCTTTAACTTCATCTGCAGATAATTTAATCTTCCCAAAATGTTCCTCCAAACTATTCTCAAGCTGAGTCTGGTTATACTTGTCGATTGCAAGTTTGATTCCTATAATCGCAGCTGTAATTCCCGCTGCCGCAAGTCCAAATTTTGCTCCCATAGGAATCATTGAACCCAGATTACTTGCGAAATCCATCACATCGTTTGCGCTTCCGGCAGCTTCTGTAATATTGCCGATAGCATCTCCTATCGGAGATAGGGTTTCCACTACACTTTTCCCTTTTTGTGCGATCGCCACCGCTCCTTTCGCTAGAACTCCTGCACTTAACCACGATGTTAGTCCTGCTTTTTCACCTCCCGGAAGAATAGCCGCCGCACTCGAAAACAATGTGCCAAGCCCACTGGATATTAATTGCGCGCCATCTCCAGAAACCCAATTCCCGAACGGCTTTGCGATTATTGAATCCCATGCTATGTCTATCTTTCCAAACAGATTCGCATTCTTCCACTCATCAGAACTGGTCATGTCAGTGATCTTGCGTTTTACGCCTGCAATCTTATCATCTGCCACATCCATAACCGCATTGATTCCATTCGTTATCTCAGGCATCATATCGGTAATTCCACCTGCAATTCCTCTTAAATACGGAGACAACCGTTTTCCAAAGGCATTCTCCGTACCTTCGATGGCGCTCTGCATTAATGTAAAGGAACCCTTAAGGTTGTCCAGCATCGTATCAGCCATTCCCTCTGCCGCATCTTTTGAATTGCCAATTGCTGTGCTCAGCTTGTTGTAATCCTCTTCACTGGCGTTGATGATTGCTAACATGCCGGCCATGGCCTCTTTTCCGAAAATGGTTGAAGCTGCTGCTGTCTGCTCAGTCTCAGAAAGTCCACCCAAGCTTCCTCGAAGATTATCTATTACTCCTCGAAGGGATTTCATATTTCCCTCAGAATCCGTAAGACTGATTCCGTATTTATCCATAGCTGCTGCCATGCTGTCTGTAGGTGCCGCCATATTTGCCAAAGATGTTTTAAGTGCGGTACCGGCCATGCTACCTTTAATACTTGCATTTGCCATTAAACCAAGCGCAAGAGATGTATCTTCAACGCTGTAATTCATAGCGCCAGCAACAGGAGCGACATATTTAAACGATTCTCCAAGCATTGACACATTTGTGTTTGCATTGGCGCTCGCCTGAGCAAGAACATCAGCAAAATGCCCTGCATCACCCGCCTGTAATCCGAAAGCTGTCAGCGCATCTGTCACAATATCGGAAGTCGTACCAAGGTCTTCTCCAGATGCTGCTGCAAGGCTCATAATACCGGATATACCATCTATCATCTGTTGCGGCTTCCATCCTGCCATAGCCATGTAATTAAACGCCTCAGCTGATTCTGTAGCCGTAAACTTGGTCGTTGCGCCCATCTCCTGTGCTTTTGCGGTCAGATCATCGAATGCCTGTCCTGTTGCACCAGAAATAGCTTTCACCTGGGACATCATAGCTTCGAAGTCCTGGAAGGAATTAACCGATTCTGCCACACCGAAACTGGCACCGATCAACGATGCCCCTTGCACAACCGGATTTTTTGCTGCACTTGCAAGCGCAGAAATAGGAGCGGTTGCCGCATCTATGACACCAATGGTAGCATTAAACACGCTTCCTCCCCATGATTCTGCTGCATCCTGTGCGGCCCGGATAACTGGTGTAGCTTCATCAGAAGCTCCAATCTCGGCATCCCCGCTCATTCCATCAAAATTCTCCACCGCATCAGAAGCGGCGGATACTACCGGGGTGGCGCTATCGTCTGCTCCTATTTCTGCATCTCCGGAAGTACCGTCAAAATTTTCTACAGCATCCGAAGCAGCATTGACCGTCTGCGTAGCAGAATCATCTGCCGCAACTTCAACTTGTGCCGTCTCTCCGTCTATCTGCTCCGTAGCATTTTCAACAGCTGAAAGAACCGGGGTGGCGCTATCGTCTGCTCCTATTTCTATCTCAGCCGCTACGCCTGATCTACGCTGGAATCGTTGTGCCGCCCTATCCGCTCTCTCGAACGCTCTTTCCATTGCAGTGAGATTCCTGGTCACACTCGACGTTCCGGAACCGGTATTATCGACTACATTAACAGGAATCTCTATCCTTATCGTTTCTGCCAAGCATCTCACCTCTTTTCATTTTTCTTGATATTTTCTTCAATCCATACCTCTGTAGAGGCAAAAAGAAAGGCTCTGACCCCTACGGGCAAGGCCATTACCTCATCCGGCCTTATGCCCTGTCTCTGGAAAATCCAGTGCAACAGGGCTGATTTGTAGCCGGACCTTATAAGTTTTTTGCTGTTTCAACCTTTGTTTCTTCTGTATCGTAGCCTGAAAGCTCGTCCAGAACAGCTAATACGTTCTCTTTTTCTCCCGGAAGCAGTACTGCATCAATAACATCCAGGGCATTAATAATGTGTTTTCCTCTCCGTCTTAATGCTTCCTGAACCTGTTTGTTGTTCCACAGTTTTTCCTGATCTTCTGCGATTGTCGCATTGTAAATCATAGAACTACGGAGTTTCGCGTTGTCTACTCCTTCAGCTACCTTTGTGCCAGTTCTCTTATTTTTCACATACTTAGTATATTTCTTACGAATTTCATACAGGGTTTCATCTGCTAATGCGTGAATAGAGAAGACAAAATAAAGCTTCCCATTACGGACAATCTCAATTTTCTTTGTCTCTTCTTCCGCATCTTCTGCCGCATCCAAAAGACCCGCCAGATAACCCGCCTCATTTGCCGCCATATCAGCTTTTAATACTTCATCTGCCTCAGCTTCTGTCATATCAATTTCAGTTGTTCTTGGTTCTTCATTTTCGATATTTGCAGTTCTTGCCATGTATTATTTTCCTCCGTTTATAAAATAAGGGTGGCCAGTTTTAGCCACCCTTGTGTTGACCAGATATCAAATTGTCAGTGATGAACGGGGTTCTACTTCCCCGTTGCAGTGCAGATTATAAGATCTTGATAATGTATCTCCTGTACTTACATTCTGCAGATCCTGGTCACCGCTAAAGATACATTCACGATATGTAATGCGTTCCTGGGAGCCATTACGCCCTTCAATAACTCCATCTAAAGTCATAACCGGGCTTTCTCCTTTATTTACCGCACTAACAACATTGTTGAATAATTCGCCATCCAGAACAACGATCTCCGAAATTGTAATCGTGACTCCAATAGTATTGTTTGTTTCCAGTTCTCTGTTCTGTCCTAATGGCTGATATTTGGTATTATTAAAAGATGTTTTCGACTGAAAACTGCTTACCTGCGCAAACGGAACCCCATCTGCATTGTAAAGCATGGCATCTTTACCTGAACGACTATGTCTCGCGTCTGTTGCAGCACTTGTATTTAACATTCACCTTTCCTCCTTTACTCTGCATTGGTACTGAATCTAAACTTATAGAATGAGTAAATATGTTCCGCAGAATCCTTATCAATGATATCAAGGTCAAAATAACAGTTATCTGCGTCTGCAATATAAGTCGTGCTCTCAGTTACTGTTCCTGCTGTTAATTTTTTTCTTTGATCATGGCATTGATAATTCCCTGAATTTTTCCAATAATAGTGGCTTTTCCATTTTTATCAGGATCGACTTTTCCAACTAAAGCGTCGGACTGGGCATTTGCTCTGTACAATAACTCATATCTTGTTCTTACACGGCGGATTTTCTTCCAACCTTTATCTTTGTTATCTGGAAGATTGATCAGTGTATTGATTCCAGCATCAATCCATACCTCATCTTCTGTAGACTTACTAAGAACCAAGCATCCCTTCAGTTCCGCTTTTATAATCTGAGTATTTGTAAGCGGTTCTGCAAGATCTACATATCGAGTAATCACCATATGAGTCACTGCCTGATTTGCAGGAGTTGCTGCAATAAGTCCAGCAATCAAGCCGGCAGTCTGATATCCATCCAGAGTTCCCTCATTGATAAAGACTTTTGGATTGAGAACATAAACTATATTCTCACCATCAAATCCTGCTGCCGCATTCATTCTTTCGTCTAAATCTTTGTTATCTTTCTCTGCAACAACTCCAATCCCAAACTGACTGGTTTCATAAATTCTGTCCAGAAATGCCTGTAACAGCGCATGTACTGCTGTATCTTCTGTATCAACACAAATTGTATTGAAGAAATATTTTTCTGCCTGTGAAAAAGCAGCTGAATAATTGGCAGTTGCTACTGTAGGATTCTTTCCTCCCGTAAACGCTGTCTGATTCACATTAGTCATGATTCCTTTTGCAGATTCTTCAAGATTAGCCGTGAAATTCTTTGAATTTGCAAAAGCACTTACAAGACTTGCAGCTTCATTATCGCCTGCTGAAAAATATACTTTTTCAAATTCAGTAGTTCCTGTATAGATAATGCATTCTTTCCTGTCTTTGTCAGTTAAGCGGTTTCTAATAGTTACAGAAAATGGCATCTCTCCTGGATGTTTTGCTGTGATCTTAACTTTTCCAGTTGCAGCTGTAAGACTTACGCTCGCCACAGCTCCGCCCGTTCCATTAAGGCGACAGCAAATAACTTTCTTTGCACCACCATACAGAACTTCACGAATCAGGTCAGTCGTTAATCCATCTCCGTAGATTGTTGTGTAATCGTCTCCTCTCTCTAAGACTGTTACTTTATCTACTGGTCCAAACGTTGCTTTAAACACAGCTACAACAACTCCGTCAATTGCCCCGAAAGAATCATCGTCACCATTCTTATCTACGTTGAAATAACTTCCTGGTCGAACTTTTGTACCTACTTCAGGAATCTGGAAATATTCCGCCATTATTTGACCTCCTTCTTCATAAATTCTTCGACAAGCTTCTCGGCTTCTGAAACAGTCATGCTTTTCTTTTTTGACAGTTTCAGTGCCACCATCGCGCAATCAGGGCAAGAAAAAAGCTGATCGCGTGCGGCAATCAGCTCATCTACCCCATATTCCGTTTCTTTCTCTGCCGGAAGAACTTCTTTTGTTTCTTCCGGAGCATTTGTTTTCTTTGTTTCTGCCATTGCTTCTCCTTTCAATTTGTGAATTCCATGCCTATTCTTGCAATATTATGTTTTTTCACACTGTATCTGAGACATCCATATTTACCAGTTATAGTCAGCTGTCCCTCTCTGAGGTAATCTGACTTATTATTCAGTTCTAATCCCTGAATAGTCATAGGGGAGTCATCCAGCATGATTATCTCCTCATCTATGGCTACCTTCTGATTGATAGATGCAAGTGTCTTTAACCTTGTGCCAGCTCCCGGATAAATCAGATGTACTGCGATTTTCCCTATAAACCATGAAATCGTATTCATGCAATGCCCTGTTGTATGCGCTAAATGTGCCAACCTACAATAGAACACTGGCGTTTTAGAGGTTTCGACAAAATCTCCAACATTGTCTATGCCAAGCACAATTGTTTCTGGAAATATCTTTTTGATATACGCAGCTACCGCAAGAACCGGATCAGGATCCGTGCTGAATTGCTCTGAGTATTCGAGGATGTCAAATGCCATTTCTTTGCACCACACCTCTTTTCCCTCAATCGCATATGATTCTGTACGCGCCCATGCCACGCAAAACGGTGCTTCTCCTGCCGGCTTCATCAGTACGTCCTGAAGGCAGTGCTTCACAGCTGTTTCAATATCTTCGATTATTGTGCTGGTTTTATCCGTATACATTGCAACATACAAGGTTCCCGCCGATGATCGTTCCTGATTGACCTGCATATCGATACGGTAGCATATCCTCGGATACTGCGTGGCTCCTTCCCATCCTTCCTGCTGGTCTGCCGGAAACTCAGAATCAAAAATTGCAGGTGCTCCGGCATATGTAGCAAGCATTGTCTGCAAATTTTCGTCTGCAGAAAGACGTTTAAAAATCAGTTCACTAAGATTCATTCGCAGCCTCCCTGTATTCCTGAACTGTACGAAGGCCATCGCTTGAATATCTTATTTCCCACTCATTTTTATAAACTTCTGAAACAGGTATGAAGAAATGATTTTGGGTGTTTGTCTTCTCATTCGGGAACATGACTGTTATCCGTTCCTCAGAAACATGATAAACAATGCCAGACATTCCTTCTTTCCATGTTCTGTGCTTTGCATATATGAGTGTTCCTCTGCGTACTTCGTCCATATCGAATTCTATTCGTTCAATATGATTAATCAGCATGTCAGCCTCCTATCTCTGCAAATATAGCCATGATATTCGGCAATGCAGTCTGCTGTATCTTGTCTACAAAAGGACGGGCTGCCATCTTGCTGGTACCATGTTCCAGATAACCAGCGTATCCCATGCCTGACGTAATGCATACCGCACCGCCACTCATATTCCAGTTTCGTCTTAAATTGCCGCTCCGAACACCCGGTGGACTGCCCGGAGCTGACGGGCTTGGATTTGCCAGTACAGATAATGCAGCATTTCTAAGGGCATTTGAAGCCCTTGGATATCTTGCGATCACCTGCTGCTCTATCCGTTCCTTGTCTGTTTGAACTTGAACTTTTACTGCTTCTGCTGCTTCGGCAGGCGTCATTTCAGATCATTCCTTTCTTCGAGATATATTAAGCCAGTTGCTCCAAGGTTTCCGGGATCCTCAGATAAAAGAACGAGAAAGTTTCTGCCCGCAGTAGTCAAATAGTCTCCCTGCTTTACATCTGCAGAATCCCGGATAACAAGAGTGTGGGTTAAAGAATGTTGTTCCTGATCCCACCTGTGTTTCATCCTTTCAGATTCATGTGTAGATGCTTCAGCAAGTATTCCTGATATCTCGCCTTTCGCTTCAAAATCTGACACAGGATGTCCGAGTATGTTGCGAATGCTCTTTCGTCTTACCACAAAATCCGTCCATAAGCTTCCTGGCCTTAGATACATCAGGCCAAATGGGCTTATCATATATCATCACCCTCGCTCTCTTCATGGCTCATCATTCCGTTATAAAAATACGGTGGTGGCTGTTTGCTCATATCTCCCGCATTCATCAGAATCGCCGAAGGAGATGTGGAAGCAAGACGAAGTTCTTTCTTTAACACCTCATACTCTTCCTGCCACAATTTAGCTCTATCACCAAATTTGAATGATGTAGGGCCAACCGTTGTATCAGGTTCAAAAGAAAACCTGCGAAATATGCTTTCAAGGCACTTTAATTTTGCCCGTTTCCAATCTTTCTCAGACTGAACATCATCGCATAAAACAATGTATTCCTCGTCTGACAATGCACAAGTTCTCTCTCTTCCATCTACCATCACATCTCCAAGTTCAAACCTCATTCGATCTTTCCCGTATGATGTGATCATTGCAGGTTCATATGTATAAGTTCCTGCCATCAGGCATCACCTGTACTTTCTTCCTGCTTAATAAGAGCTTTTGCTTTTAATTCGGCAGCTTCTTTAACAGTTTTTCTTGAATCAAGTGCGTTAATCACAATGAGGGTTGTATTGTCCTCTACATCCCCTCTAATATGAGCGATGGCAGTATCTGCATTCATCTGCATAGTTTTTACTGCATCCTGAATCTGAGGCTCTGTAACGTCCAAATCAATCGTTTCATCGCCTTTAACAATTGGAATAGAAAAGCTCACCTCTCCTACCATAGCCACGCACTCTTCAAGATTATCCGCCGGAACAGCATCATGAATCACTGATAACAGTCCCATCTTTACCAAACTGGCGTAATCAACCACTTCTTCAACCGGGACTTCTTCACCGATGAAATACTTCTTTCCGTTCAGATTGCACGGCTTATTCGCAACAAGTTTCATAGGCTCCTCCTTAAACTGCAGCTTTATAGAATCTTGCAAGATCGTCAGATGTTTTCTTCATATCTGTCGCCATGAGACCTTCGATATACTCTGTATGTGTACCATTCTCTCCGAGATAATTCAGGATAGGAAGCATCTGTCCGTTTCCTAACATGTCCCAGGTAAAAATATAGCCTGCACTCGGTTCGTCAACGCTCGGTGCATTTGTTGCATACGCCAACAGGAAAGCATTTGGATCGCCGATATACTGCATATCTTCATCGGCTCCCATATCAGCCTTATTCATTATAGATCTCAGCACTGCAACTTTTTCTACCTCAAAAAGCTGTGCCAGAACATTTTCTGTTACAGATGCCGGATTAGCTGTACTTCCACCATATTTTACCCTTTCCAGAACTGCCGGATGAACTTTAAGTGAATTAAATACATTAATGCCAAGAGCCAGACGGTTCGGTGTGCGCCCGCTGATCTGATTCATTTCCGTTTTTTCATTATCTACGAATGCAATCGGATCTGAATTGTCATTTGAGAATTTGATAAACTGTCCGGTGCTTGGAGCTGTTGAATCAACGCCTTCTTTTTCGTTTTTCCATGCTCCGGCTTTGAAATACTTTTCAGCGAACAATCTATCCTGATGGATATTTGCCTGCTCTGCAATAGTTCTGGTACGCTGCTGCTTCGGCTGGATAACAGATGGTCCCTGACGTCTTGTAAGGTCAGTCTGGCGAATCTGGTCGATTCCCATAATCATCTGGTCAACATGGCAAACATATGTCTCTGTTGCCTCTCCAACTACTGTAGGAGATACTTTTCCATATGCCGGTTTTCTCTGCCAGTTATCTCTCAGAAGATCTTCTCTACTGAAAATGTAATAATTGTCAGAAGAAAGACTTACCGGACAAGTCGGGAAAATAGCTTTTGCAAAATAATTGCTGGCATTCTGGTAATAAGCCAATGCCATATTGGTAAGTGCTGTGTGTGGTCTAAAAACGCCTTTTGCGATTTCGGCCTGGATTCCTGCTGTTGTACTTCTTCCCATTATCATTTCCTCCTTTTACGCTTTTGCTTTCTGATATTTTGTAATCTGAACTTTGCAGTATCCTCCGGCAGACACAGAATTGAGGGCAACACCGATCACGTACTCTCCCGCTTTAGCTACTGCTGCCTTTCCACCTGTGGTGGCTGTGACTTCCTGTCCTTTTTTGATTTCCGCAGACGCAATTGCATAGCCAATGTCCTTGATCTGGATTTCAAGATCATCACCTTTCTTTACTTTTCCTGATTCAGCACCGGAAATATCGTTGTAGCCACCTTCGATAATGGATAAGCCGAGCAGGGGTGTTGTTCCGTTTGCGGCGATCACTACATTTCCATCTTCATCATATTTCAGAATAAGATTGCGGACATCTGCAATATCAGCTCCTGCCTTTTCTGCGATAGTCACAGACTGGTTGATCATTGTTCCGTTAAAGTTTGTACCCATCTTTCTTCACTCCTTTCTCAATAACCCGCTTCTACTTCATATTCATCCAAGAGTTCTGGATGATCCTCCCACGCTTTTGCAAGAGCTGCATTATATGTCAGAGTAGAGTCTTTTTCCATGTAGCCTTTTGCAATAGTATCGATCTTACTTTCTGCTGCAGACTTCTTAATAGATGCTACAGGATTGCCTGAGAAAGACTTCCCAATTTCGCTAAATACGCCAGACTTCTCAACCATAGCAACGCTTCTGTCCAGAACGCTAATCATATCATTGTATGCGGTTCCGCCTGCATCCTTTAAAGACTTCAGAGTTTTCACTAATTCTTCCGGCTTTTCTCCGACAATCTCATATTTCTTTGCGACATCAAGAAGCTCTCTTTCTTCTACTTCTGCCGCTCTCTTTTCCAGAGCCTCTAATCTTGCTCTTACAGCAGGATGTAATCCTTTGTAGATATCATCTCCGGTGTCTGCACTTGTCTCTGTTGTAGGTGCTGCTGGTGGCGGTGCTACTGACTTCTGAGTTTTCGTAACTCCGGAGTCATCTACAATATCCGGATTCTCCGCTTTAGGTGCACTCTTTCCAACCAGTTCTTCTGTCTGTTCTTCTGTTTCTACTGCATATTTTTTGATAAGTTCATCATACGCAGCTCTTTCTTCTGCGGTCATTTTAGACTTGTTGATTTTAAGCATGTCTTCCAATTCCCCTTTCTCATTATCTTCGTTTGATTTTTCAATAATATCTGTCAGATTCTTATGCGCTTTCATAACCATCTGCAGGTCCATTTCGTCCGGTGTATCCAGATTCTTTCTGATATTCGTCGCTGTACCTGAAGCCCAGTTCGGAATATATCCTTTCATTGCCGTCGCAAATTGTTCTGTGCTTGTTTCCATTGCGGCCTGTTTCGCAGAACTGTCCATTTCTGCATCGCACAGAATAGAGTTCAATGAATTTTGCAACGCATAACAAGTGGACCAGATTTCATCCCTGATCGCATCCATGCTTACGGCATTAATCTGTTCATTGAATGTTGTTGCTGATTTCTTAATTTCTGAGTCTGACTTACTCAGTTCGCCTGTAACCCAGTTCAAAAATCGTTTAAAAAACCCTATCTCAGGGTTTTGAGTTTCTTCTCCATCCTTATTTTTAATGATTTTGATGTCTGCTCTTTGATTAGCTCCCTGGTCTACGAAATCAACTTTACCCACATTTAAGCCTTTTAGTTTTGTCGCCAAGTCATTCCCTCCTTTCAATTTATTTATCAAAAACACCGTCCCCGGTGCTCATTGATCAGTTTCTTCATCTTTCACTTCAATTCTCTGTGCTTCCCCTTCGATGCTGAACATAGAATAAGTTCCATTTTTAACCTTTTCCCATACATCAGCATCTGTTACCTGAAAGCCTATCCACCATCCAACAGGAAGGACGCCTTCCGGGATTCCCATTGTCATCATCTTTTCTTCCGTGAAAACTACGCTCTCGATCAGATAAGCAACTCCGCCCCTTTCGTGCATCTCTCCGCCTTCGCGGTACAAATTAACAAATTTGTAAGCCGCCTGTTCAAGTTCCTCCGGTTCGATGATGTCATGCTGCCAATCTTCCAACACTTCTCCGTTTTCAGTGAGCGCTACGCTGGCCCACCCGAAAGCCTGCATTTTTTCGTCATCAGATTTCTTGATCTGAAATTTTTTCTTTTCAACCGGTACGTCTTTTAATTCCGGTTCATCCCTTATCTTCATAATTTCATTAAACGATTTCATATGTTGCCTCCACATATTTGACCGCACATTTGCACCGAGGATGCAATGGCGGCAATAATACTGTTACATTCCTTCTTCCTGACTGTGTCTCAAAACTATCATCCATACTAATCTGTGCACCCTCAAGAGCCTGGCACTCTTTGCACACTCTCCCATCCAGAGCAGTTGACCATTCTTTCTTCATTTCCGGCATTAATTCATGTCGTATGGCTTCTCTGATGAAAGCATCTGCTCCCGCATTATATGCCTGTGCGATCTCTGTCCTGGCAATCGTTTCAGCTCTATATCGCTGTTGTCGTTCAGCATACTTCGCAGCCGCTGTTCTGGCCTTTCTCTCAATAGATTCTTCTTTCATGCGTGGATGATCTACTCTCAACTGAGCCTTCACACTGTTATAATGCCTCAGATTCGCTGCTGCCTGCCTCTCCGTCAAGCCAACCGTTGGCCGGATATATCGAGCAGTTTCATCGCTACCCATACCTAATGACTGGGCTTCTGCAATCAAATAGCGAACTGCATTCACCTGATCACTACAGACATTCGTAATCAAATTACCCGTTCGATTTATAATCCAATCTCTCACATAGATTTCTGAACTAATCTTTTCTTCCAGAGCAACAAATTCAGCTATTGAATTCCACGCCGCAAAATAAGCACTTTCCCATGATGCTGTCATTTTCGAGGAAAGAAAGACAGAATAATCTGAGAACCATTGATCAAACAGGCTCTGCGGATCCGCTTCTCCGATTACAATCTCCCGCAAGTCCTTATACAGCATAACCGCTGCCTGATCTTTCCAGAACCTTACAAGCCATTTCATCGGCTCGTCCAGGTTACTCTCAAGATAATTATCAAGGGCTTCAAGAACCTTTTGTGATTCTACGCTTTTTTTAATTGTTCGAGACCTTGCCCGCATCTTCAACATATGTTCACCTGCCTAACCGTTTCTTCGCTTCTTCGATTTCCTGATTTTCCTCAGGCTCAACTTCTGATGTTTTGCCTTCTTTTTCCGGCGACCTTCTCTGTGCTTCCCGCTGTTCATCCTTATTTCTAGGATCATCTGACAGCGTTCTCTCCGGCAGGTTGGCGACTTCTCTTACATAATCCTCAAGATCTTCATCCGGGATAAGGATTCCAACTCCAACCATGTCTTTCAGGAATGTAGACAGCTTAGTGATATCTCTCTTGTCCACATCGCCATGTGCAAGCTGTGGATAATCTGTTATTGCATCAAAATGGGCGCCATTCATATCTATTAATGACGGAATGCCCTGATTATTGAATGTTTCGCAGATGACGTCCAAGAACGCCCCAAGAGCAACTGCGAATAGTTCTGTTTTATCTTCACTCAGCGCAAAGCTTCCTGTCTGCTCATGCCCCAACATGATGAAATCCGCCATTACAGTCTGCGCGATCTTTGCATCATATCTGTTGATAATAGCATTCGTATCAAACTGTCTGGTTCCACCAGTGCTCAGGAGTTCTGCTTCATACCCTGCCGGAAGAACAAGCCCTTCATATTCGTTTCTGCGGATGTTCTTGACCATTGATGTAAGTGCTGCATTAATAGATACCAATTCAGGGTCTTTATCGTCCCATATGTCTACACCATCTGGTGCGTGCAATACCGGAAGTCCAGCAAGGTCTCTTTCAATTCCAATTGCTTCGATTTCCTG
>ENA-OQBV01000222-OQBV01000222.1-human-gut-metagenome-genome-assembly--contig:-NODE-222-length-35014-cov-4.661421_pt1 | contig 35014 bp, 20 predicted proteins | sample MGYA00242750_ERZ504559 | MGnify/ENA primary metagenome ERZ504559 (study PRJEB26092, sample SAMD00036230) | human gut metagenome | host: Homo sapiens | study: EMG produced TPA metagenomics assembly of... | reverse complement strand
AAAGCCATAACCATTCGTAAAGCCACCGGCAGCCATACATTAGGAGTAAACGGCCACAAATAGATAGGAGCCGAAACGTAATCACTAATCCCAAAACAGATACTTATCATATTCATCTCTATAATCAACCAAATCAATACCCCAATTAACTTTAGCATATCCTTGGCTTTCAAGAGATGCTGCCTCTTCTTCAGACACTATTTCAAACAACCCTTTTATTGCTAAATTGGTAGCAGGAGTCGAACTTCCATAATTCAATCCCATTTCTTCCCAATTATCCTTTTGTCCGCGCCATCCTGGATAAAGCACCGGATCATTGACCTTGTCTGTCGGACACTGTGCTGTCAAACGATGACCATATATAGTTTTTGCATCAACTAATTTTGTCCATATATAAGCAGAAATAATATTACCATTTTCAAACTCATAATAACCTTTAGTTGCCAAACCATCCATCATAGCTTTAGTCATATCTTTGATTCTTTTTATATCTTCCGGAAGATAACCAGAACGAATCAATGTCCAACGACGATCACCTTCACCTGCATATTCAAACCCTCGTTCTTCAATAATCGCACGAACTAAGTCATTACCAAAAGATGCAATAAAAGCATCTGTGTTAGCCAAACCTTGCGGGAACGAACGTTCACGAACCGTTTTTAAATATTGTTTACCTGTAACCACATCACCTAATGCCGCACATACTTCCGCATAGCCCAAATAAACTTCAGACATACGCATATACGGACCATTGATACCTGATTTACGTTGTGCTGCCACCCATGGATTAGCCTGACGATTCTCATCCCATTTATTCAATGTCAAGCCACCGCCTTCAGCTTTTGAGTTGGGAACAAAAGGAATTAACTTCTCAACCCCTTTACCATTACTGCCGGTCATAGTAATGCTCACATCACGACGCATATCATTCGGATCAAAGACTCCATAAAAATAAGCAGGATTTATACGTCCCTGTCCATAGCTCTTACATGGATACGCAGCCTTTGAGCCACCAGACGAAGGACGACCGAAAGAATAGGGGCGACCATCATTTCCACCACCTTGCTGCATGGGATATTCATAAATAGACTCATCCGCATAAATAGCATCATCCATATGCATCTGTTCAAAGAAATACTGGTACGGATTATTAAAAGTACGTCCGGATTTATCCGAGGCACCCCGTGGATCAGTCAAATGAAACTGTGCATTACCCGGATCAGCCAACAAAGCCTCGTAGTATTTTTTAGCTATTGAGTACAAGTCTTGCCAGTCAGAACGACGTCCATAAGTAGCTCCATTATTTTCTTTCCCTTTGGTTTCAAATGTCATGATTTCCCCTTTTCCGTTTACACGTTTTATATCGCCACGACGAGTCTGATATCCAGCTGCATCCAAACACATTCTTCCAATCAAAGCCTGCACATAAGTTTTAGAAAAATAATTTTTATTGGCAGCAGCAATGCCGGGAATAGAACCAATGGTGTACATCAAAGGTTCCACTTTCTGCAAATCTTCAATGCATACATCATAAATAGAATCACGGGAAACCAAACCTTTAGGCACAACACCATAAACGCCAACGTAAGGAACATCTCCAAAATTTTTACACAGTTCACGATAAGCCGTAGCACGCATAGCTACCGCCTCACCATACATTTGCCCCATCTCTGATTGTCCACCATTGATGATCGATTCAAAATTTTCCGCATTTTCCATGGATGTTATCACCGCATTGGCTTTGCTTACAACCGCATACAAGCTAGCATAAATATCATTCTCCTTCAAATACGAAGTCAATCCATAACTACTTGCATATGTACCGTTTTGATAAAGACATTCCGGATAATGGCGCCCCAACTGATTAGAGAAAGACTCCGGGTGCCGTTCTATATCAGACCCGGCAATATCAGCAGCATAAAACAATCCATCGCCAAAAACCTTATTCTGCGCACAATCCCTCCACTGTTCATAAGCACCGTCTAATGCGGCACGTGCTGTTGTCGGATTAGAAAAGACAAAATCCGAATCTACAATAGAAGGAGAGCCAACCTCCAAATAATCACTACATGCTGTAGTCAAAAACATTCCAGCAAAGAAAAGTGTTGAATATACTATTTTTTTCATACGATTCATCTCCATTAATTAGAAAGTTAAATTAACACCAAAGGTATAAGTTCTAGCCTTAGGATAAGACTGGTAATCAAAATAAGGTGTAGGAAAACCATCCTTACCATCAGTCTTCGTGTTTACATCCGGATCTATACCAGAATACCCATCAATACAGAACAAGTTACTTCCTGTAAAATACACACGTGCATTCTGTAATCCAATCTTATTCATCCAATTTTTTGGGAAAGTATAACCTACTGTCAATGTATTCAAACGCAAATAAGACGCATCTTCAATAAACTTAGAACTTACGATTCCATATTCAGAGAAGAAAGAACTGTAATTTGTATTCGCGTTAAGAGCCGCCAAAGCTGTAGGATCTTTCACCAGCATCAAGTCACCGTTTGTATCAACATCATAATATTTGAAAGTTTCAGAAACGAACTTCAAACGATTCTGACCAGCGGAATTGTCTTTATTTCCCATCAAGGAGTGCATTGCATTGGCATTATACACATCACCACCAATCTGATAAGTAAAGCCTACAGAGAAATCGATTGCCTTCCAATTACCGTTAATTGTAAAACCACCTGTATGTTGTGGCATAGCTTCGCCGATAATCGTTTTGTCATCCTCGTCCACAACACCATCACCTGTTGTATCTGCAAATTTAGGCATACCCGGTACAGCGGTTTGTCCATCCGCAGCCAGCACTTTAACTCCATCCGGATAATTCACAATACCTTGAATATCCGGAACCCCTGGTTTCAACGTGTATTTACCATCCGCATAAGTAAAATCATCAATCGTATAATATCCTTCAGATTTAAAACCTTGGATAGTACCTACAGGATGCCCCTCACGGATAATATAATCATAAGCAGGCTTAGCCATAGATGAACCCCAATCATTCATAGCTCTCGTATCTGCCAAGACTCCGTCCATCAGTTCGTCAATATTATTCTTGTTATAATTATAAGTCAAGTTTACACCTAAATTAAAATCTTTACCACGAACAATGTCAAAGCCTAAAGCCAATTCAATTCCCTTATTTGAGGTTTTACCTACATTTTGGAACTGATAGCTATAACCAGACGCTGCATCAATCGGCACTTTCATTAAAATATTCTTTGTCGTATTCCAATAATAGTCCAAACTACCACGAACCCAATTATTAAAGAAACCAAAATCAACACCTAAATTACGACTAATAGTAGTTTCCCATTTCAAATCAGGATTTCCTTTCATATCACCAGGTACATAAGTGGTTACCTTTTCACCATCCACTGTAATTTGTTCTGTTTTCCATGTTTCTCTCCATAAAGAAGCATCAATATTATCAGAACCAGAAGTACCATACGATACACGAAGTTTTAGATTATCCAACCAATCTCTTGTATTTTCCATAAAAGCTTCATCTGAAATTCTCCATGCAGCCGCAGCAGCCGGGAAATACCCCCACTGATGACTAGGTGCAAATTTAGAAGAACCATCAGCACGGAATGTAGCTGTTAAAAGATACTTACCTTTATAAGAATAATTAGCACGACCAAACCAAGATAAAGTATGATTAGGAGTACCTATCTCACCTTTAAAATAATCTTGTCCCAATGAAGGAGTAGTCATATTAATCATACCAAACGCATCATCCATTGTAAATCCTTCAGGATACCCTACACCATATATTTCAGTGTAATCTGACTTTGAAGCCAAGACTTCATTACCAACCAAGAAAGACAAATTATGATCATCTCCAAGCCCCTGTACTTCATAATTCAAAGTAGTTGCCCAACGCACACCGTAACCATCACTTTTCTTCAATTTAGCAGAACTATTATCTTTTTCTGTCTGTCCTGCATCCCATGTCTTTTCCTGGTTCCAATTACGATTTAACGATAATTCCGTCTTTGCCGTCAAGCCTTTAATAATATTCCAAGTTAAAGCACCTTTTGCACGGATACGGTACATGTTTTTTATATAATCTACAGTATCCAAGTAATACAAAGGATTACTAGTCTCTTCCATATTTGTATCACCTTGACCAAATCCAGCGGTAAAAGAAGCATCACCCAAAGGATTATCCACAGGACGATAAGTGTAAGCAGAGGTTGCATTACCAAAACCTGATCCATTAACTTCTATTTCACTATAACGCAAATCAAAGTCCGCAGTTAACTTTTTATTAATTTTTTGCGTCAATTTGAAATTCGCATTCCAACGTTGGAAACCAGACTTCACACGGATACCTTCATCATCCATATAGTTAACTGATGAATAAAACTTAGTTTTGTCTGTACCACCAGATAAAGATACATCATGATTCCAAGAAGACGCAGTCTGCATCAAATCATTTATATAATTATGAGTGGTCATATTTTTATATTCATTCAAATGATTTCCATACTTGGATCCTAATCCAAAATATCTGGCAACTCCATCACCATAAGAATCTCCCAAACTCTTCATATATGCCCATGTATTATATACATAATCATAAGGATCCATAGTTTCCAATAATTTTGGATTCTCCTTCATCTGATAATACATATTATATTTGACAGAAACCCGGCCATCCTTGCCTCCCTTAGTAGTAACCAATATTACACCGTTAGCACCACGAGCACCATAAATAGCCGTAGAAGCAGCATCTTTTAACACATCAATACTTTCGATATTGTCAGCAGGAATATCATCAATTCCACTAACTTGAACACCATCTACAATAAACAAGGGGTCATTAGACTGAGTAATAGAACCACCTCCACGAATGCGAATAGACATACCTGCACCCGGACGACCGTCTTGAGAAGTCACACTCACACCAGGCAATTGTCCTTGTAAAGCCTGTGCGACATTGGCAACCGGATTAGCCGCTAATTTTTCCCCGGTAACAGAAGCGACAGAACCAGTCAAATCACGTCTTTTCACCGTACCATAACCAATAACAACGACTTCATCCAAAGTCTTGTTATCTTCTTCCAATACAATGACCAAATCTTTTCCAGATTTTACCTCTTTGGTAAGATACCCAATATAGGAAACCACTAAAGTAGCATTACTCGGAACATCCGGAATTGAAAACTTACCATCGAAATCCGTGATTGTACCATTGGTTGTTCCCTTTACCAATACATTCACACCAATCATGGGTTCGCCTGTCTTGTCTTTCACCAAACCTGTTGCGGTTTGAGCAAAAGCAACCAAACAAAGCATACTCAAAAAGAGAGTTGAGATAGCTTTTCTAGCTAATTCTTTTAGATTCATAAGATGTGTTTTTATAGTTATTAAAATGTTTTTTTAAGGTTTTGACCTTAGTTTCACTGTTGCAAAATTACGTATATAACGTTACCTTGATGTGTAGTTTTTATCTTTTTATGTGGATTTATTAGGTATTTTTCACGGGTTCCAATTATTCAACACAACAAAAAAAGGAGACCTCCACCAACGTAGAAGTCTCCTTTTCAAGCAATTACAAAATCAATCTAGTCTATTGGGTTCCAATTACTTTGAGTACGAAAAATAGCATCGACCGTCACCGCCTCAGCTTCTTTCTTTGTTAACTGTTTGCTCCATGCCACCCTTTCCGAAGCATTTGCGCCCTCACCGGTATTTTTATATTCCATATAACGGGCTGTTTCTTCATTAGACTGCTTGCCCCAATTGTGCCATCCGGCAGAAACAATATGTTTCCCCAACTCACATTCTATAAATAAGGTATAAGCATATGGACGCCAAGGACGACCTAAATACACTTTATCAACTCCCGGTTCTGCCGTCAGCTTACAGTGCTTAAAGACATATCCATATTTAGCCTCTTTCGGAGTAGAAGCAGCCGTTACATACGAATTGCGTTTACTGTGAATAATACAATCTTCAAATAAAGCGGTGGAAGGACCGAAAATAAAGTCAGTAGTACCATCAATATAACAATCTTTAAAATAAAGACGGGTAAATTTAGCACCGGTATAAATAGTGTCCTGATTACCCAAGATACGACAATTGATAAATTTCAAACGGTCACCTTCCGTATGTAAAGCTACCGCCTGTCCCAACTGAGCCGCATTATTCTCAATAGTCAAATTTTTAAAAGTGATATCACTACCCTCTACCTTCACCGTATAAGTGCGGAAAGTACCCATTTTATTTATATTCGCATGATCATCATAAGTAATAATCGTCTTATCACGATCTTCACCTATAATATCTATATTTTCCACCCATGAAGGAACAATCACTTTCTCCTTATATACTCCGTTCCTCACATAGATCGTAACAGTATAATCCATGAAAGCCCGCGCACTCTCTATAGCCTCCTGCAAAGTACGAAAATTCCCCGTTCCATCGCGTGAAACTACAATTGTATCCTGACGTTCCTGAGCCCATGTTCCACTAACAACAACCAACAGCAACAATAATCCTAAAACTTTACTCATCATATCATCCCCTATTATTTACATGCAGTTCCACAATTGTTTTTCTGAAACAAACGTTCCCATTCCAGACTGGCCATAATGAACGGACCTACTGCCTTCGCATCATTAGAACGTATTTTTTCAGTTATATAATAATTATAATCTCCGGTACGATACACTGGCTTGCCTCCCAAACCCGCGACAGCACAACCCTTAGTGATAGAAACTACCCCTTTATTGTCCACTTCTATAAACTGGGTCAAAAGCCCTTCATACCCCTTTTTAGCCACTTCCATGTACGAAGGACAAATATATCCCTTACGTAACGCTTTCAACAGAGTATATACAAACATGGTAGAACAAGAGGATTCCAGATAATTCCCCTCATCCCCACTTCTGTCAATCACCTGATACCATACCCCTGTTGCAGGATCTTGAGTACGTTTAATCTGGGCAACCAGTTTATTCAATATTTCGATAACAGATTCACGTCCGGCTTCGTGTTCCGGTATAAAATCAAGTACATCCACACAAGCCATTGCATACCATCCCATGGCGCGTCCCCAACAATGTTGTGACAATCCGGTAGTTTTATCCGCCCACTTTTCACGCTTGCTCACATCACATGCATGGCGGTATAAATCAGTCTTCGGATCATAATTATGACGAGCCACTGTAACAAACTGATTGATAATATCAGCATAATCATTCACACGGTTGTTACGGTAAGCATACTCCGCATAGAACGGCTGCCCCATATAAAGCCCATCCAGCCACATCTGATTCTCATAAATCTTCTTGTGCCAAAAACCGCCATCGGCATTACGAGGATGCGTATCCAACTGACTGCGCAACAAATCCAATGCTTTCTTGTATTTCTCGTCCTTAGTCTGCTCGTAAATACGGAAAAGCATCTTTCCGGAATTCAGACGGTCAATATTATATTCCTCCAGTTTATAAGTTTCGATAGAGCCATCCTGATGAATCATTGTATCAGCATAAGCCACAGCATAATCAAAAAACTTCTTATCACCGTATGCATCATATACATCCAGCATAGCTTGAAGTTCCAGGCCATGACAGTAATCCCACTTCAAACGGGTCTGAAAATCCAATTGCCAGGATTCGGGACAACGCACCATCTCTGATTCCGCCATACGTACAGACCAAGGCTTATTACCACAAACCTGCTGAGCCATGCCCATCAAAGGAACAGCCGTAAGCAAACCGGACACAATAATTTTACAAATAGAATTCTTTTTCATGAAGACGTTTATTTTTAGTATTAGACCTATTTATTTTATGAAACAAAAGTAGTATTTTTCTCGAAAAGCAGTGTGCACTTTTCAACCTACTAAGTGTATTATTTGGTATTCGTGTGCGAAAACGGTTATTTTTGTGCACGATAACGATAAAAATCGTTCAAAAATTGTCTTTTTACTAATTATTATGCCTTTCAGGTTTGATAAGTTGAGAAAAGGTTTTATTTTTGGGGCAGTTTTTAATTTATACTATTGTAGAAAACACAGTCATTTACTATTAATTCACAAGAGAATGGAACAAGTTTTTAGTTATATCATCGGTTTAGGAGCAGCGGTGATGATGCCTATAATTTTTACAATCTTAGGCGTTTGTATCGGAATCAAATTCAGCAAAGCATTAAAAAGCGGTCTGTTGGTAGGTGTTGGTTTCGTTGGTTTATCAGTGGTTACCGCACTTCTGACCAGCAGCCTGGGACCGGCCTTAAGCAAGGTGGTCGAAATATATGGCCTGCAACTGAAAGTATTCGATATGGGATGGCCTGCTGCCGCAGCCGTGGCTTATAACACTTCCGTAGGGGCATTCATTATTCCGGTTTGTCTGGCTGTCAATATTCTGATGCTATTGACCAAGACCACCCGTACAGTCAATATCGATTTATGGAACTATTGGCATTTTGCTTTCATCGGAGCCGTAGTTTATTTTGCGACAGATAGTATTTTGTGGGGCTTCTTCGCGGCTGTTATCTGTTATATCATCACATTAATCTTAGCAGATTACACAGCAGACAAGTTCCAAGGTTTCTATGATAAGATGGAAGGAATTTCTATTCCACAACCTTTCTGTGCAGGTTTTGTGCCATTCGCTCTTATTATAAATAAGGTATTGGACAAAATACCCGGATTTGAAAAACTGAATATTGATGCGGAAGGTATGAAAAAGAAATTTGGTTTGCTAGGCGAACCTCTCTTCCTGGGTATCCTGGTAGGATGTGGCATCGGTGCATTATCTTGTAAAAACGGACAAGAAATAGTAGACAAGATTCCTTATATTCTAGGTTTAGGTATCAAGATGGGAGCAGTAATGGAGTTGATTCCCCGTATTACCAGCCTATTCATCGAAGGATTGAAACCCATTTCGGACGCTACCCGCGAACTGATCGCCAAGAAGTTTAAAGGTGCTGTAGGCTTGAATATCGGTATGAGCCCTGCCTTGGTTATCGGACATCCGGCCACATTAGTTGTATCATTGCTATTAATCCCTGTTACTATTTTATTGGCAGTTGTACTTCCGGGTAATGAATTCCTGCCATTGGCCTCGTTAGCCGGTATGTTCTACGTATTCCCGTTGGTATTACCTATCACAAAAGGAAATGTGGTAAAAACCTTCATCATTGGTTTTGTTGTGCTGGCCATCGGTCTGTATTTTGTAACTGATCTGGCACCTTACTTTACCAAAGCGGCACATGACGTATATGCCAAGACACAAGATGCCGCCGTAAATATTCCGTCGGGTTTTGAGGGGGGAGCGTTGGACTTTGCTTCAAGTCCTTTCTCATGGGCTATTTTCCATTTGACTTATTCATTCAAATGGATTGGTTCCGGAATTTTAGTACTGATAACACTATTCTTAATGGTGCTGAACCGTCGTTCCATCATTAAATACCAGAAAACAATGAAAAATTAAAATTTAAAGATAACGATTATGAAAAAATTAGCAATTGCAATGATGCTGAGTGTTTCTGCTTTGGCAGCTTCAGCTCAAGTAAATTACAAAGTACAGACCGCTTGCCATCCGCAAGATGTGAAACACTATGATACAGAACGTCTTCGTAGCTCATTTATGATGGAAAAGGTGATGGCACCGGATGAAATCAATGTTACATACACCCTTTATGACCGTCTTATTTACGGAGGAGCTATGCCAGTAAACAAAATACTAAAGTTAGAAACTTTCCGCGAACTGGGTCCGGAAATCACTTACTTCCTTGAACGACGTGAACTAGGGGTCATCAATGTAGGGGGTGATGGTGTGGTTACTGTAGACGGTAAAGAATATCCTATGAAATACAAGGAAGCACTCTATGTAGGTTGCGGAAATAAAGAGGTTACTTTCAAAAGTAATGACGCTACCAAACCGGCCAAATTCTATATCAATTCGGCACCGGCTTACAAACCATACGTTACTCAATTGATCACTACTGACGCTAAACTTCAAAAAGCAAATCCTAAACAATATGCTTTGGCCATTTCAGATCATTATGGAAAAATGGAAGACAGCAACGACCGTATTGTAAACCAATTAATTGTAAAGGATGTGCTGGAAAGAGTAAAAAACGGTGGTACAAATCAATTGCAGATGGGACTTACCGAACTGGCTCCGGGTTCTGTATGGAACACCATGCCGGCCCATACACATACCCGTCGTATGGAAGCCTACTTCTATTTCAACCTGCCTGAAGGAAATGCCATTTGCCACCTGATGGGCGAACCGCAAGAAGAACGTCTGGTATGGTTACATAATGAACAAGCCATTACTTCTCCGGAATGGTCTATCCACGCCGCTGCAGGTACCAGCAACTATACCTTTATTTGGGGTATGGGAGGTGAAAACCTGAAATACAGTGACAAGGATGAAATAAAATACACAGATATGAGATAAGTAGAATGGTACACACCATTACTCATTAACTCTTGTCATTCTGAATGTTGCAAGAAATCAACCCGTTTTTAGGTTTTTTGCGACATTCGGAATGTTTTTTTAGAAATCTTACCATTGTACCGATTTATACAGGCTTTCCACCAATTTTTGCATAGAGAATAGGTACAGAATGGTTATTTTTGCGTCTAATAAGAAAAACATAATTAAATCTATTATCATGAGTACATTTCAAAAAGTAGGTGAGAAGATGACAAACTTCAGATGGATAATCTGTGGTCTGCTATTTTTTGCCACTACAGTCAATTACCTCGACCGTCAGGTGCTTTCACTAACCTGGAAAGACTTCATTGCTCCGGAATTTCACTGGACGGATTCGAATTACGGAGATATCACAGCTATTTTTTTCTATAGTATATGCTATCGCCAACCTGTTCGCCGGTCGTTTCATCGATTGGATGGGGACTAAAAAAAGGTTATCTTTGGGCTATCTTCGTCTGGTCTTTAGGAGCTTGTCTCCATGCATTGTGCGGCTGGGCTACCGAAGAGACATTAGGTATTCATAATGCAGAAGAAATGCTTTCTGCAACAGGAGCTGTCGCTTCAACTATCGCCATTACCAGCGTTTATTACTTTATTGCTGCCCGAATTGTATTGGGTGTAGGTGAAGCAGGAAACTTCCCGGCAGCTATTAAGGTGACAGCCGAATATTTCCCGAAAAAGGACCGTGCATACTCCACTTCCATCTTCAATGCCGGCTCTACAGTAGGCGCGTTAGCTGCTCCGATCACTATTCCTCCCTTGGCGCGTTATTTTTCAAAGCATTGGTGTGGGTAATGGATGGGAAATGGCTTTCATCGTTATCGGTGGCTTAGGTTTCATCTGGATGGGACTTTGGATGTTCCTCTACAAGAAACCCAATGTCAACCCTCGCGTGAATGCTGCCGAATTGGAATATATTGAACAAGACAACAACAATCCTGAAGAATCTAAAGCACAACAAGCTGCCGCCAACGACTTTGACAACAAGAAGATTTCATTCTTGCAATGTTTCAAATTTCCCCAAACATGGGCTGTATTTGTCGGTAAATTCATGACTGACGGCGTATGGTGGTTCTTCCTTTTCTGGACTCCGGCATATATTTCGGATGTATATGGTTTCGCCTCAGACACAGGTACTGCACAAATGTTGATTTTCGTATTATACGCTATCACCATGTTATCTATTTATGGTGGTAAGTTACCTACTATTATCATTAACAAAACTGGTAAGAATCCGTATGCAGCCCGTATGCAGGCTATGCTTATCTTTGCCTTGTTCCCATTGCTGGCACTGTTTGCCCAACCTTTAGGCAATTATTCATATTGGTATCCTATCATTATCATCGGTATTGCAGGTGCGGCACACCAATCATGGTCTGCTAATATTTACTCTGTAGTAGGCGATATGTTCCCCAAAAGCACCATCGCTACTATCGTAGGTATTGGTGGTATGGCAGGTGGTATAGGTTCATTCTGCATTAATATGGGATCAGGCAGACTGTTTGACTATGCAGCAGAAACGAATATGACTTTTATGGGATTCGAAGGGAAACCTGCCGGCTACTTCATCATATTCTGTGTATGTGCCGTAGCTTATTTAGTTGGTTGGATTATCATGAAAGCATTGGTTCCCAAATACAAACCGGTTGATGCCTAATTAAAGAATTCACCACAGACTACACATCTAAGTAGTCTGTGGTGTGTTTTCCCTAATAAATAGTTTTCAGAAGATGTTGATAGATAGAATTACGATTTAATATTTCAGGGACTCCTGTGATAAAAAGTTGCTTGCGTGCACGCGTTAAAGCGACATTCAGCTTACGGTCAATCTGTACGCCGTCTTCTTCTGTCAGGTTAGGCAGAAACCTTAATTGATAGAGGTGATTCACACAAAAAGAATAAATAATAACATCACGTTCGCTGCCCTGATACCGTTCTACCGTGTCAATGGAAATCCTACTCAGAGCAGGAATAGCCAATGTCTGAAGCTCTTTACGTATCAAAGCAATCTGACTTCGATAAGGAGTAATGATCCCTAACGTTCGATTCGGATCAAATTCCTCTTCATAAGCCAGATACACCTCTCTGGCCAAATCGGCAACAATCCGTGCCTCATATTGGTTTGTCTTTCCGGAAATGCTCTCCAAATCCTGTTCCGAAGGAATAAAACGTACTGGAGCCTCTATGTGTTCCAACTGATGAGGTAGTCCCAAAGCTTCCAATCTTCCAGCATAAAATGCTTTATTGGGAAAAAAAGCCACTCCCGGATGCATACGCCCCTGACGGCAAAGCATATCTATCGCTTTAGGAGATTCTTCTTTTAAATGAAAACGATAAAGCCGCTCAAACAGAGAATCTTTTAAATTAAAAAGTCCGACTTTCCTCAGCCCCTCATCATGCACTTCAGAATGTCCGCTATTCTGCAAAATAACGGCAGGTAACTGTTTATGATCACCTATCAGAATAAATTTACCGACTGCATTTCTTTCATCGGCAAACTTGGCACACAGAATACCCAACAATTGGGGTTCCAATATTTGGGTAGCCTCATCCACTATGGCTACATCAAAACGTTTTAATTTAAAAAGTTCAGCCTTAGCCGCAATAGAGGCCACGGTTCCAACATACACTCTGCAATCTGTCATACGGGTATTCACCTCCCGCCTGCTGTTACATTCCGCCAATATATTCTCCAACAGATGTCCTCTAAAACGTACATCACAGGAAAGTTCACTTCCCACCCGTATATAATCTATACCGGAGGTTATAGAAGAAAGTGACTGACATATTTCATCCACAGCCCGGTTGGTATAAGCTAGTAACAATATCTGCATAGATGATGTTGCATAAAAATGTTCCACCATTCTACGCAACGCTCTTGAAGTCTTTCCTGTTCCGGGAGGTCCCACCAGAAGAAAGTAATCACGGGCCGCTTGCGCTTTCAACGCCACTCTCTCAAAATCATCACCGGCCTGCGCTATAGCTTCATCAAAAGACGAATCAAAGCGGGGGGAACGTTGTCCCAGCAACAACTCCCGTCTTTCCGTATTCGCATCCAGAAAAGCAGAAAGTCCCAAATACATACTGCGAAATGTAGTATCCATCGTATCATGTTCTACAGCATAACGGCTGTCCGGAGGAAAGACCGAAACATTACGCTGTGTGGCACGTAGCCGAATACGCAATTCTGTATCTGTAATCTGCTCGATGTTACCCTTAAAAACCATTTTATTGGTCACATTATCCGAATCATGATTACGCTCATACAATACAACCACATCTCCTGTACGGAAATTAGGAAGAAACATTTCGTCATATTGCGGAATGGACAAGAGTATATAAGCCTTATGAACCTGTGACGCCTTATTCTCAATGATCTGCAAATCATATAATATTTCCCCTGCCTCACGTTTCTCATCCAGTGTACTCAGCCAAAGAGCTGAAGCCCCTGCACGTCCTTCATAATCCACATCCCCCGATTTGGAGGTATAAAGTTCTTTTGTAATGAAATTATAAAGCGTATAGAAATAGGCCTGCTCCAAAGGTTCCAATGCCGACAGTTTTTCTCGGAAACGTGAGATAGAAGGCTTCAGATACTGTTCCCAGAATTTTCCACGCAACTTTCTTTCATTCATTACCTCCGGATTAATTTGCGCTAACAAATTTCGTGTAAAATCAGAATGATTATGGAATTGTACCCCATACTCGGCAGCAACAATACGGTTGCGCAGATTGATAACCCGCCTTACCTGAGCCCACGATGCTCTGGCAGGGTATAATAAAGGATAACGGGTATAAAGCAAATAGGGATGCATACGCCGCCGATCCTGTCCCATGCTGTATTCCAGTACCGCCATATATAGCAACATCTGAACCTTGTTGTTTTCCTTGGGTTCCACTTTTCCCTGTATGGAGAATTCATCTGCTTTTCCCGATTTCATTTCGATAAAACTGCTCATATCCCGCTGCATATAGTCCAAACGTCCCTGAATACCCAATGCCTCACAAATATAAGACGGTTCCAGAACAGCATCCTTTTTATCCAAGTTATAACCAGGTTCCAGAAAAGTATGCTGCACGATATCCCGTATATGCTCAAAGTGCATCCGGCAATCCTTGGCAAACTCTTTCTCTTTGGACGGGTCACGAAGTTCGGCACAAGCAGCCAGTTCGATGGGATACTGCCGGAACGCCTTCTTCATACAGTCTATATAGTCCGGTTCCTCCTCACCTGCATGTATCCATTCATCCAGAAAAAGATTGGCTATATTTCCCAGCAGCAAAGGCCGGGCGTTATCAATCGGAACCAACCGGCTTAAAAAGTAATTTGCCGGATGGCTGCCATAATCCTTGTAGCATTCTGCCAGTGAACTGATATCTATTAGATAATCCGGCTCCAATACGATAAAAGAAGGGGTATAAATTCCTTCCCTATCTACAAAAACATCCAAAAGATTAAGCTGGGCATATCGCCAAAGTTCCTTTATAGTTTCTTCAAATTCATGGTTTATACCGGGTTTATTATAAACAACCCGAATAGGTTCATCAGCTATTATATCTACAGGATGTACATACAGATAGGTATCATCGGCATAATCAAAGCATACCCGTATACGACGGATGTATTCCTTCTTTTCTTTTTTCCCTAAAGATGTTATTTCTTGTTTAGGAAGAACCGAGAATAATTTCAAAGGAATATCTTGTGCAAACATCTTCCTATACGCAAAAGCCACTGCACGTAAATCACGTAGAAACTCTTCTTTGGCAGGAAACTTACGATGATTCAAAATATCATTGGAAGTCAAACGAAATGTATGTAACTGGTTCTGCTCTTTTATATCCAGTTCATATTGAGTGGCTACATAATTAATACGGGCGGCCAAATCAGTGGTCTGCAAACTATTCCCTTGTATCCGTTCACGCACCACACGCTCCAATGATTCACGCAATTGTCTGTAACGGCGTTCTAATGGCTGGTTCTCGTCTATATAAAGCCTGTATAATTCTTCGTAATACTCTGCTATTTCTTCATTCATGCCGTAAAGATACACAATTTATCATTTATAGAATACCGGCATAATAATAGGATGGGTTTCCCATTTGCGGGTCATCGGATTAAATTCCCTCTCTGCCCCCGCTTCAATACCGAAACTATCCGATATTTTGAATTCCAAAGTACCTCCGTATGAATTTTGATTCATAAAAAGCTGAGAGGCCGGAGTCATGCCGTATCCATTATACACAGAATATGTGCCGAACATATTAATTTTCATCCTGTCATTAATGCGAAAAGACAATTTTCCCTTACCACCGAAATCATTAAAGCGGACTCCATATACATTGTATTTAGCAGCATATACTCCTCCTGTCACGGTTATAAAATCATTGAGCCGCTGGGTATACATCACCCCGACATTGCGTGCCTCGCCTATAGAAGGCAATCCTTGAAATGAATGATAACCACTCAGAATCCCTGTATTATTAATCTGATAAGCACGTCCATCTATATAATCATGGCCGAAAGGATTCCCGGAAAAAGTATAGGGAGATATTTTAGGCATTTCTTCACGAGGAGTTAAATCAAATTTTGGCATCCGCAGCGTATCAGATAAAACGGGAGGTGTCAATGTAGGAGGTTCGTTTATAAAATCCATACTTTTATCAACCTCATTCATCTCATTGATAAATTCATTGATTTTATCTTGTCGGATGATGAGCGTATCCTTGTCATTTTCAGCTTGTGCCAGACCATACAAGGAAAGAATGCAAAAGAATAAGAAAAAGCCAATGCGTTTCATTTGTAAATGTGTTTTTTCAAAATTACAATTTCCGCATTGACTTTTCCCGTTTCATTAAGACTTAATAAGACTTTTTGGCTGTATTCCTCAAAACACTATTGATTTACCATGGGAAGTTCGAACCATTTGGTAGAAATATAATTCTTATTTGAATCTACAGCAATCAATACCTGATCATTATCTCGGTTATAACTGCCATCATAGAGAAAAGGAGTAATTTTACTATCAAATTCCCCTATAAAAGAAAGTTTTCCATCCTTAGGGCTATACCACCATACTTTCTTTTTTGCGCCACTGATTTTAGTCAAGTCAACAGACATCGGGTTTCCGGAATAATTGTATACTAACAAATAATCCTTTCCGCGAGTAGCAATGGCTCTATCATAACGATTCCCATTCGTACCGGCAATCACACTTTGATCTGGTACACGTTCAAAATAAGGGAAAGTTAACATCAGATTCTTCAGATATTTCATCTGATTGAAGCCGGGATCCTGCATCGCCTTATACCAAGGTTTCTCTATTCCATCAGCCCCATATCCACCCGGTGTACCCGGTTTCAAGAACTGCATGATATTGTTATGTCCGTACGTATGTCCGCAAGAACCCGCAAAAACAGACCAATACCCATAGCGTCTTACATCACAGTCACGCCAGAGTGGCTGGGCAGGATCATGCAATCCCTGAGGAATACCTTCATAACTGGGTTCTGCATCCAAAACAGGCTTCAATGGAGTCATAGACAAAGCATCTTCTACATAACGCCAATTGTCCTCCTCCAATCCGGTTACAGAAGTATCACCATCTCCTTTTTTCTGACCATAGCGTCTGTGCCCACTTTGGAACATATTCATATCCATCCACTCCTTATTATTCAGATGTGCAGCACTAGATGTACGGCCAAACGGATGAAAAGTCATTATATGATTCTTGTCCACAGCAAGAATGCTGTTTGCCAAGGCTTCCCAAATCTCGGTATTCCGGTCGGCGTATGTATCTCCACCGATTACCCAAATGATATTAGGAGCATCTTTATATCGTTCACCTAAAAATTTACCATACGCCTTGGCCTCTTCGACATTCATCTTTCCGGAGCGTACCAAACCTCCCCAGATACATACCATCGCTATATAAATACCGTTCTGCTCAGCTTTCTGAATAATATAGTCCATGTGGTCCCAATATCCATAAACTCCTTTTCTGTCTATATTCTTAAAGTTAAAGCCATCTATCATGGAATACTGACCATAGAAATTCATAGCAGGGACTCCATTTATAGTCTGTACTTGTACCACATTAAATCCTGCCTGACGACAATGTTCCAGATAATAAGCAACTTCATCCCTGTTCAGTTTCTCGGGCAACAGCCATCCTGTATCCCCCAACCAGAAAAAAGGAGTTCCGTCCGCATTCATCAGATAACGATTTTCTTTACTTACTTTCAGTCGTCCATGGCTCCAAGGTTTATAGATCCCGGACTTTCCTTGGGCTGACGCCGAAGTCAATTCTCCCCCCAACAAAAGGAGAAGAACAAATAATACCAGATTCTTGTTTTTCATTTGCGCATTTATCATATAAATTTCAAAGCCCAAAGTAACTTATTCAAGTAAACAATTCAGGGTAATAACTAGTCTTTTTGAGGGAATCTTTTAGCTTCCTCCGCTTTCAGGTTCAGCAAAACTGATTCAGGAACTTTTATAATAGTACCATGCTTATGTCCTTGCGGAATAGAAATCTGATTGTCTATAGGAGTAAAGGTCTTAAAATCCTTTGTCGCTACGGCTCCAAACCGACCTTCCCGATAAACATCAAAATAAATCAACCATTCATCACCTACTTTCACGGCACACGGTCCCTCGGAATAAGTCGGTGCAAATTTCGTTGACGGACTAGTATAAGGCCCTTCCGCCGATGGTCCGGACACACAGAACAGATCACTGTAACCAGGCTTACGATTGTCTTTTATAATTAATACATAGTCATTTTTATCACGCTTTACTATAAATCCGTCAATAGAATTAAATCCGGGATCATAAAATGCCTTTGCCGGAGCAAACGTTTGGAAATCCTTGGTCGTGGTATAATAGGCACGGTGACTTTTATTAGCTCCCAAACTATCGGCTGCCGTATATCTCTCTACTGGAATGGCAGAGGACCAGGCAACGATGAACTGTCCCTTTTCATCATCATAGAAAACTTCCGGTGCCCACACATTGTTAGTCAAAGAGTCTTTCATCACTTTGATTTCACGTTGTTCGCTCCAATGAATCAAGTCTTTAGAACTGGCATAACCAAATCCTTGTTCCCCATTCCAACTGATGGTCCACACCAAATGAAAGGTTCCATCCGGACCTTGGGTAATGGACGGATCACGCATCATCGAATTGGGAGCATATTTCTGTTCTTCGGTCTGTTTAGTGAAATAATTATAATAAGGGGTCTTGTTTCCTATTTCCGGTTTCAGCCATGAACCTGCAATACTATCCCAATGATAACCGTCATAGCTGTAAAGATAATGTAACCCGTCCAATGCCGGCTCACGATGAGAAGTGAAGATATAGACTTCCTTGTCAGGTTTTGTACAAGTAGTAAAAGCCAATAAGGCAAATACGAAAGAAAAAAATAATTTCATAGCATGCTGTTTTATGATGAATAAACCTTTTCCAACAGGACGAAACAACAAGTATTTTGTACTCTATACTTCTTAAAGTATCAATCCAAATCAATAATAAATATCCATCATATAACAAGATGTATCTCGAGACATAAAATACGAATTATATCCCGAGATAATCCTACATAGAATAATTATAAAAATTACCCTTTAGTCTCCAAATAAACCAGCTGCGTCTGCAAATACTCTTCCAGACCATGTTTACCATCCGCGCCACCGATACCAGATTTACGCCATCCGGCATGGAATCCCTGCATAGCTTCAAAATTCTCACGATTCACATAAGTTTCACCAAATTTCAACGCACGAATCAATTTAAATGCCATATCCAGATTCTGAGTATAAATAGAAGAAGTCAACCCATATTCACAATCATTAGCCCAGGCAATGGCGTCTTCCACCTCTGTAAACTCAACAACCGGAAGTACCGGTCCAAAAGTTTCTTCCTGAATAATATCCATCTTTTGGGTACAATTAATCAAAATCGTCGGTTCAAAGAAATATCCTTTAGTACCGATACGATGACCACCGCATAGCAACTCAGCTCCCTGCTCAATAGCTTTTTTCACTTTCTCTTCTACTGATTTCAGTGCTTTGGCATCAATCAACGGACCCATATCGAGGTCTGTATACTGATTCGGATCCCCCACTTTCACCTGCTTGAATCCTGCCAACAGTTTCTCAAGGAAAGCCTCTTTTATACTAGAATGTACATACACGCGCTCACAACAATTACATACCTGTCCTGTATTAATAACACGCGAAGCAATAATGGATTTTACAGCTAAATCCAAATCTGCATCCGGCATTACAATACCGGGAGCCTTTCCCCCCAATTCCAAAGAAACCTTCGTCACATTGGCAGAAGCGGCTGCCATGGTTTGTATTCCAGCCTCCACACTTCCGGTCAGACTAACCATACCTACTTTAGGGTTAGCAGCCAGTTCATGTCCTATCACCGAACCACGACCGTTTACTAGATTGAATACACCTTTAGGCAACCCAACTTCATCTACAATCTGTGCGAAAACATATGCATTTTCCGGTGTCAGCTGACTCGGCTTTACCACAATTGTATTCCCCGTCAACAGAGCAGGAGCGGCCTTACGGGCAATCAAGAAAAAAGGAAAATTCCAAGGCAGGATGCCTGTTGTCACCCCAATAGGTTTCTTAAAGACAAATATATTTTCGTGAGGACGGTCACTAGGAATGATTTCCCCTTCATAACGACGGGCCCATCCGGCTATATAATCAAGATAATCAGCCGTAAATAACACCTCTACATTAGCTAATCCTCTTGTTTTTCCACCCTCCCGGATGATAATATCAGTCAATTCCTGTTCCCGCTTGCGGATACCTTGTGCAATCCGAGTTAAATAGCCGGCGCGTTCAATAGAAGTAAGACTTTCCCAAGAAAGCTGTGCCTTCACGGCGGCATTTATAGCTGCGCGTGCATCTTCCGGTGTGCCATCAGGCATTTTAGATATCACTTCTTCCGTAGAAGGGTTCAATACATCAATCCACTTATCGGATTGGTTTTCGATGAATCGTCCATCGATGTACATCTTTAGTTCTTTCATGGTCTTAAATTTAAAATGAGTATCTTATTTCTTTCAATCTGAAATATTCAAGCAGTATTTTACAAATATATCGTTATTTATAAAGCCCCAAAATGTATTTTTGTTCATTAACATGGAAATTTATACACTTTAAGCTTTTTAAGAAACGAACTGATATTTACCGCCCGATTATACAATAAAGGTTGCCCACTCTATATTTCTTTCTCTTTTCCACGCAGATAAACAGAAGGAGACACGCCATAGTGTGTCTTGAAACAACGGCTAAAATAAAGCGGATCACTGATACCTACTTTATAAGAAACTTCGCTCACATTATAATTACCTTCCAACAATAATTCCGCCGCTTTCTTCAGACGAATAATACGGAAATATTCATTAGGAGTATGCCCTGTCAAACCACGAACTTTTTTAGAGAATACAGTACGCCCCAATTTCATCCGGGCAGCAAAGTCTTCCATCGTAAATTCCGAATTTCCCAACTCCTGCTCTATAATAGCTTGCAATTTATCAAGGAACTGTTTATCTTTATCAGAAGTATAAATAGCCGGTCGCTCTATACTGGGATCATTCACATATTTCTCACGTAACTTTTCACGCTGGTCAATCAATTGAACCATCCGTGCCAAAAGCAATTTTAAGCTGAACGGTTTGGTTACATACGCATCCGCCCCACTTTCTACTCCTTCCAATTTATTTTCGGTAGTTCCCATTGCTGTCAGCAGAATGATCGGAATATGACTGGTACTAAATTCATTTTTTAACTTACGGGTTACTTCATACCCATTCATTCCCGGCATTAGGACATCACATATTATCAGATCAGCATCATAAGTCCGTGCACGTTCAAAACCCGCCACACCATCAGCCTCGGCTACCACCTCAAAATAAACAGATATTTCTTTCTTCAAAAATTCACGAATATCAGTATCATCTTCAATGATCAATATCTTTTTCTTGTTTAAAGGAGCCGCCATCTGTTCTTCTTTTACGAGACGGCACGGAATGCCTTCGTCTGTATGATCCGTTTCTTCCATTAAGGCTGTAGAGATCAAAAAATCTTTTGACTCATATACAGAACTATCCAATGGCAAAGTGACTGTAAAAACAGAACCCTGTCCTTCATTCTCCGCATATTCAATGCTTCCTTTATGCACATTTACAAGTTCGTGAGTCAAATGCAACCCGATTCCCATACTATCACCAGAGAAACTACTTTGCATAAATCGAGAAAAAAGTTGCCCGCGTTTCTCCAAAGGAATACCAATACCGGTGTCTGACACGGAAATGATCAATTTTTTTGTTTCTTCTTCCACATCTACCGAACAAACTATTTTCCCGCCCTCCGGTGTGTACTTAAATGCATTGGACAGAAGATTATAGACTATCTTATCCAGTTTACCTTTATCAACAAACATAGGATAAGAACTGACAGAAGGAATAAATTTAAATTCCATTTCTTTAGATTCCGCCGTTTCCCTAAAACTCAGAAATATATCGTAAAGAAAAACGATAACATCTGTTTCTTCTAATGAAAGAACCAGTTTATTATTCTGCATTTTTCTGAATTCCAGCAATTGATTGATTAATCTGAGCATCCGCTGCGTGCTTCTATCCATCACTTTTATAGGATAAGCCAATTCTTTAGAACCCCTACCCATAGCCTCTATTTTTTCCAAGGCTCCTTGGATCAACGTCAACGGGGTACGAAACTCATGAGAGATATTGGTAAAAAAGACCAACTTATATTCTGTCAACTGTTTTTCTAATTGAATACGATTCCGCAAGATAGCAAACTTATGGATTAGTCTGAATGTCATATACATTGCCATACAAATCAGCATTATATAAATGGCAAAGGCCCAACCTGTTTTCCAAAAAGGCGGAGTAATAACAATCTGTAATACGGTTTCATCTTCCCCCCATACACCGGAAGCACTGGATGCTTTTACATGTAACTGATAAGTACCCGGCAACAAATTTTTATAAGCTGCAAAATTCAAGGAGGAAGGGACTCCCCAATCTTTATCGTATGGAATTAACTTATAAATATACTTGGCATCATTTGCCATAGAATAGTCAAAAGTAGAGAAATCTATACTGAATGAATTCTGATAATATTTCAATTCTATTCTATTTGTATAACTTAATGCCTCTGTCAAAGGAGAATCAATATCCCCGGGACGAACAGAAATTCCATTTATTTTTAAATCAGTGAGAACCACCGGAGAAACGACATGCTGTGGCATGACTTTTTCAGGATCGACCACAACCAAACCATGATTCGTTCCAAACAGCAAATGTCCGTTTTTCATAACACAGGCACTACTCTCCAAATAGACATTGCCGGGCATTATCGCTGAAAAAAGAAACTATCAAAACCTCCGTATCCGGATCAAACCGGGACATTCCATATTCGGTACCCAGCCAGATTTTTCCATCTCTATCCTCCACTATAGACTGGACTACATTATTTACCAACCCGTCATCCTCATCATAATGCCGGAATTCCAACTGATCATAAGTTTGTCCTGACTGGCAGACAGAAAAGCCTTTACCGGTGGTTCCAATCCACATACGACCTTTGCTGTCACAAAAAATATTACGAATTTCATTGCTACGTATTTTCCCATTATCCAAATTATAAACGTAATACTGCCGCGAATCATTCAACAAAGAATCCGGATGGAATACATAAATACCATTATTGGTTCCTACCCACATCCAATGATTCCTATCAGCAGTAATAGTACGAACCTCTTGCTCTCCAAAACTCCCCTTCAAAAAATGACGAAACACAAAATCGTTTTTCTGATAAACAGCCAAATCGAGTCCTCCCCCGAAAGTTCCAATCCACATTCTATCCCGGTAGTCCCTATAGATATCATAAATATGATTATGTGCAAGTGAATTCACATCATCAGCCCGATGCACATACCATCTATCGCCTATACATAATCCATTCCCACGGGTTCCCATCCATACTTGCCCTTTGTCATCCTCTTTGAGAGCAAAGACACTAAGATGATAATAATTTCTTTGCAATAAATTCAAGTGACAGTCATAAGCAAACAATCCCCCCGACGATTTCCTACCCGCACATCCCCATTCTCCATACACGTAACCATACGTATGGTATTGGAACGATCCACCAATTTCTCATTTTCAGGATAAATATAAGTTGCCCCATCATTTAATACTGACAATAAAGCTATGCCGGAATATTCTGATCCCAACCAGATATTACCGGTTCTGTCACCCATAGCATATAAAAGAAAATCAGAATTCACCCGATTAAACTCATCCACATGATACGAGTAATGGGTCATCTCCTCCTTTTGAGAATCATAAACAAACAAACCATTACCATAGGTAGAAATCCATATCAGTCCACGTGGAACATCTTGTATGATATGATAACGTTCATCCCCTATCAACTTAACTTTTTCATCAGACATTAATCTAAAAATCCGGACGGCACGTGTCCGGACATCAATATAATGTACAAGACCAGTGCCATTGGAAATCCACAGATTATTCAAATTATCCTTTTCACATTTTCCTAAACGAATATCAAGCGATGAATCATGAATCAATCTTTTCTCAGACATACTAAACACCTCTCCACCCTCAGGAGTAAAAAACACCCAATCGTTCTGTAAACGACAGGACTCATAGGTATTAAAAGCAGAAAGTTTCCACGGCAACCGGGCTGTCAAAAACAAATTCTTACCTGAAGACTTTTCATAAATACCTCCATCAGAGGTTACAAAAAAAATCTTGTGACGAAAAGACATCGCCCCTACAAAAGACAAACTATCTTGAACTACCTGGGTATATCCCTCTTCTGTCACCTGAAACAGCCCAAGCTGAGTACAAATCCAAATCACTCCCTGTTCATCCTCATAAACGGAATTCACTGCATTAGTTGATAATTTCCCATTTTCCTTTGTAAAAGATACAGAAGAGTGAATTCCATCCTTACAGACTATTTTACGACATCCACTCTGATGATGCCACAGCCAAATATCCCCGACAGCAGTTTCCAATATTTTATTGTAAGGCCGTCTATATTCCCCACACCCCGTAAAATCAACAAAACAATCATGTTTCAAATCGTAACAACTCATTAATTCCGGAGCAGTGATAAACCATAAGAAACCATTTCGATCTTCTTGTATCTTCTTTACATGATGATTTGCCAAAGAAATTTTATCGCCTGATTCCGGACGGAATGTCACAAATGAATGGCCATCATAGCGGCTCAGCCCATCTAATGTACCCATCCAAATAAACCCTTTGCTGTCTTGAAACAGATAACGTACCGAATTATTCGCCAATCCGTCACTAGTCGTGATAAAAGTAGGATGTACATCTACCGATGCATGCATTTCCCAACCTATACACCCAAAAACAACCCATAACAGACAAATATATGTTTTCATACAATTTCAATCAGATTCATACCAGGCATTTAAATATATGACGTACATCATTTTCCCGACATACGCCATATTAGCAAAGATAGTAAAAATAAACGGATGTGCCCTATCAACAAAAGAAAAATCATCTATTCATAGTTTTCCAGTTTCCATTCATCTTTCCACTCTATCATCGGTATGCCATCCTTCACCACAATTGGCAGAAATACATAAGTAGCCTTATATACATCTTGATTAGGATTAACAAGCGTATAAAATCTGTCGGCCACTTTAGGAGTTGCAAAATCCTTTGGATAAGGACGGTGATCCTTGTACCGGGTCAAGAAAGACTGCCAGTCTTTCTTGGGTATATCCGTTTTATTAGTATGCGGTAGCCAACGATCGGCCATAGCCACATAAAGATCCTTTCCCGGAATCTTTATCACACTTGTAATCTGCGAGCAAAAAGAATGTGCATACTCATCACCTATGTGTGGATTCCCTAACACCGTATATTCACCATGATAATCATCGAATACCGCTACTTCCGAAGGGTTGGGAGTATAACTAGTTGTCCCTGATGTATAAATATAATGTTTACCATCCATTACAAAATGTGCTGCCGCCTCACGTGTAAACGGTGGAACCTTTCCAACAAAATGTTCTGAATACCGGCCATTTACATTTGTATAATCATCAGAAAGTTCAGCACATATCTGCTCCCAATGAGGACGCTCAAACCAAACATAACCTTTTCCTGTATCGGGATCAGCATACATGTCAAAATCCCCCACAGCAAAGCCATTAGGTTTCAGATTGCGGACAAAATGATAGGGTCCCATAAAATGTTCAGCTTCTAGAATAACAAAATGCCCATCATTACTTTGTGATTTCAGCCAGCATACATACCTGCCTGTTTTGGCACAATAAAGAATATGTGGGCGTTCCAATTTCTGACAATGATGCAAAGGTGAATGTGGATCAGTAGCAGGTTCAATTATCCTCCCCTCATCTTTCCAATTGTAAAAATCAGTAGATGAGTAACAACGTACTCCGCCAAACATCCGATTGGTACCAAACAGAGTATGAGTTTTATCCTCACCATACCAATAATATTTGCCTTCACGAAAAGTCACTTGAAACCCATGGGCCTGAATAGGTTTTCCTTCAGTATCAAGCCACACTTCACCAGGACGAATGGACTGATAATTTACTGGGACAAGAGGATATGTCTGCACATTTAAATAGCGACATTCTCCTCCCGTTTTTTCTATCTTCACCGAACTACCTGTAGTTACATTGCTGAACCCAAAGAAAGAGGCGTAATCACAATTATCAATACGCATTACTGTATCACAACTCTCTATTCTTACATCTTTCATTGAGAATTTTGTGGCATCGCATATTTTGCCAATCCGATCACAATGTGCTTTGACATTGCCGAAAAAAAAGTTCTTCACCGGCTTCTCCGGTAATGCAGACACATCCACCAATGTGCTACATCCGGTGATCTCCACATCGTGAATGGAAATATTAGCAAACCACGGTGTAAGTGGAGTTATCTCACGGGCCGGATAACGCTGTGCCAACTCACCTACCCAGCGGGCAGAACCAAGCATATCGCAATACAAAGCCTGTCTTTTCACATTAGCCCGCACCCGTTCCACATATATATTCTCCACAAAACCTCCTCGTGGACGACGAGTTTTAAAACGGAAAGCCTGGTCTGTTCCCTCAAAAACACAATCGTACATATATACATTTCTCACTCCACCGGCAATCTCAGTACCACACACAATACCGCCTGCTCCCCTCAGTGCTATACTTTTACGTATAACGACATTACTAGTGGGACGATTCACTTTCAATCCATCCTTACCCCGCCCGGACTTCATGGTGTAACAATCGTCCTGACAATCGAGCGAACAGTATTCTATCAGTACATCATTACTTGAATCAATATCAATACCATCCGTACGTCCATGTCCGAAACTGTTCACTGTAATCCCCCGAATTAAAATATGTTCACAATATTGTGGTACAATATTCCAATACAGTCCCCGTTCAAATGTAACACCTTCTACAAAGACATTCTTACAATTGATAGGGGCAAATGTCTTAGGCAAAAAGACTCCTTCACCATTCTTTCCATCATAAATACGGTCGGCAAGCGGTTTTCTTATCACCTTGTCACTAGACATACTTTCATTACACTTGTATATCTCGCAACTGGTAGGCGGTCCAACTACTTTTCCCTTTCCAGTCAATGCAATATTCTCCTGTCCATCAGCATACAAACAAGCTCCAAGAGAGTAAAGCTCCACCCCCTCATCCCGTGTAAAAACAGCCGGAAGATAATCTATTATATTACCACTGAAACGTAATTCCGCTCCTTCCGAAAGATGCAAATTTACATTACTCTTCAAGATAAGGCGTCCTGTCCGCCATACACCGGGAGGAACTACCACCGTTCCACCACCTCGGCAACTCATACTATCAATAGCCTCCTGAATCGGTTTAGTGGACATACCTTCCTGTTCCATCCTTACCAATATGGTAGATTCGGGAAAAACAGGCCTTTCAAACAAAGGCATAACAAACGGTGATTCAACAGGTTCTATAGTATCGGGCATATTCTGAGGCCCAACTTCACCTATTGTCAGCAACGCTATGCCACAAATAATACTTGTTAATGACATAAACTTAATTATTTAATTAATAATTTATTCGATACATCTAGTTCTTGTCTAATTGAAGTTTTCTTTTAATATATTCCCTTAAATAACTAAGTATTTTGCCCAAATACTAGTCATTAAAAAGAGTTTAACAAATAAACAAGAAAACACTTATCTTATATTCCCCCCATATATCAACTATCCCTTTCGCAATGCTTTATCAGCCCCGACATCTATTCCCTTCCATGCTTTCATATTGGTCCATTCCATATAAGTTTCTGTCCAAAACGAGTCCTCAGCCGGAAGTCCCAATGCTAAAAATATAGTAGCACACATATATAAACTACCCGTATTTATATATGATTCTGACATATTTATCTGGTTGCCGGATAAACCTATTTTTAACCATCCATTCTTATCAAAGTTATTCGGAGTTGCAAATTGTCTATGCAAAACAGCAGTAAGCGCACAACGTACTTGCCCCCCGAGAAGTTTCTCCGGAAGCCTCTTCATTAAACTCATTTGAGAAAGAGCATGGAAAATACCAAAACGATAAACAATAGAACGCCCAACAGCAGGATAGGTTCCTTCAGGTGAAATCAATCGTTCTAATTGTTCTGATAGCCGTTGCTGACGGATTATCTGCTTGTCAAGATTCTCCCCTCCTTCCAAATTATGCTTTTTCATTATAGCAAGGATATCTGTCAACATGGGATGGATAACAATACTATTATAAAAATCCAAGTGAAATTCCTGACCATCACCATACCAAGCATCTCCTTTATACCAACCATCTTCCAAAAAACGATGAATTCCATAATTCAGTCTATATGTGTCACACTCGCCTGTAAATTCCAGCAAAGCAGCCTCCACCATAGATGCAAAAAGCAACCAGTTACTTTCTTTGGGTTTAATGCCTCGAGTTCTTTTCAGTTCCTTAATCAAACGAACCTGCGTTTCTTTATCCAAATTCCCCCAAATTTGTTTAGGAGCTCTTAAAATTCCCTGTACAAGATGAGCAGCATCTACCAGTGGTTGAAAATGCCGATTATCAAACATTAAATAATCCGGCGAGTCTGGATTGACTGCATTCTTAAGACCTTTTAGTGTCATTTGTATATACTTAGCTCGCAATTTGCCTTCTTTTGTCTGATCCTGTCCTAGTTCCAACCAAGGAGCAATTCCACAAATTGTTCTCCCTACAGCCTCCAAATACGAGACCTCTCTTCTCAACGGTTCAGTTGACAAGGATTCAAACGGCATATTCTTTTTCAGTGTCCCTTGACTAAGATTGTCCAATACCGGATTGGCTATTTTTACCATAGTATTCACCCAATACCATCTGTCTTCATTTCCTGTCGGTTGGGCATAAGATTTTAAACAGAAAAGAAGAAAACTAAAGGCAACCCATATTCCTATTCTATTTTTCATTTTGAATTTTCTTTAAACGTAATAAAGCTTCCACATAATAATAATCTGCATAACTCAAAGGTACATCCACTTCCGAATTCTTATTCAAATTTCCTACACTATGTTTCAAAATAAAACCTCCATTAGTTCCAAACTCCGCCAAGTAATCCGGTGAAGACAATGAACGAATCTGCGCTTCCGCCAAATCAAACCATGCTGAGGCTTCTTCACTTTTATCCAACTGACTCAATTCAATCAATGCAGAAGCCATGACTGCTGCCGCTGATGCATCACGAGGTGTATTTGGAATATCCGGTGCATCGAAATCCCAATACGGTACTTTGTCTGAAGGCAAGTTGGGATGATTCTTAATAAATCTCGCCACTTTACGGGCCTGTTCCAAATACTCTGGTTTTCCTGTTTCTCTATACATCATTGTATAACCATATAATGCCCATGCTTGCCCCCTGGACCATGCAGACTCATCCGCATAGCCTTGATGTGTATTTTTAGCATGGGGCAATCCTGTAATCGTATCATAAGAAACGACATGATAACAACTGTTATCCGGTCGGAAATGTTGTTTCAAAGTAGTTTGCGCATGAGCATTAATCATATCCATATAAGACTCCTTTCCCGTTTTTTTAGCTACAAATGACAACATCTCAAGATTCATCATATTATCTATAATTACCGGATATTGCCATTTACCTCTAGCCCCCCAAGAATTTATAGCACCGATTTTACTATTAAAACGTGTTGCCAATGATTTTGAACCAGTTTTCAACACCTCCAAATAAGTAGAATCATGTGTCAATCTATACCCATTACCAAAACTACAATACAACATAAATCCCAAATCGTGTGTAGAAGTCATATTCTTGGCCGGTTCCACACGTGAAGTATATAGTTCGGCATATCTCTTTAATTCTTCTGTTGGATCATTTTCATACAAATACCATAACACTCCAGGGAAAAAACCTGAAACCCATGATTTATAACCAACAGTCTTCAATTCATTATTTTCATACGTTCTAGGTAATTTCTTTTCCTGATTTTCCAATTCTTCTGCCAAAAACATAGTTTGTTGGCTTGAAACATTCAATCCTCTTTCCACCACTTCTGATAATGTTTCTTTCTTATCGCAAGATATCAAAAACATACTTATAAGAAGCATTATACTTCCACCATGAAATCTCATATTCTATATTATCTTATTTTAATTCTTTATATAAAATTAACTACACATTTTTTACAAACTAGTAAAAGTTGTAACCAAGAAATAATTTATCACCCCTTGATTTTTATGAAAAATAAATACATTGTATAAAACATTCATCCACCCTCAACAAGTTGACTTTATATCATACATTCTATTTTTCAACTCATTGAGGTGGAGAATTCAAAATACCTGTCAAATAACTATATTCTACAGAGGGTACTTAGGATCTGAAACATTATCAGGATTCTGCTCTAATGCAGGATTGGAATCTAATGATGTCTGAGGTATTTTCCACAAGAATGTTTTTTGTGGAACAAACTGTAATTTTTGACAATTATAATATCCATTCTCAAACATATATGTCTTATACTCATAAACATTCTTTCCCAATCTATTTGTACGCAATTCATCATAATACAAATGCCCTTCACCTATGAATTCCCAAACTCGCTCTTGAAAAATTGCATCATCAAAAGCTTCTTTAGATAATCCTGTCGCAATAGGATTACTATTAGATCTATTATGTACAGCATTTAGTTTAGAATATGCGTCCTCTGTAGGCCCATTCAAATAGTTTTCCACTTCCGCATAATTCAACAAAACATCCGAATATCTCATGGCTATATAATTAGCTTTAGAGCCTCCAGTATCATAACAAGACTTAGTACGATCATAAAATTTTACACATCCCGGAGAAGTCGAAGGCCACATTCCTTCACCTTTACCTGAAAATCCTTTATACTCAGGCTCCCACCAACGACGAGTAGTTGTACCAGTTATTGTATATTCCGTCAAAAAGCATTGTTTACGTACATCTTCATCTTGAAAAGAGAAATAACTTTTATGGGCAATTCCTGCACGAGCATACATTTTTCCACCCAAACACTCATCTTTCGTATTAATGCCAAAATAACAATGTAAATCACTTACTTGGGTAGCTCCAAATTGAATTTCCAAAAGTGATTCCTTTGTATTCTTTGCCGCTTCTTCTACAAACCAATACCACAGTGATTTATAATCCGGCAAAAGTTCATATTCTCCTGAAGAAATCACATCTCCTAAATATTTTTTAGCTTCTTGAAAATAAGTTGTATTATAATTATCCATACATCCTCTTGTTAAATAGACATCACCCAACAAAGCTTGCGCGGCACCCTTACTAGCCTTATAATAGGCACCATTTCCCCATTGAGAACGGCTCGGAAGATTATCAATACAATATTTTAAATCATCAATAATATAATCATACGTTTCATCAATCGTTTTACGAGGAATTTCCAAACCATTCAAACCTGATGTATAAGATTCCGGAATAGCTAGTCCTCCATAAATACGAAGCAACACAAACATAGTATAAGCCCGGAAGAAACGCGCCTGGCCATAAATTTGATTACGCTTTTTCTCTTCTATATTTACTTTATCACCACGACCAAGCACAACATTACAACGATTTATTAATTCATATCCACTATCCCATATCTGTATATTATATGTAGTTGACTGATTTACCCCTTGCCAAGAGTTAAAATTTTTCACTCCATCTTTGGAGGAATGCGCTGGCATTGCATGTTCTGTCAACAATTCTAAAGTCATCAACGTTTTATATCCTGCTGTGAATTTACGAAAATCAGCATAAACAGAATTTAAAGCACTTTGCAATTCTTCTTCTGTATTATAATAAGTTCCTGGATTAATAAATGTATAAGTAGATTCTGATAAGTCAGTACAACTCACAAAAGACACTATTGTAAAAAACAAAATAAATATTTTGCTCCTCCAATTTACATTCAATTTACTATGATTAAATATATATGTTTTCATATTACCTTATTTATTAAAATTAAAATTTAGCATTCACGCTTATACTTACACTTTTTATCCATGGATAAGATGTATCCCCATTTTGCATAGCTGATGCTTTTCTTTTTTTTTCATAGTTCAGCATTCCTTCCTTTACATATTAGTGCCAGACACACATCTCTTTCATGCGTGCCTGGCAAATACAAATGCATCTGTACAGGTTATTTACACCTGAAACTTTTTAACTGTCAATTCAAAAGCGTTTATTATTCAGCCCAGTTAACTTCCTGGATTTCCGGATAACGTTCTTTGATTGCTGTTTCAAAGTTTGATTTTGCTTTGTCATAGTCTACCTGACCCTGGAAGTAATCGCTGAAAGCGTTCTGGATCAGTTCTACACATCCCTGGTCATAAGCAGAAAGTGGTGCGATCTTGATGTTCTCTGCAACCGGTGAGAAATATGTAAATGGATTCTGTCCGCCAAGGAAGTCAGATGCGAAAGTATCATCTTTTGCAACTTCCTGCATACCACTCTTTGTATTTGTAAAGTCAGAATAATCTTTGGAAATCTTTAATAAATTGTCCTTATTTCCTGTCAGTGCAAGAATGATATCTTTTGCATGTTCCGGATTATCTGTTCCTGTTGCTGCATGGATGTAAGAACCGCCCCAATTGTATTCCTGTGGTGGATTTGTAACAGCCCATGCTCCGTCTTCTCCATCCCAGTTTGGTTTCAATGTAAAGTCAATTCCCCATGCCGGGAAGAGGAATGCAAATACTTTGGATTCAGATCCCATAGCTTTGTTCCAGTCATCATTCCACTGACCTTTTACAGTTTTGTTAAGATAACCTGCATCCAGCCATTCTTTGGAATCTTTGATCCAGTTCATTACCTGCTGGTCTACATTAACAGTTGTTGCACCGTCTTCTACCCATGGCTGGGAAATGCTGTTTCCATACAGTCTGAATGTATCAGCATAAGAAGCAAATGTGTAATATCCTTTTGCTTTCAGTTCTTCAGCTGTAGCTTTTGCTGTATCCCAGTCTTTCATTTTCTTGCCTACTTCTTCAGGATCGTCGGTTCCGAACACATCTTTGGCAATATCACGACGATATACAAGAAGTCCAGGGCAGCACTGCCATGTAGATCCTCTCTGTACTCCATCTGCATCAGATGCAGTTGTTTTTGTAAAGTCATACTGATCTGCAAGATCTTTGTCAGGATCAATTCCAAGATCTTTCAGAGGCATTGCCACATCCGCTGCTGCATCTGTATATTTGTATACATAATCTGTTTCTGATAAGAAGATATCTACCTTATCATCTGCTGATGCATCAGCCTGATTCATAAGAGCTTCATCAAGTTTCTGCTGATAAACACCATCCTGATTTGGATTTATGATCCAGTGAATTTCTGTTCCATCGTTTAATGTTGTTACTGTTCCGTCTTTGGATGTTTCTTTTACTTCAGGATATACTGCTTCCAGACGCTGACGGAATTCATCATTCCAGGAATAAATATTGATTACTTTTCCTTCTTCATCTGCATGTACGATTGTAGCGGTTCCGCCCATTGTACCTGCAATTACGGATGCTGTAAGTAAAACAGCTAATGCTTTCTTTTTCATTAAAAAAGCCCTCCTTTTTCTTTTTTTCTCTTTGTGAGTTTCTTGCCTCACCTGATGTATCAGATTATAGCTTAAGCTGCTTTTCGGGTATATTATAATTTCCACCAAAATGTCAGATTCATGACCTCATTGTGTTCTTTTTATATACAGACAGATTTTGTCATTTAATAAGGAAATCTTTCCTAAAATCATAATCTTTCTGTTTTTTTATTAGTATTTTTGTATAAAAAGTACCATTTTTCTATAAATCAGCCAGATGAATATTCGCAATCTGATTCATTACCTGCTCATATATTTTTCTGAAATTGTGTTATTTTATGTCATGATTCTGATACTTACTTCATGTTTCTTATTTCCGAAAGATCTCATTTCCGATATAATTTCCATACAATATTTATGGAAGGAGAAAAATGTTGAAACATATTAAGTTTATTGATAATCATGGAAGCTTTTGTGTGAACAGACCGGAAAATACCAGTTATCTTTATTTTCCTCTTGCATCAGAAGCAGGTCTGAAAAGTTCCGTCACACCAGTGCTTGGAGGTGACAGCAAAATTGATCAGGATACCTTCCTGCTGGAACCGGTCAGTTCCGAAAATCTTCATAACAATCGTTCTTCCAGAAATTTCTGGATCGTAAAAGAAGGACACATTCCTTATTCAGTAACAGGTTCCTCTGCTCAGCAGGAAGCCGACCGTTTTACTGACAGGCAGGAAGACAGTGAACTAACCGCCGGATTCATGTGGCAGACTTTGAAAAGGACTTCCAGAGAACTTGGGCTCATCTCCACAGTTACTTCTTTTATCCCCAAAAGTGATAATGTGGAGATTATGTATGTGACGGTTGAAAACCAGACAGATACTGTACAGAAATTTACTGCATATGGTGCAATTCCTGTTTACGGAAGAAGTGCGGATAACATTCGTGATCATCGAAATGTCACTTCCATGCTCCATCGTATCGAGACAACAGAACATGGAATCAACGTCTGCCCCACCATGTCATTTGACGAGCGGGGACATCAGCCAAATCATAAAATCTATTATGTAAATGGCTGTTCCGGAAAGGGAGAAAATCCGATTTCCTATTATCCGACTGTAGAAGATTTTATCGGAGAAGGTGGTACCTATACACATCCACGCACAGTATATGAAGGATATAAAGGAGTTCCCGCACACAGTCTGGCAGCAGGAAAGGAAGCAATGGGTGCTTTCTGTTTCTCATCTTTCACACTGGCTCCCGGTGAAAAAACAGACTTTATTTTATTATCAGGTATTGCCGACAGTAAAGAAGAAATTGAAAATATTTTTCGAAAAAGATACAAT
>ENA-OQBV01000215-OQBV01000215.1-human-gut-metagenome-genome-assembly--contig:-NODE-215-length-35493-cov-5.412487_pt1 | contig 35493 bp, 28 predicted proteins | sample MGYA00242750_ERZ504559 | MGnify/ENA primary metagenome ERZ504559 (study PRJEB26092, sample SAMD00036230) | human gut metagenome | host: Homo sapiens | study: EMG produced TPA metagenomics assembly of... | reverse complement strand
GAATGAGATGTTACGTCCGTAGGCGTAACCCACGCGTGCTCCGGCATAGAGATACAGACCGTCGACTTTCGTCTTGAAGTAGCGATCAACTCCTGTGTAAACATTGAATTGCACGAAGTTCTGATCAGCTACAGCGCCGTAGCTTGGAACATCACCCCATTCGAATGATTCGTCGCTGTCGGCAGTTCCCGGCACGCCCGAATAACCCGGATGCTTGGTGATACTCATGCCTCCTCCCAATACCAGTTTCCATTCGTCGAGGAAGAACCAGCCACCTTCGATTCCCACTTGTAGAGACTTGTCATTCCAGTTGGTTGACTGAGCCTGGAAACCATTGTAGCTGGGCAGAGTGCCTACGGCAGCATTCTGCATTACTGTATTGTTATAACTTACGGTTGCTGCCACGGTAAAGTCATTCTTTTGCGGACCTTTATCCTGGGCATTGGCTGTAAGTCCAATCATCGGGAGTGCGGCTAATATTAAAAGTTTATTGATTTTCATATTCTTCTGTTTTGTTGTTGGGTTTATCCTTCGGGAAAGGAGGATTGCTCCTCCTTCCTTCGGATTATAAACTTTTTGCTATTAGCATCTTGTTTCAAGAGACCTTTGCTTATTCAGCAGGAGTTTCTTCGCCACCTTCTTCCGGAGTTTCAGGCAGGGTGCTTCCGCTCTCAATTAAATCATTGATCAATTCAATATATGAATCATAGTTAGCTTGAGCAATTTTTAAGTTCTCTTCGTATTGAGCTTTTTGATTCTCATAATATTTAATCAAAGTCTCTTGAGATTGAACACTACTTAGATCTTCATTCTGAGCCTTAAGATTATTGATTGTTCTTTGGCAATTTGTTATGTCTTGGCTAAAGTCAATAGTGCTATTTAGGATACCTTCAAGAATTGAAGTTTTATTGACTTGAACGATGTAATTATGCCATGCTTTATCTTTTAAAATGTAAGCATCCCACCATGCATCAATGGCTTTTACATAGCTGTCATAAATCTTTTCATATTCTTCGTATCCACTATTATCTAACCAATTCTTAAGTTCTTGGTAATATGCTAAGTTATCTTGTTCTCTTTTTAAATTCTCTTCAGCAGTGGTAACAGCCTCTTCTTCATTTTTAGTATATGCAACTAAATCTCTTTCTGCTTGTTCTAATGTTGCTTTTGCTGCCTCTTTTTCAGCTTCTGTTTTCGCTGCGTTGAATGCGTCTTGTGCATCAGCAACAGCTTTTACTGCTAATTTATATCCTTCTTCAGCTTTTTTAGCTGTTAAGGCTGTATTAGCTTCTTGAAGTGCTACTTGTTTGATTGCAACTTCTCGATTCGTAGTTGTAATATTTTTGTCAACTACAGAAGCAACTTTTTCACTATCTATTTTATATTTAGATTCCGGATAATTTTTAGTCTGAATAGAAGCTGTTCCATCGTCGTATGTAATAATGATTTTTTCTGATTCAGGAGTATTTTCTGTATCTTTAACAATATATTGGCTAAACTCTGGCTTGCTTTGCATTTGCATTAATAGAGAATAGCTCAAATTTTCTTTTAACTTTTCTCCTTCTTCTTTTAATGGATATACGTTCTTTTTAGCTGTTTGATAATCTGCATATAATTTTTCTTGTGCAACAACAGATTCGTTATAAGCAGTTTCTGCTTCTTCTATGCCTGTGTTTTCATAACTCTTGTATAATTCTAGCTTTGCTTCTAGCAGTGCTATATCTTTATTGTTTTCAGAGATAGCCTGTTCTTTTAATATTTTTGCATTTTCCAGTTCATATGTAGCAGAAATACGATTCTGTTCTGCTATAATTATTCTTTGCTGGTAATCATTGATTCTGGAAAGTTCACTATCTGCTTTATAGATTAAAGAGTTAATTCTGTCTTTCTCAGCTATACTTACTTGATCTAAAGCTCGTATCAAAGAAGCTTTAGCTGATTCCAATGCTGCTTGTTGAGCTAACAATGCTGCTTCGGCTTGAGTTTTAGCTGTTTCAATATCAATTGCTAATGTGGCTTTTGCTTTTTCAAGTTCTATATTTTGAAGTTCATTAGCAATTTCTTTTGCCTTAGCTTCTGCATTTTTAATAGCAGCTTTAGCTTCAGCAATAATCTTTTCATTCTGAGCTTGAACATCCTTATAGTTTGCCAAAGCTGTTAATTGTTTTGCTTTTGCATCACGGATAGCGGTAACTGATGCTGATTCGTTGTCGTCAACACAAGAAGTAAGTGTCGTTGAACCCAGTGCCAATGCGCAAATCAGTACTGACACTGCAATGAATTTCTTTTTCATAAGTAAATCCAAGTTTTAAAAAGTTAATATTCCAGTTTTAATAAGTAAAATCTTTTCCTTATATTTGCAGATATATCCTCAAAATTCAAGTTAACAAGTTTCGTTTTCAAAGTTATTCAAGTTTTCAAGCACCGCGTCGTTTTGAGGATTTTGTCTATCCTCTTCCGCCTTGGCAAGAGCAAACATAAACATGAATAACTTGATTTAGTTTGTCAATCAATACATTTTAACGACAAAATCGACAAATTGTGAAAATATGTATGATTTTACAATAGTTTTGTGTTGATTTGACAAAAGCAAAAGAGATTTTTAGAAATATTTCTGAAGAAGGAGAAAAGACTTTTAAATGTTTTTTTACGAAAAGGAGGGAAGGGGAATATGAAAAAACTGATAGAAGGTACGTCTGGAAAACGTCGAAGTCTTTTCATCAAAACATCGAAGTCTTTTCTCGTGTACGCCGAAGCGTTTTTTTAAAACCTGGAAGGCTTTTTTTAAGGACGGGGTTCAACCTTACTTGCACGCAGAATCTCACGTTTCCCACCCGGAGGTCCCGGAAGACGTTCCACGTGGAAACCGGAAGACTGGAGCATCCGGCGAATAATACCTTTGGCACAATAAGTTGTGAGAATACCGGCAGGCCGGAGTAAAGTATACAGATGATCAAACAGAGACTGGCTCCACATTTCGGGTTGTTTTTCGGGAGCGAAGGCATCGAAATAAATTACATCAAATCGTTCATCGGTCTGCCAGGTGGTGAAGTCAGTTTCTATTTTGCAGAGGGTGAAATGGGGAGTTATCTGTACAGGGACATTCCATGCAGCGCGATGAAGACTGTAGAATGCCTCACTGCGCTGGGGAGCGATCTGTTCGGGATAATTCATCTGGCGGATGAGAGCTTCGGGCAATGGGTAGCGTTCCAGGGTTGTGAAACGGATGTCACGTTCGCTTGTTTCAGCTTCCAGCAGAGTCAGAAAAGCGTTGAGACCTGTTCCGAAACCGATCTCAAGTACATGAGGTGCAGCAGCAGAACTTTGTTTCAATCCCATGTTGATAAAGATATGTTCTGATTCAGTCCGTGCACCTTTTACGGAATGATAATGCTCGTCCATTTCCGGAACAAAGAGGGTATAGCTTCCGTCGGCTGTCTTTTCGAGGGTTCTTTCTTTCATATTATTGGTTGTTTTTAGAGAAACAGTTCAGTGGTCGTGGCAACAAGAATGGCATAGCGGGCCAGTTTTCCGAGGGTCATTGAGAAAGTGACGATCCATACATTGGCACGCATCAGGCCGAGGGCAATCAGGACAGCATCGCCGATGATGGGCAGAAAAGAGAAAAAGGCCATCCAGGAACCGCGTCCGTGAATAAAGCGTGTGGCTTTCTCCAGCTGTTTATGATCTACCCGGAAATATTTTTCAATCCATTCCATTTTTCCCAGGTGGCCGATCCAGTAACAGGTCAGTCCGCCGAGGGCGTTTCCAGCAGTGGTGGCTAGTGTGGACAGAACCGGATCAAGTCCCAGACCGACACAGGCCAGCATGACGGCTTCGGAACTGAAAGGCAGAATGGTACCGGCGAGGAAAGCGGAGAGAAACATTCCCCAATAACCCCACTCGGTCAGAAACTGAATAAATGCATCCATAAGTTAAACAAGCCCAGCATCAGAATCAGAAGCAGTGCTGTGCCGAAGAATATACGGGTGAAACGATTATATGTCTGAGCAAAGAGATGTCCGCAAGGCAAGGCTCCCAAGGCGATCAGTAGCGGGAACAGTGCATTAAACAGATGAGGCTGAAGCAGTAAAAGCAGCAGGATACCTGCTTCCAGAATCAGCAAGGTGCGGAGCATGATACGGGTCTGTACCTTTTCCTGATAGGTTGCCATGAGGCTACGAACGCTGCAAATAAGTATGATCAGCAGGACAATGCCGCCTGAAACGGCCTGTTCCAGACTGAGTATGCTGTAATCAATCGGCATGGGGCGGAATGAGGAGAGAAGGGTATCACAGGCAGATTCCAGATTTCCCAAATACAGATGATAGCTGAGCAGAAACAGGTAAGGGGTGGCAATTCCTACCAGTCCGGCAAAAAAAGTGCGTGCACTGAAGGAGCGCAGGTCTCCCATTGCAATATATATAAGAGGAATAAGATAAAGCACGGGAGGAATGGCCAGACTTCCTAGTCCGAGCAACAGAAAGGCATGGTACACAGGGGTAGAGGCATAGAAGGCTTCGTAACTCTGAAACAGGGCAAACAGAATGCCCAAAAAGAGAACCGGAAGCCAGACTGCCGGTGTGTAGGCATGGAGAAAAGGACAGAAGGCATAAAGTGTCAGAAACAGGGCCGAGGGAAGGGTGGTGCGTGTATGGATAAGGGCAAAAGTAGTGTTCAACTCAATGAGAAGATAAGTGCCTGCTGCACAAAGAGCCATTGAAACCAGTTCGGTCCATTCTCTGCAAGTGCTTCCCCAAACCAGTAATGCAATGAGAATGGCAACAGGAAGCGTCATTCTTCCCGTTGCCACTTCATATTGAAATCTGTTTCTTATTGCCATTGTCGGATGATTAGAGGTCGAATCCGATATCAGAACGGAAATATTTCTTTTCGAAACTGATCTTTCCGGCATTGCAGAATGACTGTGCCAGGGCTTCTGCCTTGTCGGCTCCATATGAGCTGACTGCGATGACACGTCCTCCGGATGTCACGATCTGTCCGTCTTTAACAGCTGTTCCTGCATGGAATACGATGCTGCCTCCGGCTTTGGCTTCTTCAATACCGCTGATGGGATAACCTTTTCCGTAAGCTTCCGGATAGCCGCCTGATACGAGCATGACGCATACTGCTGAGCGGGGATCGATTTCCAGTTCCTTTTCGTGGAGATTGCCTGCAGCTACGCCTTCAAACAGATCTACAAGATCACTCTTGATACGCAGCATGACGCTTTCCGTTTCGGGATCACCCATACGGACATTGTATTCGATGACCATCGGATCACCCTTCACATTGATCAGTCCGAAGAAGATGAATCCTTTGTAGTCAATGCCTTCAGCTGCCAGTCCTTCAACTGTAGGACGGATGATGCGGTCTTCTACTTTCTGCATCCATTCCTTGTCGGCAAACGGCACGGGAGATACGGAACCCATACCTCCGGTGTTCAGTCCTTTGTCGCCTTCACCGATACGTTTGTAGTCTTTGGCTTCGGGCAGGATCTTATAGCTCTTGCCGTCGGTAAGTACGAATACGGAGCATTCAATTCCGCTCAGGAATTCTTCGATCACAACTGTTGCAGAAGCATTTCCAAACATGCCGCCCAGCATTTCTTTCAGTTCTTTCTTGGCTTCTTCCAGAGTCGGGAGAATCAGTACGCCTTTTCCGGCGCACAGTCCGTCGGCTTTCAGCACGTAGGGTGCCTGAAGAGTTTCCAGATAAGCCAGTCCTTCTTCCAGGTTGTCGGCTGTGATGCTCTTGTAGCCTGCGGTCGGGATGTGATGACGCTGCATGAATCCTTTGGCGAATTCCTTGCTTCCTTCCAGTACGGCACCTGCTTTTGAAGGACCGATGACCGGAATGTTTTTCAACGCTTCATCGTTGCGGAAATAGTCGTAGATTCCTTTTACCAGCGGATCTTCCGGACCTACAACCACCATCTGGATATCGTTGTCGAGAGTGAATTGCTTGATGGCATCGAAATCGTCAGCCTTGATAGCTACGTTTTCGCCCACTTCACGTGTACCGGCATTTCCCGGTGCAATGTATAGTTTCTCTATTTTAGGGCTTTGTGCAATCTTCCATGCCAGTGCATGTTCGCGGCCCCCGGAGCCTAACAATAAGAGTTTCATAATTCGTTTTGTTATTATGGGTTTGACTTTTCTTGTTTTGCTTTACTTCAGATGATCTTCAAAGTAGCGGGTGATGTGCTCGTGCAGATGTACACGGTCGCGTCCCATCATGTTGTGCCCGTCTTCCGGATAGACAAAGAAATCGGGATGCGTTCCGGCATCAATGCAGGCACGCAGGAAAGTATAGCTGTGCTGAGGCACACAGGTGGGGTCTGCTCCACCGATGATCACTTCCAGACGTCCTTTCAGATTTCCGGCTTTCAGCTTCAGGTTTGAGTTCTTGTAGCCTTCCGGATTGGTCTGCGGAGTGTCCATGTAGCGTTCACCGTACATCACTTCGTAGTACTGCCAGTCGATAACCGGTCCGCCGGCAACACCTACCTTGAAGATTTCGGGGTACGTGAGCATCAGGTTAGTAGTCATGAATCCACCGAAACTCCATCCGTGTACACCGATCTTATCTGCATTTACATAAGGCAGTGACTGGAGGAACTTAGCTCCTTCTACCTGATCTTTCATTTCTTCCACACCTAACTGACGGAATGTGCAGTTCTCAAATTCCAGTCCGCGGTTATCACTTCCACGGCTGTCTACGGTCAGCATGACATATCCCTTCTGAGCCATGTACAGATCCCATCCCCGTGCATCATAGAAACGGTTGTTGTGGATCAGCTGAGCGTGCGGTCCTCCATATACATAGATAATGGCGGGATATTTCTTGTTAGGATCGAAGTTGACCGGTTTGATGAGGCGATAATAAAGATCTGTCTTTCCGTCGGCAGCCTTGATGGTACCCAGTGTGATTTCCGGGAGATTATACTGTTCTTTCATCGGATCAGTAGCTGTCAGCAGGTTGACTCCGGTCTTTCCGTTGGTCGGCAGAATGCTGATTTCACGGGGAACATTGAATGATGTAAAGTTGTCAATCAGGTAAGTTCCGCTGGCAGAGAGACGTGCTGAGTGTGTTCCGTCCTGCTGGCCGAGCAGTGTGCGTTTGCCTGTCTTTACATTCAGACTGAAGATATTGGTCTGCAGAGGTGAGATTTCCGTACTCGCAATGATCATTTCTTTGCGGGCTGTGTTAAATCCCAGAATGTCCTGAACCAGCCAGTCTCCTTGTGTCAGCTGTTTGATCAGCTGTCCTTCCTTATTATAAAGGTACAGGTGATGGAAACCATCGCGCTGGCTCCAGTAGATGAACTGGTTGCTATCCCAGGGAAGGAATACGATGGGATGTTGTGGTTCTACATATTTGGGATGAGTTTCTTCAAACAGCATAGCTTCCTTGGCACCGGTTTCTGCATTGTAGCGCACCAGTTGTGAATGATTCTGGTCACGGTTCAGTTCGATAACATAGATGCTCTTTTCATCAGGAGACCAGCTGATATTGGTAAAGTAACGGTCTGTCGGGTCTCCGGCCTGCAGATAAACTGTTTTTCCGCTCTGAATATGATATACTCCTACGGTTACCTTATGGCTGGTCATTCCTGCCATCGGATATTTGTCCGGTTCAAGGGTTGCAATGCGGGTAGTGGTATTAACCTGCGGATAAGCAGTTACCATGCTTTGATCCATGCGATAGAAAGCCAGACAGTTTCCTTTCGGGCTCCAGAATGTACCTTTATAGATTCCGAATTCGTTGCGGTGAACAGCCTGTCCGTATACGATATCCATCGGATCTGCTTTCTTTTCGTCAGGATTGATCTGCAAATCCTTTTCTCCTTCATGTGCGATGCAAAGATTGCTTCCCACGGTATAGGCTACGTAGCCATTTTCCTTACAGAAGTCCAGATTGGCAGCTTTTTCGTTCAGACGGAACAGATTGCTGATCTTTTTCTGACCGAAATCATACCATACCATATAGTTTCCCTGACGGAATGTAATTACTTTCTGATCTCCCCAGGGCAGAGAAGCTCCCATCAGTGTACGGAGCTGTTTCAGTTCCTGAGTTGGTTGAAAAGGTTTTTCTCCATTGAGAAGTGCTTCGTTTACTTCATCAAGTGTTACCAGTACAGTTTCTTTTCCATTGCGGACATTGATGGTTACGATATTTTCTACATCTGTACGTACACAAACGTCTCCCCACCACTGCAGTCCCGGTATATTTTTCGGAACCAGGTTGAAGTAATTGTTTCCTCCCGGAATGACATCTTCCAGGGTATAGGATTTCTTTTCTTGTGCGAAGCTAGCTGTTGCTGTCATACAGAATAGGCATACAAGTAAGAATACGCGTTTCATTGTTTGATTGAGCGGTAATTATTGTTCATCCATTGATTCATTGTTTTCTCTCTCGATTTCCGGTTTGCGGCGGCTATGCATGTAGCGTGGACCGGGAGCCTGTTTCGGGCGTCCGTCGTCTGTGGAAGGACGTGGTGTGCGTGGCTTTGATTCGTCTTTGAACCGGAACTCGTTACGGCGTTCGCGCGTGAATTCTTTTCCGTCACCAGCCTTCCGTCCGCGGAAGCCTTCTTCTTTGCGGAAGCCTTCGTTTTTACGGGAACCGGACGGACGGTCTTCTTTTTTTACGGAAACCCTTCTGTTCTCCGTCGCGCGAGAATGAACGTGTTTTGGGACGCGGAGAGTCTGTGTTGCGTCTGGGCTTAAAGTCTTTTCCTGCGTTTTCGCTACGGAAAGCCTTGTATTTACCGTCAAACAGCTGATATTGACGGAACTGGCATTCCAGTGCACCATTGAACAAAGGAATTTTGACTGAAGCTTTCAGACCGATCTGGTCGAAACATTCATCCCGATAACTCAAGATCCATGCATCGTTACCGGTGAAGGCGTGTTTCAGACGTTCGCCGATCATTTTATACAGTTCCAGCAAATCTCCGGAAGAGATACGTTCGCCATACGGAGGATTGGTGATAATAATACTTTTTTCCTTTGGCTGTTCGAACTGTTGGAACGGCTGGATTTTCAGAATAACGTCTTTGCTTACTCCTGCAGCCTTGACATTATGAGTAGCAATTTCGTTTGCTCTCGGATTATTGTCGTAGCCATAAATCTTGTGTGTAAATTCACGCTCCTGTGAATCATCATTATAAATGGAGTCTAACAGATTCTGATCAAAATCTTTCCATTTTTCGAAGCCGAACTCCTTGCGGAAAATACCCGGTGCAATGTTGCGTGCAATCAGGGCCGCTTCGATGGGAATTGTTCCGGATCCACACATCGGATCGATCAGATCACATTCTCCACGCCATCCGGTCATCAGGATCATTCCGGCAGCAAGTACCTCATTGAGCGGAGCTTCTACCTGTTCCTGACGGTATCCTCGACGATGAAGCGACTCTCCAGAACTGTCCAAAGACAAAGTACACTGATCTTCGGCTATATGGATGTTGATAGCCAGGTCCGGATTACTGATACGGACCGACGGACGATTGCCTGTCTTTTCACGGAAATAATCTACGATGGCATCTTTTACTTTGTAAGCAACGAATTTGGAGTGGCGGAATTCGTTTGAGAATACTACGGCATCCACAGCAAAGCTGCTCATGTTGTCCAAATACTCCTCCCAGGCGATCGCTTTCACAGCATCGTACACTTCGTCGGCTGTTTTGGCAGTGAAATGTTTGATTGGTTTCAGGATGCGGATGGCTGTGCGAAGACAAAAGTTTGCTTTGTACATCAGGGCCTTGTCGCCGGTGAATGATACCATACGGCGTCCGATTTCAATGTTGCTGGCTCCCAGCTCGGTGAGTTCTCGTGCCAGTACTTCTTCCAGCCCCTGGAAGGTTTTGGCTATCAGCTCAAATTCTTGATTCATTTTATTTAAATTACGTAATTTCAATTGATTCTGCAAAAGTACGAATTTTTGGTTTGTCAATCAATGGTTTGAGTGGTTTTCCTTGGGATTATGTTGTTTGATAGAGGAGATGTTGAGATTAGGCAAAAAAAAAGGAGTACCGCTGTACTCCAACCTTTGTTAACCTTAAATCTAATACTATGAAAAACACGTTGCAAAGGTACGGACTTTTCTGAAATCTGCAAGTGGTTACTTGAAAAAACTCTGTTTTATAACATTTTTTAGGCATTTGTGTGGTCATCTTTACATAATAGCTTTCATGTTTCCATCAGGAAGAAGTTTTGTTCTTAAAAAGTTTGTTACCTTTGTTGCCGATTAACCTAGATAATAAATAAAAAGAAAATGAAAAGATTAACACATTCAGGCATTTTGATGTTGGGGCTTTGCTTGGGGGGAATGATGCAAAGTTGCTCAACTACGGACTCTAATTCAATTATTCAGCCTACTCCGGGCCAGCAAGCTATGATTGATCGGAAATATGGTATGTTTTTGCATTTCGGGATGAATACTTATTTGAATACAGAATGGAGTGACGGAACTGCTGCTGCCGGAGTTTATGCTCCACCGGCTGACATTGCAGAACAAGCTGCAGGCTGGGTGAGAAATGCAAAAAAGGCCGGCATGCGTTCGATTGTTCTTACCACAAAGCATCACGACGGATTTTGTTTGTGGGATAGTAAGTATACCGATCATGACATTGCCAATCCGGCTATTGAGCATAAGGTGGATATTGTAAAGGCTGTATCGGATGCCTGCCAGAAAGAAGGAATAGCATTCTCTGTTTATTATTCTTTATGGGACCGGCATGAGCCTTGTTATCAGGATGAAGATAAAAAAGTGTATATTTCAGTATATGAAGAATCAGCTTCAGGAGTTGATGACCAGTTATGGGCCGGTTCATGAACTTTGGTTTGACGGAGCCTGGGACCGGAAAACGGAAGACTGGCATTTGCAGGAGGTATATGATTTTGTAAAAAGTATGCAGCCGGACTGTCAGATCTCAACCAACTGGACAATAGGTAAACGTCCTGTAGATATGCAGGAAGGTGATTCTATTATTTATTTCCCTTCTGATTTTCGTTTATGGGATCCTTTCCTTCCTGTGGCTGATGATCCTAAAATTTATACACACAGCGGTAAGCAATATTATCTGCCATTTGAAAGTACACAGACAATTTCTGTAATTGGAAACTGGTTCAGTCATCCGGAAGACACTACAGTGCGTGATGTCGAAGAACTGGCTGACATTTTCTATACGGCAACAATTAATGACAACTGTCTGTTGCTGAATATTCCTCCAGATACACAGGGAAAGCAGAATCCGAAAGCAATAGAAAATATTCTGACGTTGGCCCGGCAACTGGGTATTGAAAATGGAAAACCTTTCCCAAAAGAACTGAAGAAACCTCAGTCCTTGATTACGGATGCTACTGCTGAGGCTACAAGCATCTATAAGAATGATACATTGCATTATGGTCCGTCTTATGCAGTGGATAATGATGTCTCTACTTCATGGATGTCTGCTGATTCATTGGCCTCTATGACTGTGAATTTGCGGAAAGAGAGTAAGTTTCAGGAGATATTCCTGATTATCGGTGAAAATAGCATCACACAGTTATCCATTGATAAGGAAGATAATGGAAAGTGGGTTCCGGTTTACCAGAGTGGCGTGATTCCCAAACAACGTGGAGAAAGCTTTATGGGATATGGAACAATTTCCTGCAAACTGGATGAACCGATATCCGCCCAGCGTTTGCAGATTCGTATTCTTCAGTCAAACGGGAAGCCATCCATTTACTCTGTTCGTCTGAAATAATAAATTAAGTTTTCCACAACTTCTGAACATCCGGCTCAGGGTTGTGGAAAACTTATTTTAGCACAATCCGTAAAAAACGGTGATCAAAAGCTTGTTATCTTTGTCCGACGATTCCATAAAAGGAGGATATATGAAGAAACAATTGATTATCATGGATTTTACAGGAGTGTATAACTATGAACCATTTATCCGTAATCAAAACTGTATTTGGCTGGATTGCCGTCATTTGTATGGGACGGAATGCTATTGTGATGAAGAAGGAGCTGCTTCTCTCAAACGATTGATTGCGGATTATCCGGCAGAAGGAATTCATTTTATTGACTCAGGAAATTATCATTACCTGACAAAATTCTGGACGGACAGACTGAACTATCCGTTTTCTCTATTAGTTTTTGATCATCATCCGGATATGCAACCTCCTTTGTTTGAGGATATGATTTCTTGCGGAAGTTGGGTAAAGGATATGCTGGATACGAACCCTTATTTACAGAAAGTGGTTGTAGCCGGAGCCTCGGAGGCGTTAATCCGTGCAGTGCCGGATATTTACAGAGATAGGGTTCGTTTTTATGGAGAAAAAGCGCTGAAACAGGAAGAAACCTGGAAGCGTTTTGCATCAGAGCATGTTAATGAACCTGTTTATATTTCCATAGATAAGGATGTACTTAATCCAGAATCGGCTGTAACCAATTGGGATCAAGGATCTCTCAGTCTTCAGGAACTGGAGCAGTTGCTGGCAGTTGTCTTTCGTCATGAAAAAATAGCCGGTATTGATATTTGTGGAGAATGTTCTGCTACTTTAGATCTTTTTGAGGAGAAACGGGAGGCTGCAATAAATGGTCGTGCTAATCAGGAATTACTGGAATTAATCAGTTCATTTCGTACACCTACAGAACTTTAGAAATAAAAATCTGACATGATACCATTCAACAATCACAAGGGGTACCTGAAAATGTAATCCAGATACAATTATCTGTAATTCGGGTACTTAATAATAATCAGGCAGGCATTACATTTGCAATATAAAAATGAAGTCTTATGAATAAACTGGTTATTGGCTTTCTATTGGCTTTTCTTTTTATTGGAGAAGCTTTGAATGCACAAAGTAAGAATGGTTTAAAAAACAGTAATGGTATGAAAGATTTAAAACTGACAGAAGTGTGGGATAAAGTATTTCCACAGAGTAATAAAGTAGAGCATCGGAAGGTAACCTTTATTAACCGATATGGTATTACACTGGCTGCAGATATGTATATTCCTAAAGGGACAGAAGGCAAACTTCCTGCAATCGCCGTGAGCGGACCATTTGGAGCCGTTAAAGAACAAGTCTCAGGTTTGTATGCTCAGACAATGGCAGAACGGGGATTTCTGACCATTGCTTTTGATCCTTCTTTTACAGGGGAAAGCAGTGGAGAACCGCGTTATGTAGCTTCTCCCGATATAAATACGGAAGATTTCTGTGCAGCAGTCGATTTTCTGTCTGTATGTGATCTGGTGGATGCTGACCGCATTGGAATTATGGGAATCTGTGGTTGGGGAGGATTTGCCATCAATGCAGCAGCCATTGATACACGCATCAAGGCAACGGTCGCTTCGACGATGTATGATATGAGCCGGGTAACCGCCAACGGCTATTTTGATGCCATGAATGCAGACCAGCGTTATGAACTTCGGAAACAGCTGAATGCTCAGCGTACGGAAGATATGAAAAACGGCAGTTATGCACTTGCTGGAGGAGTGATTGATCCGCTTCCGGAAGATGCTCCTCAATTTGTGAAGGATTATTATGCTTATTATAAAACGAAGCGGGGATATCATCAGCGTTCTTTGAATTCTAATAACGGATGGAATAAAACATCTGCACTTTCGTTTATAAATATGCCTATCCTTTCTTATTGTGATGAGATTCGGAGTGCTGTCTTGCTGATTCATGGAGAGAAAGCCCATTCACGCTATTTCAGTGAAGATACTTTCAAGCGGTTGAAAGGAGATAATAAGGAACTGATGATTATTCCCGGGGCAAGTCATGTAGACTTGTACGATCAGACAGATATTATTCCTTTTGATAAGATCGAAACTTTTTTCAAGGAATATCTTCGCTGAGACGGGGATTTTGGAATAATCTTTAATCGGAAAGAGGGTGTCATTATGTGGTAAAGTGATACTTAAGATTTGAATGTTATGACACCCTCTTTTTCCGTATATATTAGATTCCTAAACGTTTTCTGAGTTCTTTTAAAATCTCAATATCTTTGTTTCTTAATTTACCGTCTCTTCCCGGAGGGCAGTTCAGAATCAGGATATTGTTGTTTTTGGTACATTGACGATATAATTTTTCCAGTTCTTCTACAGACTTAAACTGGTTGTCTGTTGTATTATAGAACCATCGCTGACTGATACATACTGTGGATTCCCATGGCATGTAGTAATCTTTACCATCGTGAGTGAAAGTCTTAGGATCATTATCGGTTGGCAGATACGGGTCACCCAGGCGGAAATCACTGGGGAAATAACGAATAGGGAATCCTGCTTTTTGCTGTTCCGGCAGTACCGGATGGGCATCTACATTCTCGGGGGAACCAATGCTCCAGTTGATACCGATCTGGCAATCTGGCTCCTGAGACTTGATGGTCTGGTAGATATCCATAACAGGCCAGCGGTAATTCTGTTTGGTCCATCCTCCGTCAAACCAGAATTCTACGATAGGTGTATATGGCTTTACTTTATCAACCAGCTCTTTTAATTGTGCAATCATGTAAGAGTTGTAGGCAGCGTCTTTGCTTTGATCATCCACATCCGGATTTACTTTCCGGTCCCATAAAGAATAATACAGTCCCAGTCCTATTCCATATTTTTTGCATGCTTTGGCTACAGCTTCTACCACATCTGTATGATTTCCGGAAGATGCAACATCATATTCTGTGTATTTGCTGTCCCAAAGGCAGAATCCGTCATGGTGTTTGGTTATCAGGATAACGTACTTCATACCGGCATCCTTGGCAGACCGTATCCATTGTTCTGCATCAATTTGTGAAGGAGCGTATGATTCGGCTGGTTTGGAGCCATCTGTCCATTCTTCGTCATGAAAAGTATTAATTCCGAAATGAATGAACATACCATATTTCCGTTCGATTTGTTTGAGTTGGGCTTTACTGGGTTTATCGGAAGGAACCGGCAGTAACAGATTTTGCGAGAAGGCAGGTTGTCCCAGCAACAGCAAGCCTAATACGCTCCATGATAAAAGTCTTTTTTTCATAAGTAATTTTATTGATACCTTTGTGTGTAAATGTCTGTTTTTTATGATTGTATATTTAAGGTCTTACAAAAACCAAGGGCAAAGTAACAAAAAAATTGAATAGATTATTTATTTTCTCCCATTATTTCTGTTAATTTGTAATCAATTTCTGCTATGTGGAATAAGGGTTTAAAAAGTGGTCAGCAATTTTTTATAACAGCCCCAAGAAGATGGGTGTGAAAAGTATGTTGACCAGTATGGTAGTTGGGGTTTATTAAACATAACTTTATAATAGTATTATGATGAAACGGTTACTGATTTTTTTATGGGTTGTCTGTTGTGTGATAGCCCTTCAAGGCAAAACGCGTAAGGCTCTTTACATTGTGTTGGATGGTATTCCTGCTGATTATATTGAGCGGGTACATCCGAAGAATATATTCGATATAGCTTCCAAGGGAGGTTATGCCCGTGCTTATACGGGAGGAGAAGTAGGTGCATATTCGCAGACTCCTACCATATCAGCGATTGGTTACATGAATATTCTGACAGGAACCTGGATGAATAAACATAATGTAAATGGGAATTCCAATCTGAATCCCAATTATAATTATTGGTCACTTTTCCGGATAGCCAAGAATCAAAATAAAGATTTTAAGACGGCTTTGTTCTCCAGCTGGACTGATAACCGGACTGTATTGATCGGTGAAGGAAAGCCTGAGACTGATCATCTGAAAATAGATTATGTCTGTGATGGGTATGAATTGGATAAGGATCGTTTCCCTGCGAAGAAAGATGACCTTCATATTTTTGATATTGACTCAGTTGTATGCAAAGAAGCCGCTGCTTGCATCCGTGAGAATGCTCCTGATTTGAGTTGGGTGTATTTGTGGTATACCGATTCAGGTTTCCATATTTATGGTGATGGGGCTTTTATGGACCGTTATGTAAATAAGACAGATGATCTGGTTGGAATGATTTGGGAGGCAGTTCAATATCGTGAAAAGAAGTTTGATGAAGAATGGATGGTGATTGTGACAACAGACCATGGCCGTGGAGAAAGCGGACATCATCATGGTGGACAATTGGCCCGCGAACGTAGTGTATGGGTTTCAACTAATGTCCGTGCGTTGAATGCACAGTTTACCCGTCCTACTTTAGCTTTGGTAGATATACTTCCTACAATCTGCCGTTTTATGGATTTCCAGATGCCCAGAGATGTAGCTTTTGAAAAAGATGGTATATCCTTCTATGGTCCTACGGATATTTATGAGCTGACAACCCATCCTTATGACAATCAGGTTACTTTATGCTGGAAAGGGGAAGGTGCCAAAGATGAGGCTGTTGTTTATATGGCTACAACCAATGCTTATAAAGAAGGAGGTAAGGATAACTGGTCAGAAATAGGCCGGGTAAAAGCTAGTACAGGACGTTTTGTTGTGGATTTAGGAAAGTATCCGTCTTCCAAGTTTTATAAGTTTGTGGTGAAGACTCCAACAACTTCTTTGACCCGTTGGCTTCAGAAATAATTTGAATCCAAAATGCGTAAAGTTGAATTCTGTTTTAGAATTGTGCTTTACGCATTTTTCTTTTGATCTTCAGACAAAATCTTATTTTTATAATGATTATATTATAAGGTTGTTTTTTGAGATTTTATTTGTGATAGGGGAGTGAATGACAGAAAGCCAGAAATAAATGACTTATGTATAATACATAGGTTTCGGTTGTGTTTCAATGGAATTGCATAAATAAGAAATCATAAGAATATAATATTATTTATATTGATTCATTTTTTCAACGATATTCGGGGATTAACTTTGTGATATGAGAAGTTGAATTATATAAATGTGATAAGTATGTATTTAAATTTCTATGTTGTGAAGATGTTTGGAAATCTGTAGTGTAGGCTTCTATAATTATATAAGAGAACAAAAAAGTATTAGCTTTTCTATTTTACATATTTTGTTGTCTTCTTGCACGTTCAAGATTTTCTTGATAACTTGCCATCACTTTTGGTTTTAAGATCTGTTAAATAATAGACTGAAATTCTTTCTGAGGATTAAATTTCATGAAGTACAACATTTATGGATGAACTGATTATCAAAAAATTGAAGCAAGGTGATGAAAGGGCATTCCGGTTTATTTATGACCGGCATTATGTGCTTCTGTGCCGCTTTGCCAATCGACTGCTTGATAATAGGGACTTAGCGGAAGAGATCGTAGATGATGTAATATTTTGGCTATGGGAGCACCGGTCTGAGCTTGATATAACCAGTTCCATTCGGGCTTATTTGATGAGAGCGGTCCGTAACCGTTGTTTAAATGAATTAACTTCCCGAACTTTAAAGGAGGAAGTTAGTTTGTCATCGTTTATGCTTCCAGAGAATATTGATTTGATAGAAGTTTTATTTGTTGAGGAGAATCATCCATTAGGATATTTGCTGGAACAAGAATTGGAGGAGGAATTATTTAGAGCAATAGAAGAGCTTCCAGCAGAATGTCGTGTTGTATTTAAAAAAAGTCGTTTCGAACAAAAATCTTATGAAGAAATAGCACGTGAGCAAAACATTTCAGTAAATACAGTAAAGTATCATATAAAGAATGCTTTAGCTTTTTTACAGAAGCGATTACAACAGTATCTTCATTTATTGGTATTTTATTTTTTTATGGGAAATTGAAAAAAATCTCTTTTTTGACTACCCTGTCTTTTAGATTTTTTGTCTTATTAGTAAAAGCCGTATTATATGAAGGAAAAACAAGATCATGAAATAGATGTATTGATAGAGCAATATTTTGCCGGTAAACTGAATGCGGAAGGATTGGCTCGTTTAAAAGAATGGGCATTGGAGTCGGAGGAAAACCGGATTTATATGCGTCGTCAAGTTGAAATCTGGTTTTCCGCCGGAGTATCAGGAGATACGGCTTCTTTTGACCAGCAAAAAGCTTTTGATTTATTTAAGCAAAGAGTTCTTTCAATAGAGAAGAGAAAAAAACAGACGGTTAAGTTATGGAGTAAAATGCGTTGGGTTGCAGCTGTTATTTTATTGTTGCTGCTTCCGTTGGCCTATTGGCAGGGAAAAGAAACAGTTAAGGGAGATTTTGCAGATATGAGTATTGAGGCTCCACTTGGGGCACGAACAAAACTTTTTCTTCCAGATGGTACTTTAGTATGGTTGAATGCAGGTTCTAAAATAACGTACTCACAAGGTTTTGGAGTAGATGATCGTCAGGTGAAATTGGAGGGAGAAGGGTATTTTGAAGTTGCCCATAATGAGCATATACCCTTTGAAGTAAATACAAAAGAATTGAATTTACGTGTGTTGGGTACGAAATTTAATTTTCGAAATTATCCGGAGGATGAAGAAGTTGTTGTGAATCTATTGGAAGGAAGTGTAGCTTTGCATAATGGTATAAAAACAATGCAGGATATTTATCTGAATCCGGAAGAGAAAGTAATCTTAAATAAAGCTACCGGTGAAATGATAAAGCATAGGGCTGCGGTTCGTAATTCTATGGTATGGACGAAAGATGAATTGTTTTTTGATGAGGAACTGTTAAAAGACATAGCAAAAGAATTGATGCGAAGTTATGATGTATCCATAGAAGTTGTAGATTCTGTACAAGACAGACGTTTTTATGGCAGTTTTAAGACTTTTGGAAGTTCTATAGAGGAAGTTCTGGAAACGATAGCTTCTACAGGGCAGATGAGATATGTTTATAAAGATGGGAAGTATATTTTATTTTAGTTAATAATATGTGGAACCTTAAAATGAAGAGATTATGGAACACTGGTCTTCTGGTTGATAAGTAGTAAGGAGACTTGAAAAAACAAACAGGAGAATGCGGCCACATCCTCCCGTTCATAAAATCAAGTTTTCTTGATAAGGAAATCTTATAAAAGAATAAGATTCTGCAAATGTAGCAGATTCTTTAATTCTTGGGGTATTTATCTTAGTTATAAATTATAAAATCAGAAAAGAATTATGAGATATATAGGTAAGGCTATGTTGGTAGCCTCGGCTGCCTTTTGCCTCAATTTATCTGCGTTTTCACAGGATATATCGTTGAAAGTCAGTAATGTTACTGTTAAGGAGGCGATGGAGAAATTAAAAAAGGAGTCTGGATATTCATTTGTTTTTTCTTCACAGGATGTTAATACACGGAAGCGTATTTCTGTATCTGCAAAAGATGCCGCAATTGAAGAGGTCGTAAAGCAGATTTTACAAGGGCAATCTGGCTTGGAATATGAGATCAAGGACAAAAAAATCATTATAAAGAAAGCATCATCACAAGTTCCTAATGCAGGTAAAAAGGAGCGCATTAAGGGAAAAGTGACCGATGCCAATGGTGAACCTGTCATTGGAGCTACGATTATGGAGCAGGGAACCTTGAACGGAACAATTACGGACATTGATGGTACTTTTACATTAGATGCTGTTGTCGGAGGGTTATTAGAAGTATCATATATTGGATATAAGTCTGAGGTTCTTCCCGTTGCATCAGGGAAAGCATTGTCTGTTACCTTGAAGGAAGATACAAAAATGCTTGAAGAGGTAGTTGTTGTTGGATATGGTGCAATGAAGAAAGAGAATTTGACAGGATCTGTTGCTCAGATTAGTGGGAAAGCATTAGAAAGCCGACCTGTAACTAATCTTTCACAGGCTTTGCAGGGAACTGTGGCTAACTTGAATATATCTTCTTCTGGTGGTGGTGCCCCCGGTAGTACACAGAATATTAATATTCGTGGATATACGGGTTTTGGTGTAGATGGTAATGGCAATATGACTTCTACTTCTGCGTCACCTTTGATTGTGATTGATGGAGTTCAAGGAGGAGATATTAATTCCATTAACATGGAAGATGTTGAAAGTATTTCTGTCCTGAAGGATGCAGCCTCTACGGCTATTTATGGATCGAGTGCTCCTTATGGTGTTATCATTATTAATACTAAGAAAGGAAAAAGAAATTCGAAGGCTACTATTACCTATAATAACAATTTTGGTATGGCTCAGCCCATTAATCTTCCTAAAATGCTGAATTCTCTGGAATTCGCTAACTTATATAATGAAGCTGCAGATAATGCTGGAATTGCTCGTCCATTTACCGATGAAAATATTCAGCGTATCAAAGATTATCAGGCTGGTATTTTGAAAGATGAAACAATTCGTGATCCGTCAGGAGCAGACAGCTGGCTGACATGGACTGGTAATGGAAATAATGATTGGTTTGATATCTGGTTCAAGGACCTTTCGTTCAGTCAACAACATAATGTTGGAGTTTCTGGAGGTACAGATAAATCAAATTATTATGTAGGCTTGGGCTATAACCAGAAAGATGGTATGTATGAATTTGGAGGAGATGTATACAAACGTTATAATATCCGTACCAATCTTTCTACTAATTTAACAAATTGGTTGTCTTTTAATGTTCGTGGAGCTTATTCTCGAATAACGACTGATACTCCTAGTACATACGCAGGTAAAACAGGTGGTAACTATATGCATCAAATCGCTAGAAAATGGCCGACTGCCCCATTGCGTAATCCGGATGGGTTCTATTCTTATCCAAGTGATATACGTTTGCAAGAAGAAGGAGGCCGTTTGAAGGAAACAGATGATCAGGTTACTCTGACAGGAGAATTTGTTATTACTCCGTTACCAGGATGGGATATCACAGCCAATTATACATATGATGGAACTTATACAGAAAACAGTGAACACATAAAGACTCTTTATGTAACTAATCCTAGTGGTGCTACATCTTTATATTCAGGTACAGCTCCCAATAGTTTCTCTCGTAATAGTTATAAATATCAGCATCATGTTGTTAACTTATTTAGTTCGTATGAGAAGCAGTTTGGGGATCATTTCTTTAAAGTAATGATCGGATATACACAAGAATTGTATGATAACTTGGGACAAAAGTCATCTAATTCTTATTTGTATTCTGATAATAATCCGTCTTTATCACTTACTTATGGTAAGACTCCGTCAACAAGTGATACAGCCAGTCAGCTTGCTATTCGAGGTGGCTTTGGACGTATTAACTATAATTACAAAGAAAAATATCTGTTTGAATTGAACGGACGTTATGATGGAACTTCTCGTTTCTTAAAAGATGTACGTTATAAGTTCTATCCAGGTGCTTCTGCCGCATGGGTAATCTCAAAAGAAAACTTTTGGGAACCGGTGAAAGATTATGTAAATAATTTGAAATTCAGGGTTTCATATGGTTCTTTGGGTGACCAAAGTTTTACGAGCAGTTATTATCCGTTCTATCCTTCTATGTCAACTGTTTCTCCTACAAGCAGTAACTGGCTGTTTGCAGACGGAAGACAAGCATACGTTAGTTACCCGGGACTTATTAATCCTAATTTGACCTGGGTAACAACAAATACGATAGATTTCGGTGTTGATATGAGTTTCTTGAATAACCGTCTGAATTTTGAATTCGACTGGTATAAGCGTTCAGCCAAGGACTTTGTCGGTCCTGCAGAGGTGTTGCCTTCTATTATTGGTGCATCCTCTCCTCAGATGAATAATTCAGCTATGGAAACCACAGGTTTCGATCTTTCTGTTAAATGGAGAGATCAGATCAATGATTTCAGTTATGGTGCATCCTTCGTTCTGAGTGATTATATGAGTAAGATTACTGAATATCCTAATCCGACAGGATTAAATACAACTTGGTATGAAGGACGAAAAGTGGGAGATATATGGGGATATGAAACTGTTGGTTTCTTCCAGTCCGAAGAAGAAATAGCTTCAGCTCCTTCTCAGGAAAAGATTTATGCAACATGGACACCTGGAGATATCCGTTATAAAGATTTGAATGGAGATGGTGTAATTGACTGGGGAGACAATACTTTGGAGAATCCAGGAGATAAAAAAGTGATTGGTAATACAACACCACGTTTCTCTTTTGGTTTGAACTTGAATGCTGAATGGAAAGGTTTTGATTTTTCTGTATTCTTCCAAGGTGTTGCCAAACGAGATGCTTGGGTAAGTTCGAATATATTCTGGGGAATCGTTGGTGACCAGTGGCAAAGTTCCGTACTGTCTACTCATAAAGACAGATGGACAAAGGATAATCCTAATGGTTACTTCCCAAAATATTACCTGTCTTCTCAGAATAGCAAAAATACTCAAGTGCAGACACGTTATTTGCAGAATGCAGCTTATATGCGTATCAAAAATCTGCAATTAGGATATTCTTTCCCTAAAGCCTTGATTAGCAAAATTAATTTTGAAAGACTAAGAGTTTATATGAGTGTGGATAATCTGGCGACAATAACAGGTATGATGGATAATATTGATCCTGAATTTTCTGCAACTGACGGAAAATTGTATCCGTTGCAACGTACATGGTCGGTAGGAGTAAATGTTACATTTTAAAATTCAAAGAATATGAAAAAAAGTTGTTTAGGTACATATATTGCGACAGCCTTTCTGATGGGAACTTTGTCTTCCTGTAATGATAGTTTTCTGGAAAGAGCTCCTATTGTGAATATTAGTGATGCTAATTTCTGGCAGTCTGTGAATGATTTGGAACTATATGCTAATAATTTTTATAATCAAGATGCTTTACTGCCTCGATACACGGGCTATGGAACTATGGGACCTTATGGCTTGGATGCAGATGATGGTAGTGATATTCAGATTGCCTATAACTATAATACGCACATGAATGGAGAATCTACGATTCCTGCTTCCGGCGGAGGATGGTCTACTGGAGATTGGGCTACCTTGCGTAATATCAATTATTTTATGAATAATTATCAGCGGGTAGATGCTCCTTGGGAGCAGGTTTCCCAATATGTGGGTGAAGCTTTGTTTTTCCGTTCTCTTTTTTATTTTGAGAAGTTGAAAAAGTTTGGAGATGTTCCATGGGTTACTTCTGTATTGGATAATACTTCTACTGTATTATATAGTGGTCGTTTGCCTCGTAATCAGGTTGTAGACTCAATTATGGTTGATTTGGATAAATCTGTAGAGTGTCTGCCGGAGCGTACTTCTTCTTATACCGGACGTTTAACTAAGGAAGTAGCCCTGTTGTTGCAAGCTCGGATTGCATTGTATGAGGGTACCTGGGAAAAATATCATGGTCTGAAAAACACTCCATTTAAAGTTGATGGGTCTGATGGCAGCAAATTCTTGTCGAAGGCAGTTGAAGCTTCTGATGCTTTAATGGCTTTGGCTGCATCTAATGGAAATACTGCTTTAACAGATTGTACCGGTGATTTCGGGTATACAAACTTATTCAATCAGCGGGATTATAGCAATAACAAGGAAATGTTGTTATGGAGACGTTATTCTGTAGAAGATGGGCAGTATACGCATTGGGGAGGCTATTATTATGGAGCAGGAAGAGGTTGACTCAGAGTATGGTAGATGACTTATCTTTGTCTGGATGGTAAACCAATCTCTGTTTCTGATATGTATCAGGGAAATAGATACATTACAGAATGTAGTAAAAAACATGAGATCCCAGATTGTCTCAAACGATTTTTGTAGACGATGGAGAGCATATTTTGTTTGTAGACAATAATTCATATTTCACAACTCCAGCGTTTGAAGGAGTAATCAATAATAGTTGTCCGACAGGATATCAGTTGTATAAGGGGTATAATACTGATTATATAGAATGTATTAACTCTCAATCAACTATTGCTACTATTTACTTCAGATACGCAGAAGCTTTATTGATTAATGCGGAAGCTAAAGCTGAATTGGGTGTGATAACTCAGGCTGATATTGACAAGACAATAAATGCATTGCGTAAAAGAGTGGGTATGACTGGTTTGTTAGATATGAATCATATTACTCCAGATCCTAATTGGGAATTTAAGAATATAAGTCCTCTGTTGAATGAAATTCGTCGTGAGCGTAAAGTCGAGTTTGCATGCGAAGGATATCGTCATGATGATATCTATCGTTGGGCTGCAGTGGATGAATTGATGCTTGGTAAGAAACCGCAAGGAGCTGTTAAGTCTCAATGGAGTAATTATCCTAATGTTACTGACGCATTTAAAGAAGCTTGGGAAAACTTAGGTGAAGACGAACAAGGACATATTGATCCGTTTAGTGCTTATCCGGCGATGAATAATGGATATCAGTTTAATTTAGGACGAGATTATTTGTCTCCAATTCCAACAAATGAATTAACTTTGAATCCTGAATTGAAACAAAATCCGGGGTGGTGATAAGATAATTATTTTATTGGCAGAAAGTTTTATCTTTCTGCCAATATAAAGGATAAGGATATAGAATACTAAATTAATTGATATTATGAAAACTAAATTGTTTTATGGCATTTTCATTGTGTTGAGTATGTGGGGATTGTACTCTTGCAAACAAGCAGAGAAACCCATTAAATTTGCTATTGTTTCCGATCTTCATGCTCCCGATCTTCCTGATGGGCGTGAACGTATGCAGGCTGTAGTGGATGCAGCTAATGCAGAGAATGTAGACTTTTTGATTCAGTTGGGCGATTTTATTCGTCTGGACAGTGTCAGCCAGCCTTTGCAGAAAGTATGGGATCAGTATAAAGGAGAAAAGTATCATGTTCTGGGAAATCATGACCTGGATAAATATTCCAAAGAAGAGTTTGTTGCCGGATTCGGCATGCCGGGCCGTTATTATTCTTTTGACAAGGGTGATTTCCATTTTATTGTGCTTGACGGAAATAATTTGTTTGATGAGGGGAAATATATTCCTTATAATAAAGCCAATTATTATGTAGACAGCCGTAAGCGGGCCTTTATGGATCCTGAACAGATGGAATGGCTGAAAAAGGATCTGGCGGCAACAACCAAACGCTGCATTCTTTTTTCTCACCAGAGTATAGACAGAGCAATGAACAATGGATATGATGTACGCGATATTCTGGAAGCTGAAAACAAGAGAGCCGGATTTACAAAAGTCGTTGCTGCCTTTAGCGGTCACAATCACAGCAACTATACGGATGTGATTAACGGGATTACTTATGTTCAGATCAACAGTGCCTCGTATGTTTGGGCAGATTGTGAAACCCAGACTGAGAAGAGATATCCGGCAGAAATCAATGACAAATATTCTCTGTTGAAATATTCATTGACCTTCGACAAATCTTTGTATGGCATTGTGACACTTGATCATAACGGACTTTCCATGAAGGGTACGGAAGCAAAATTCTTGCCGCCGACTCCTTCAGAAATCGGCTTGCCGGAGAAGTTGGGCAGCTTTCCTTTGGTATCTTTCATAAAAGACGTGTTTGTTGATTTCAAAGATTAAGCTTTCATGAAAAGATTTTTATTGCTGTTTCTTCTTAATATATTGATTATAAGTTTTTTCTCTCAAGAGGTGTTCTCTCTGTCCGATAATTCAGGACAGAGAGACATCTCTTCTTTTGTGAAAAAGGACGGGAGAGAAAATCCGGCGACAGACGATTTTCTGACAAATGAAAAGGACACCGGATTGGAGTCTTGTCAGGATAGTCTTGCCAGAGAGAATGAACTTACCTTCTCTGATAAGATCATGAAGGTAAAGGCAGAAAATATTTTTCGTGATTCCACTTTTTATCATTGGTGCAGTTCGGTGATTAAGGGGGGAAGACGGAAAATATCATTTGTTTTATTCCCGTTGGAAACGGACATACACTTTTTATGCCTGGCTGACTCATTCGACCATAGCACATGCTGTGGCAGATCATCCGGCTGGGCCTTATCACTATCAGAATACCGTTCTTGATTTCGAAAAGGATGTATACCGGAAAGGAGATATGATAACGGCTCATAATCCTAAGATTAAATATTTTGAAGGGAAATATTATCTTTATTTCTGCAGTACGTCTTTAGGCAGAGATATCTCTAATGAAGAGTTGATTGAGACTGCCCGGGGTGGTTATTCTCATAAGAACTGGCAGCCTTTGAGGGTCAATCAGCGTACGTTTGTTGCTTCTTCCGAGAGTCTGAATGGAGAATTTTCAATTAATGAAAAGCCTTTGCTGGAACCTGACGGACCGATTGAAACATTAGTTGTAAATCCTGCAATCGTACAAGGAGTTGATAAACGCTATTATTTGATTGTGAAAGGGGACAAGCCTGGTTCTACCAAATTTGAACGTAATCAGGCTGTTGCTGTTTCCAGTTATCCGGACAGGGGATTTGTTCTTCAGGATAAGCCGGTTATTCAGGACTGGGATACGGAGGACATGTCTTTATGGTGTGATCAGAAGAATTCTGTTTATTATGCTTGCTTTCATGCACATACTTATATAGGAATGATGGTTTCTTCCAATGGCCTGGACTGGAAGAAAGCTTTGGACTTCAAGATTATGAAAAAGGAGATTCCATTGTATGGGGGAGGTTGTATTTTGCCTGACCGGATGGAACGTCCCTTTGTTTTTTTTGAAAATAATGCTCCCAAAGTATTATCTTTGGCAGTGAAAAAAGCAGATGATGCATATATTGTTTTTGTTCCTTTAAAGTGAAAACTTTGCAAAGCGGTAAATGAGGAGGCCTTGCACTGAAGGGAACATTTATTCTGATGGGAAATAAGGGTTATAAACATTGAAAGAATTTATATTATGAAAAAATTGTATTTAGTCGTTTGGAGCATCTTGTCATGCGTCCTTTGGTCTTGTAGTGGAAGTGAGAATGGAAAGTCTCTGCCGAATCCTCCGAAGCATATTGTTCTTGTCGGTTTCGACGGTTTGAGTTCATACAGCCTGAATAATGGTGCGGAAATGCCTCAGTTTCGCAGTATGATGCAGGATGGCTGTTACACTTTGGAGAACCGTTCGGTTCTTCCTTCTTCAAGTGCCGTCAACTGGGCTTCGATGTTTATGGGAGCAGGTCCGGAACTTCACGGATATACTGAGTGGGGTAGTTCTACACCTGACCTGCCTTCTCGGGTTCTCAACGAACATGGTATATTTCCGGATATCTACAGTGGTATCAGAGCCAAATATCCTGATGCAGAACTTGGTTTCTTCTATGAATGGAATGGCATGAAATACCTGGTTGATACTTTGGCCATTAATCATGTTCAGCCTTTGAATCTGTCTGCTGAAAACTCCAAAGAAGAACTGAAGGATGTATTGTCTTATCTCAAGGAGAAGAAACCGATGTTTGTTCGGTTATTTTCGGTGAGCCGGACGGTGCCGGACATAGCAAAGGTTGGGAGTCAGAAGATTATTTTAAGATGCTGACTCATCTGGATCAGGCTCTGGCACTGATCGTATCTGCAGTGAAAGAGGCCGGAATGATGGACGAGACCGTATTTATACTCTCTGCCGATCATGGAGGAAAAGGAACCGGTCATGGCGGTAAGACGATGAATGAGATGCAGACACCGATTGTCTTTTATGGAAAAGGTATCAAGCAGGGTGCTCAGATTACCGAAAGTACAATGGTGTATGATATTGCAGGTACTGTGGCATTTATGCTGGGAGTTGAGCAGCCGCAGGTATGGATTGCCCGGCCTATCAAGAGTGCCTTTAATGAGAAGTTTTAAAAAGTGACTGATATGAAACATTCTTTGGGGATTTTAGCAGTTCTCTTATGGAGCAGTGTCCAGATTTTTGCACAGACTGACTGGTATAATCCTTTTGGTAAAGGAGAAATCCCTGTACAGGGACGTTGCTGGAATGAAGAGATCGGTGCAAAATATCACCGTCTTCCGGACCGTGCAGAGAAGGTGGTACGGAAAGCTTTGTGGGATTTGTCCTGTCAGAGTGCAGGCTTGTATATTAAGTTCACGACAAATGCATCGAAAATACAGGTGAAATACACGGTTACATCTGGCTTTTCTATGCCGCATATGCCGGCAACGGGAGTCAGCGGAGTCGATTTGTACATGAAGGATGCTGACGGGCAGGCTTTATGGTGTGCCGGAAAATATTCTTTTGGAGATACGGTACGTTATACATATGATAATCTTACTTATCCTCGTCAGTCGGATAAAGGAAATGAATTCTGTCTCTACCTGCCTCTTTATAATGGAGTAAACCTGATGGAAATAGGTGTACCGGCCGGAAGTCATTTTTGAGTTTGCTGCTCCGTCAAAGAAGAAGCCTGTGGTGATTTATGGAACATCCATTGCGCAGGGAGCATGCGCATCGCGTCCCGGTATGGCCTGGACTAATATTCTGCAAAGAAAGCTCGATTTTCCTGTGGTCAATCTGGGATTTTCCGGAAACGGGCAGTTGGAGGAGGAGTTTTTCAGACTGCTGGCTGAGACTGATGCGTCTTTATTTGTTATCGACTGTATGCCTAATATGACAGAAGATGACCGGGTTGGACTGATTGCAGATCGGATGGTGAAAGGAATACGCATATTGCGTGAAAAAAGTCAGGCACCGATTCTGCTGGTTGAACATGACGGATATATGGGATATCGGGTTTCGGATGCGGAAAGAAGCAGATTTGAAAAAACCAATGAACAGCTTCGTCTCTGCTATCAGGAACTCAAGCAGAAGGTGGATGGACTGTATTATATGACTTTTGAGGAACTGGGATTGAGCATGGACAGTCAGGTGGATGGAGTGCATGCTACTGACCTGGGTATGTTTCAGTATGCGGAAGCATATTCCCGGAAGATTGCAAAGATCCTGTTTCCGTAAGATCTTTTTTCCCACGATGAGGCAGAAGTATATGGTAAACAGAAGTGTTTTCTTAGGATGAAACTTCTGTTTTTTCCGGCTGAAACTTTTTGTTCCACTAGCTGAAACTGAAAGTTCCACTAGTAGAAAATAAAAGTTTCACCAGCAGAGAACAGAAGTTTCTTCAAGACGAAACAGAAGTTTCACCAGCATGATACAACAGAATCGTCTGTATTATGCCGATGAATCAGTAGGACGATGACGTTGGGAAGATCTGTAATTGAAACTGTGCATAATCTTTTAAGACAGCCTTTTTTTTGAAGCATATGTATTCAGTGTCAATGGAAAAATTTCTTGTCATTGCGTCGAATACATTCTTCAAAGAAAACTATTTTTTTGAACCTGATTTTATATATAATTAAATGTATTTATTATGAGATCTTTTTATCGCAATTTGATCATGGCATTTCCTTCTTTATTCTGTGTCGGAAATGCTTGTGCTCAGGATCGTCCTAATATTATTTTGTTTTTAGTGGATGATATGGGGTTGATGGATACTTCAGTTCCGTTTATTGTTGATCAGAATGGAGAACCTCAACGTCAGCCGTTGAATAATTGGTATCGGACTCCTAATATGGAACGTCTGGCACAGCAAGGGATTCGTTTCTCGACTTTTTATGCACAAAGTGTCAGTTCACCTTCACGTGCTTCAATTATGACAGGGCAGAATGCTGCACGCCATCGTACTACGAACTGGATTAATGCAGAAAGCAATAATCGGGATACATTTGGTCCTTATGAATGGAACTGGAAAGGGTTGAGTTATGATGATCAGATTTATCCTTCAGTATTGAAGAAGGCCGGCTATAAGACGATTCATGTCGGAAAGGCGCATTTTGGATGTAATGGAAGTGAAGCTGAGGACCCGAAGCATTTAGGGTTTGATGTAAATATTGCAGGTTCTGCCATAGGGCATCCGGGCAGTTACCATGGTGAAAATGGTTATGGATGGATAAAAGGACAGCGGGAAAGAGCTGTTCCTGATCTGGAAAAGTATCATGGCTCACATACGTTTCTTTCTGACGCATTAACTCTGGAAGCAGGGATGGAAATAGAGAAATGTGTGAAATCAGGTGTCCCTTTTTATCTGAATATGGCTCATTATGCGGTACACGCTCCTTTTGAAACAGATGAACGTTTTATCGGGCATTATCCGAAAGGTGAGAAGAATGATCAGGCACGGGCTTTTGCTACTCTTATAGAGGGTATGGACAAGTCCTTGGGAGATCTTATGCAAAAACTGGAAGATCTTGGGGTTGCAGAAAATACATTAATCATCTTTTTAGGGGATAATGGAGGAGATGCACCTTTAGGTGGTGCTGCAGATTATGGTTCTTCTGCTCCTTTAAAAGGTAAAAAAGGGTCAGAGTATGAAGGTGGGGTAAGAGTTCCGTTTATTGCAGCGTGGGCTAAACCTGATAAGTCGAATAAATTCCAGCAAGCTTATCCTATAGCTTCGAATGAGATCCAAACTCAGATGGCTACTGTTATGGATATTTATCCTACGGTCTTATCTGTGGCTGGTGTGAAAACGCCATCAGATCATTTATTGGATGGGAGTGATATGAAGTTACTTTTTCAAGGTAAGAAAGATAAAAAGCATCGGGATGATTTTTTGATGCATTTCCCTCACGAACATCGTGGAAGCTATTTTACGACATATCGTAAGGGAGACTGGAAGTTGATTTATTATTACAATCCGGACAAAGATGGGAAACCGTCATATAAATTGTTTAATTTATTGTCTGATCCGTTTGAAATGAATGACCAGTCTTCTGACCAGCCGGAAATACTTCGTAAACTTTGTCAGGAAATGATTGACCGGTTAAAATCAGAAGATGCACTTTATCCTGTAGATAAGGGAGGAAAGACTCTTTATCCGGTTCTGCCGATGTGATTGAGGTTGAATAATGTCAAAGGGAGTAGCTGGGGTATATCTTGAAATAGTCAATTCAAAAAAATCCATTATCTTTATTGTCGTAATTGAAAAGATCTGATATATGAAAATAGGTTTGATAGGAGGATTGCTTTTAGTGCCTGCAGGTATGTATGGGCAGACTAAAATGGAGAGTCCTAATATTGTGATTATTGAAGCGGATGATCTGGGCTTCGGAGATCTGAGCTGTTATGGTGCGACTGCCATTCAGACATCCGGAATGGATCGTCTGGCCAACGAGGGATTGCGCTTTACTGATGCTTATTGTACGGCGGCAACTTCTACTCCCAGCCGCTATTCTCTGTTGACGGGAATGTATCCTTGGAGTAATCCTCAGGCAAAGATTCTTCCGGGAAATGCTGCTCTGATCATAGATACTCACCGGATCACTTTGCCGAAGATGATGCGTTCTGCCGGATATGTAACCGGCGCTGTGGGAAAATGGCATCTTGGGCTTGGAGATGGTGCTGTGGATTGGAATCAGCCGATTTATCCGGGAGCCAAAGAAGTCGGCTATGATTATTCGTTCATACAGGCTGCAACTAATGACCGGGTTCCATGTATTTTTATTGAAAATGGAAAAGGAGTAGGTTTGTCTGCGGATGATCCGTTGTACGTAAATTATCGTATGAACTTTCCCGGAGAACCGACCGGCAAGGATAATCCGGAACTGTTACGGATGCATCCGAGTGTGGGGCATGGAGGATCGATCGTGAACGGAGTGCCGCGTATCGGATTCCAGAAGGGAGGCAAGGCTGCGCAATGGCGCGATGAAGACATGGCTGAGCTTTTCCTGGAGAAAGCCAAACATTTCCTTCAGGAAAATCAGAACCGTCCTTTCTTTCTTTATTATGGGCTTCATCAGCCTCATGTTCCTCGGGTTCCTAATGAACGGTTTGTCGGGAAAAGTGGCATGGGACCTCGCGGGGATGTGATTCTTGAAGCCGACTGGTGCGTTGAGGAATTCTTGAAGGAGCTGGACCGGCTGAATCTTACGGATAATACCCTGGTTATTCTGACCAGCGATAATGGTCCTGTTCTGGACGACGGATATCAGGATCAGGCTGAAGAGCTGGTAGGCAGTCACAAGCCTGCCGGGCCTTATCGGGGATGGAAAACAATGAGGTATGCCGGTGGTACCTGTATTCCTTTCATTGTACGTTGGCCGGGAGTTGTTGAACCGGGAGTATCAGATGCTTTTGTCTGTCAGATGGATTTGCTGGCTTCTTTGGCTTCTCTGGTGGGACAGAGTTATCCGGATCGTACCGACAGCCAGAACACTTTGCAGACCTTCCTGGGAAAGAACAGGAAAGGGCGTAATGAGCTGGTTATTGAAGGTATGCTGGATTATGCTTACCGGCAAGGGGACTGGGTAATGATTCCTCCTTATCCCGGGGAAAACAGAACATACGAGTTGTATAATATCCGGAAAGATCCGGAACAGAAGAATGATTTGTCTGAATCGGAGCCTAAGGTATTGCGTCGGATGATGATGCGCTTTGAGGAACTGAAAAGAGAAACAGGCAAGAAGACAAACTTTTAAGCCTGATCCTGCTTCAGGGGGATTTCAGATCCCCCTGAAGCAGGACTCAGAAGCTTTCTTTGAATATTTTCAGGATAATGATATTTCCAGGCGCGTTCGGAGGGGTTATTCTTTTCGCTGAACGATACGCATTCCCGGAGCCACACTTTCGGTGACCCAGATATTTCCGCCTATAATTGCTCCGCGGCCGATGGTAATGCGTCCCAGGATAGTGGCATTGGAATAAACGATTACTTCATCTTCCAGGATAGGATGGCGTGGAATTCCCTTGATGGGATTGCCTTGTTCATCCAGCGGGAAACTTTTGGCTCCCAGGGTTACTCCCTGATAGAGCTTTACATGATTTCCGATAATACAGGTTGCTCCGATCACGACACCGGTACCATGGTCAATGGTAAAATGATGACCGATCTGTGCTCCCGGATGGATGTCAATGCCGGTTTCTGAATGTGCCATTTCTGTAATGATGCGTGGAATTAACGGAACATTCAGCATATACAGTTCGTGAGCAATCCGGTAATTGGTTATGGCCCGGATGATGGGGTAGCAACAGATGATTTCACCGAAACAGGTAGCTGCCGGATCTCCATAATAGGCTGCTTCTACATCTGTGGCCAATGTATGTCGGATGGATGGCAGCCGGCTGATGAATTGTGCGGCCAGGCGGGTGGCACTTTCTCTGCAAGGTTCGTTCTCATTATTGTCCAGTCCATTGTTTTCCACTCCGAAACATAAGCCGGCCTGAATTTGCTCGGTCAGCAGACCAAACAGTTCTTCAATGTTAACTCCAATGTGGTAATTGATGGTACGGCTGTTGATGGCAGGATTACCGAAGTATCCTGGAAACAGAATGGCACGTGCCAGCTCCACAATGTGATGCAGTGTTTTTCCGGAGGGTAAGGGTTCACCATCTTTGTATTGATGGAAAAGGCCCTGATAGGACAGGCTGTCAGAAAGCTCGTCGACGGCTTGTGTCAGTATAGGAGTGTAATCAAATGGGCTCATAGGCTTGTTGATAAGTTTGTTATTTGGCAAAAATAGTGTATTTTTGCGTAAATATATTATGATATGGTAGTAAATAAGAAAAATCCGTTTGCTTTTAAGGCTAAGCAGGCAGGAAAAAAGAAAAGCAGTGGAAAACGTGTGGGCAAATCTCGTCCCGAGAAAGCAAATAATCAGTTGAACCGGAGGGTAAAATAAGTTGCCCGAAGGGAAAAGGCTGGATATAGAAAAACCACCATTGCTCGATACATCGTGGCAATGGTGGTTATAATTGTTTCTTGTTTTTTATTCGTCAGCCAGGGTAAAGTCCAGTTGTTTCTTTTCCAAATTGGCCCGTGCTACCTTGATCTTGACGGGATCTCCTAAGCTGAATTTGCGATGAAAGCGTCTGCCGATCAGGCAATAGTTTTTCTCGTCAAACTCATAATAATCATTGCCCAGATCTCTCATCGGTATCATGCCCTCACATTTGTTTTCGTTGATTTCCACATACAGTCCCCATTCGGTTACTCCGGAAATCACTCCTTCAAAGACTTGTCCGATCCGTTCACTCATGAATTCCACTTGCTTGTACTTAATGGAAGCACGTTCGGCACTGGCGGCAGTCTGTTCCATGGCAGAACTGTGTTCACAAAGAGTTTCATATTTGTCTGCCTGAGCGGTTCTTCCTCCTGCCAGATAGCGGGTCAGCAACCGGTGAACCATCAAATCCGGATACCGGCGGATCGGTGAGGTGAAATGGGTATAAAAGTCAAATGCCAGTCCGTAATGCCCGATGTTATAGATTGAATAGCGGGCCTTCTGCATGGCTCGTAGGGAAACGGTTTCAATCAGATTCTGTTCTTTTTTGCCTTCAATGTCCCCCAACAGCCGGTTAATGGACTTGGATACTTCGTTTTTACTTCCTCCGGTACGGATCTTGTAGCCGAAGCGTGCAATAAACTGATTCAGATTATCTAGTTTATCCGGGTCCGGAAGGTCGTGGATACGGTAAGGGAATACTTTAGGCTTCCGGTTCTTAGGCACCTTACCAATGTGTTCAGCTACGGTCCGGTTGGCCAGCAACATAAACTCTTCGATCAGTTTGTTTGCTTCTTTGGAGACTTTGAAGTAGACGCTGACAGGTTTTCCCTTTTCGTCGATTTCAAACTTCACTTCGCAACGGTCGAAATTGATTGCTCCGGCAGCCAGTCGTTTCTCACGCAGGATTTGTGCGAGACGGTTCAGTTCCAGAACTTCTTCTTTATAGTCTCCTTCACCGGTTTCAATGATATTCTGGGCTTCTTCGTAAGTGAAACGTCTGTTGGAACGGATTACCGTATGACAGATGCGGTAATTTTTTACTTCTGCTTTTTCGTTCATATCGAAGATCACCGAATAGGCCAGTTTCTCTTCGTCAGGGCGGAGGGAGCAGATGAAGTTACACAAACGTTCTGGAAGCATCGGAATGGTGCGGTCTACCAGATATACGGAAGTGGCACGTTTGGCAGCTTCTTTATCAATAATGCTTCCTTCCTTGACATAGTGTGATACGTCTGCAATGTGCACACCGACTTCCCATAATCCGGGTTTCAGCTGTCTGATGGAAAGCGCATCGTCAAAGTCTTTTGCGTCTTTGGGGTCAATGGTAAATGTCACCACGTCGCGGAAGTCTTCACGTTCGGCATAGTCTTCAGGAGTGATTTCAGCCGAAAGTTTGTCAGCTGCAGCTTCCACATTCTGCGGATAAGTGTAAGGCAAGCCATATTCCGCCAGAATCGCATGCATTTCGGTGGTATTGTCTCCGGCTTTTCCTAAGATATCAACAACCTCTCCGAACGGGTTTTTGGCTTCCTCCGGCCACTCTATGATTTTAACAACTGCTTTGTCTCCATCTTTTCCACCCTTCAGCTTTTCCTTGGGAATAAAAATATCGTTTGCCAGCGTGTTGGTTTCTGTCAGCAGGAATGCATAATTCTTGCTGACCTTCAAAGTGCCGACAAAGTTGGTTTCAGCTCTTTGAAGGATCTCTATAACCTGTCCTTCCAGTTCATGACGTTTCCGTTTGGCGCAAAGGCTGATTTTCACTTTGTCATTATTCATGGCATGTGCAGAATTGCGTTCTGCCACAAAGATGGGTTCTCCTCCTTCGTCCGGAATGAAAAGGTTCTTTCCGTTACTTTCCGTTGGAAGGTTCCTGTGAGAATCTGACCTTTATCGTTAAGCTTGTAGCGTCCTTTTTCGTTTCAATGAGGAAATTATCCTCTGCCATTTCTTCGATGATTTCTGCGCAAAGCATCTTCAATGGATGAGTGGTGAGTTTCAACCCTTGGAACAACTGCTTGAGATTGATTGATTCAGTCGGCCTGATGCGGAAGTAACTGATGATCAGTTCCACCAGCTCTTTC